>VOFG01002243.1_pt1 | contig 194091 bp, 326 predicted proteins | sample 5384171 | NCBI WGS metagenome assembly VOFG01 (sample SAMN12384726, study PRJNA508395) | human gut metagenome | isolation source: healthy gut F | host: Homo sapiens | reverse complement strand
ACATCCGACAGCAGATCAATAACGACATTGTCATCAAGCCTTATGCGAGCGAATACAAGATATCTATATTATGGATGAGGCGGAAAAGATGAACAAGGCGGCGCAGAATGCCCTGTTAAAGACCATCGAGGAACCACCGCATTATGCTATTATCTTTTTGCTGACGACCAATGCAGCAGGATTTTGCCGACTATTTTATCCCGTTGTGTGACCTTGGAATTAAAGCCGATCTCTGCGGATATCATCCGAAAAGAGTTGATGGAGCATCACAATATGCCGGATTATCAGGCAGATGTCTGTGCCCAGTTTGCCCAGGGGAATCTGGGAAAAGCCATCAAATTGGCATCTTCCGAGGAATTTAACGAAATGAAATCCCATATGACCTCTCTGATGCGTCGTATGGAAAAGATGGATGTCTTTAATATTTCCCAAAGCCGTCAAGGAATTGGAGGAATACAAGCCTCAAGATCGGTGATTATTTGGATTTGATGAACATCTGGTTTCGAGATGTGTTATTATATAAGGCGACAGGTGATGAGAGAAAGATTACTTTTCAGGATGAAAAGATGATCATAAAAAGACAGGCAAGTGAGTGTTCTTATCACGGGCTGAATACCATCATTCAGGCAGAGAATACCGCAAGGCGGCGGATCGCCTGCAATGGCAATTACAATTTGGCAGTGGAACTCATGTTGCTTTCAATAAAGGAGAATATTGCATGATAAAGATTGTTGGTGTGCGTTTTCGCACCGCAGGTAAAGTATATTATTTTTGGACCCAAGAACTTAGAATTAAAGATCGGTGACCGCGTGATCGTTGAGACTGCGCGTGGTGTCGAGATGGGAACAGTTGCCGTAGCACCAAAGGAAGTGCCGGATGATGAGGTTGTCCAGCCACTAAAGACTGTCCAGCGTATCGCGACCGAGGAAGACTTTAAACGGGCAGAGAAGAACAAGGAAAAGAAAAAGAGGCTTTCAAGATCTGTCAGGAAAAGATCAAAAGCACAAACTGGAAATGAAACTGGTGGACGCAGAGTACACCTTTGACAACAATAAACTGCTCTTTTACTTCACGGCAGACGGCAGGATCGATTTCCGTGAACTGGTAAAAGGATCTGGCATCGGTATTCCGTACCAGGATCGAGTTGCGCCGATCGGTGTGCGTGATGAGACCAAGATTATGGGCGGGATCGGCATCTGCGGCAGACCACTCTGCTGTAGTTCTTATCTGACAGACTTTGTTCCGGTTTCCATCAAGATGGCAAAAGAGCAAAATCTTTCCCCTGAACCCGACTAAGATCTCCGGGGTCTGCGGCAGACTTATGTGCTGTCTGAAAATGAGCAGGAGACTTACGAGTATCTGAACAGCCAGTTGCCGAATATCGGGGACTATGTGACGACACCGGAAGGGGATCCGCGGACAGGTTAAGGCGGTCAGCGTCCTTCGGCAGCGCGTCAAGGTATTGATCGAGCAGAATGATACCAAGGAAGAGCGCGACTATGCAGTAGGAGACCTCAAATTCAAGGCAAAGCGCAAGAATATCAAGTTGACAAAATAAGAATTAAAAGAGTTGGCAAAACTCGAGGATAATAAATAATGGCAGGATCATTATTACATGAGGGTGACCGGCTGGATGAACTGCAACGCAACGGTTACAAGATCACCCAGGATCCCAAGCGTTTTTGTTTTGGTATGGATGCTGTGCTTTTGTCCGGCTTTGCCAAGGTAAAGCGCGGAGAGGAAGTGCTGGATCTTGGCACGGGAACCGGATCATTCCTATCCTTTTTAGAAGCCAAAACAGAGGGTCAGCATTTTACCAGTCTGGAGATCCAGCCGGAGAGTGCTGACATGGCGGCAGGGAGTGTGGCTTACAATCACTTGGAGGACCGCGTTTCCATTGTCACAGGAGATATCAAAGATGCAACAAATATTTTGGGGCATCTTCTTTTTTGATGTTGTGACCTGCACTCCGCCCTATATGACTGACCAGCATGGCATCAAGAATGACGGCGATGCCAAGACCATCGCCAGACATGAAGTGCTCTGCAATCTGGAGGATGTGGTATCACAGACGGCAAAAACTCCTTCGTCCGGGCGGCAGATGTTACTTTGTGCACAGACCTTTCCGCCTGGTGGAATCTTATCCACAATGAGCCGTTACAAGGTTGAGCCAAAGCGGATGCAGGCGGTCTATCCCTATGTGGATAAAGAACCCAATATGGTTCTGATCGAGGGATGCGGGACGGAAAGTCCAGGATCGCGGTAGAAAAACCTCTGATCGTATATCAGAGTCCGGGCGTTTATATGCCGGAGATCTACGATATTTACGGTTATTAAATGCTTGCGGGATAAAAAAGAGCAAAGATAACGGAAAGGAGTGCCGGAGTATGGCAGGTATCTTATATTTGTGCGCGACACCGATCGGAAATCTGGAGGATATGACCTATCGCTGTGTCCGCATTTTAAAAGTGGATCGATCGCTGCTGAGGATACGCGAAATTCCATAAAACTTTTGAACCACTTTGAGATCGACAAGCCCATGACAAGTTATCATGAGTTTAATAAGATCGAAAAGGCGCATACATTACTGGCAGCCTTAAAAGATGGCAAAAATATTGCCGTTATCACAGATGCCGGGACACCGGGCATTCCGATCCGGGCGAGGAACTGGTGGCAATGTGTTATGAGGAAGACATCGAGGTCAATGCCGTTCCGGGTGCGGCTGCCTGTATCACTGCGGTGACGAGTTCCGGACAGGCGTGTCGGCGTTTTAGTTTTGAGGCATTTTGCCAAAAGACAAAAAAAGGAGCGCGCGCGTGTATTGGCAGAGATGCAGCAGGAGACACGCACCATGATCGTTTATGAGGCACCGCATCATCTGCGTGCGACCTTGCAGGAACTTTATCAGGCACTCGGCGACCGCAGCATCACGCTCTGCCGGGAACTGACCAAGCGTTATGAGGAAAAGAAGAAAATGACGCTGGCGCAGGCTGTGGATTATTACAGGGAAAATGACCCGCGGTGAATATGTCCTTGTCATTGCCGGTAAGTCCAAAGAAGAGGTCATGCAGGAGGAGCAGAGCCGCTGGGAAGATCCCGAGCATTGAAGAGCATATGCAGATCTATCTGGATCGGGACTACAGCAAAAGGACGCCATGAAAGCCGTAGCCAAAGACCGTGGCGTCAGCAAGCGCGATATTTATCAGGCGCTTTTATGATGTTCCAAGCAGGGCATCCCGCAGGATATCAAAAGGCGCAGGTCCGGTCTGTAATATCTTTTATGAAATTCCATATAAGAAAAATCATCTTTTTGCATCCTTATAGTCTTTCTGTAGGGATGCAAAATTCATATAGCCTACATAATAATGCAGGTAATTTGCAGGATCTTCCACGATCAACTGGTAGATCCGATCGACGACATCTTGATCTTTTGATCCCATAATTTTCTAAAAATTCAAAAGACTGGCACAATCCCAGCCATAATAATGGATGCCAATGTCGGCAGAGGCATAGAGACTTAGGACAATGCTCTCATTGAGGGCTAGGACGGACCTGAAGTTGATCCGGCAGTCCGGCGTATTGATAAGACATATATTCCACATAGGTAGCCCAGCCCTCGGTATATGCCGGAAAGGATAAAAGGGCGCGCACCGGTTCCAATCCGTACTGATAGGACATGGCGGTCTGGTAAAGATGACCGGGAAAACCCTCATGTGCCATGGTGGTAAAGAGGGAAGTCGTGTCGGCATTGCTGTCTGGATTGTAAAAATATTGTGATAGCCACCAGAATCCAAAGGCGCGATCAGATAGTAGGCGGGCGCACTGGTCTGTCGCAATTGTGGCGCAATTTCATGGATGGTGACGGTAACATTTTCACAAGCAGGAAAGTCATTTTGTATAGAATCCTGTAAATGCTCGATCATGTCATCGGCTGTTTTTTGAGGGGGCAGGTATAAGAGCCCAGCATGGACGCTAAGGCAGGATTGTGGGCAAAGAGGTCAGCCATTTGGAACAGGTCTTCCTGACGTTTGGCAGCGATTTCTTGGAAAACCGTATAGGGACTTTCCTTTGTGCCGGTGTTTTTTCTGACCAGAAGGGCGTAGTATGTACGTCCTTTTTCCTTGACAGAAAGACTTCCATTATCGTCTGTTTTGTCAATGATCGACGATAATTGATTAGAAAGCGACAAATAAGACGGTAAAACGACATCATAAATGATCGACTGATTCCGGGAGATATAGGACGCTTTTTCTGCTTCATCTAAAAAAAGGCAGCGTTTTTTATGCGGTCGTCAAAAGAAGTCAGAAGCAGGTGGTCCGCCTGCACCTGTGAAAAAGAGGCACAAAAATCAATGGTCTGTTGCAACGAGTCTGTGTTTTCCATAAGCCCCAATTTGGTCTGTTCCGTAGCAAAGGCATGATCTGTCCGAAGTAGATATCCATTTCTTCTAAGAGGGACAGGTAACATTCAATATCCTCGGTATCGTGAAAGGAAAAAGAGGACAAAAGAACCGGCAGGGAAGAAGGAATACCGGCGGTCGGCGAGAGCAGATTTTGATAGTAGTAGTAGTCGCCCAGTTTTTCCTCCAGACCATAGTAATCCTTCATAAGGTCATAGACCAGCCTTTGCCGGGCAGTCAGATTATTGCGGTCAATGTCCTTTAAACGGTCAAGCAGATTTTTTGATCTCATCCATTTCCTTGATATGTTCTTCCATGGTCAGTGTGCAGAGCGTCTGGTCCGAAAAAGTGATATGATAGGCATCCGGGTTTTCTAAAGTAAAGTGGCAGGACATAGGATCGGCTTCCATCTGCCTGCAAAACCAATCGTCTGTCGATCCTCAAAAGTATCTGCATCGCTGGTCTGACCCGCATCAAAAGCCTTGCATTTCCCCCAGATCCTTTTGTTGCAGCCTACCGCCGAAAAGGCGATCAGGATAGTACATCAGACAAAGAAATCGTTTTCCCATAATGCCTCCCAAAGAAATACCATAGTTACAGTGTATGTACAATGAAAAAATATGATTTCCGGCATAGATTTTCCTTAAAATTCATACATAAAAAAAAGTCTTGGAGTGCCTATGAATTATCTTTGGGCAGGCATGCTCTTACTTGGCATCGTCTATGGAGGCTTTCGGGGAGAGATGGCGGCAATCACGGAAGCGGCACTTTCCTCTGCAAAGGAAGCCGTTTCTCTTTGTATCACATTGCTTGGTGTCATGTGTTTTTGGGTAGGTATGATGAACATTGCGCAAAAGAGCGGACTATTGCGTACTCTGGCAGAAAAACTGGATCCCTGCTGAACTTTTTTATTTCCTACATTAAAAAGGAGACCAAGGCAAAAGAATATATCGCGACCAATGTCATCGCCAATATCTTTGGACTTGGCTGGGCGGCAACACCGGCAGGACTTTCTGCCATGCAGGAATTAAAGAAGGTCAGCCGGCAGAAAGAGGGCGTGGCAAGCCGGGAAATGTGTACTTTTCTGGTACTCAATATTTCTTCCTGCAACTGATCCCGGTCAATATGACGCCTATCGCAGTCAGTACGGATCGGCAAATCCATCCATGATCACGGGTCCTGCCATTCTTGCGACCGCTATCAGCACATTGGTTGCCGTATCTTTTGTAAACTGGCATGTATGGGGGGGAGGAACGGCTATGAAATTGCTTCTATATATATCCGATGCCATCATCCCCATTCTCTTGTTTATCATCCTTTTTCACGCCCTGCTTGGCAAGGGAAGGGTCTATGAGGATTTTCTGGAGGGGGCGAAAGACGGCTTTCACACCGTGATCGGCATTATGCCGACGCTGACGGGCTTATGTGTGCGGTCGGTGTCCTGCGTGCTTCCGGCTTTCTGACGGATCTGGCAGTCTGGTTGGGAAAGATCATACCCGAGGAAGTCTTTCCCTCCGTGCTTCTTCCAGCGGCTATCGTAAAAATGTTTTCCTCCTCGGCGGCAACCGGACTGGTCTTAGATATTTTTTAAAGAATATGGACCGGACAGCAGCAATGGGCTGATTGTATCTTTGATGGGATCTTGCACGGAGACCATCTTTTTATACCATGTCGGTCTATTTTATGAGTGTTGGCATCCGAAAGACCAGATGGACGCTGGCGGCGCGCTGGTAGCGACTTTGGCGGGGCTGATCGCCAGTGTGATCCTGGGGCGGATGCTATAGGAACTGTACAAATTTTCAAATTCGTAGTAATATATAGGGAAACTTGGTGACATATATTATAGAAGATAAGGAAGAAAACAAATGAACATGCTCATGGATCTCATCACAAACCGTATATTTGTGGCAACGGCGGCTGCCTGGCTGGTGGCGCAAGTCTTAAAGGTTATCATTGACGCGGCAAAAATGGTTTTCCGCGGAACGTCTCACGGGAAGCGGCGGTATGCCAAGTTCACATTCAGCCACAGTTACGGGTCTGGTCGTTTCGACTGCTATCGTGGAGGGACTGGGAGGATTTCCTTTTGTTATGGCTTTGTTTTTTGCTATTATCGTGATCTACGATGCAGCAGGCGTGCGCATGGAGACAGGGGCGCGAGGCGCAGTTGCTCAACCGTCTTTGAGCGGGATAAAGCCGAGGGCAGAGAGCCTTTGTACGAAGGGAAACTTAAGAGAAAAGATGGGGCATACCATACCGGGAGATCATCGTCGGTATGATCTTAGGCGCGGTCGTGGCAGTCATTGTCTGCAGTATCATGCAGGGGCTGATCGCATACTGATGTCGATCTTGTCGATGACAAAATTTGACAATCCGGGATAAGAAGCCTATAATAAATAACGTTGACGCGGATGGAGCAGTCTGGAAGCTCGCCGGGCTCATAACCCGGAGGTCATAGGTTCAAATCCTATTCCCGCAATTTTTTTAGGAGATGTCCGATAGGATGTCTCTTTACATCACAAACCAAAGGAAAAGCGTATGGAGAACAAGTGGGATTTTCAGGTAAATGATATTGTAACCATGAAAAAGAAGCACCCTTGTGGGAGCGACCAGTTTCGCATCCTGCGTGTGGGGCCGATTTTCGTCTGGCATGTCTGGGATGTGGGCATCAGATGATGCTGCCGCGCACAAAGTGACCAAGGCATGCAAAAATGTTTTGCAATGAAAATGTAAAAAGGCTTGAAAAAGCTGGGAAAATCATGGTATCATATCAACTCGTGGTATATTAAAATATCCTTGCTTTGCCGTATATTGGCAAGGCCAAAAGACCAAAAGGAGGTAAAAATCGCATGAACAAGTATGAATTAGCACTCGTTGTTAATGCTAAGATCGAAGATGATGCGAGAGCAGCAGTCGTTGAGAAGGCACAGGGTTACATTACCCGTTTCGGCGGCGTTGTCAGTGAAGTAGAAGATTGGGGTAAGAAGAAGTTAGCTTACGACATCCAGAAGATGAGCGAAGGTTACTACTACTTCATCCAGTTCGAAGCAGAAGCGATGCACCTGCTCAAGATCGAAGAAAACGTTCGTATTATGGATAATGTTCTTCGTTTCTTATGCGTCAGAAAAAGACGAGGCATAGATAGTAGATAAGGAGTAGGAATGAATAGACTGATTATGATGGGTCGCTTGGTAGCGATCCGGAAGTAAGATATGGGGCAGCCAATGGTTCTGCTGTAGCAAATTTTAGAATTGCCGTAGATAGAAGATTCAAGAGAGATGGAGATCCGGATGCAGATTTCTTCCGTATCACTGCTTTTGGACGTCAGGCAGAGTTTGCTGAGAAATATCTTAGAAAAGGTACCAAGATCTTATTAGAAGGTGAAATCAGAAACAACAATTACACCGGAAAAGATGGGAACATGGTATATTCCGATCGGATCATTGCGAATTCCATTGAGTTTGCAGAGAGCAAAGAATGCTCAGTCAAACAATGGATTTGGCGGCGACATGGGAACTCCGGCACCGAATACAAACGCTGGAGACGGTTTTATGAACATTCCGGATGGTATTGAAGAAGAATTGCCATTCAATTAGCATTGATTAGGAGGTTAGCGTCATGGCTTACAATAAGACAGCAGATGGTTCAAGAAGAAGACCAATGCACAGAAGAAAGAAAGTCTGTGTATTCTGTGGTAAGGACAACGTGATTGATTACAAGGATACAGCAAGTTAAAGAGATACATCTCAGAGGAGGTAGATCCTTCCTCGTCGTATCACCGGTAACTGTGCAAAGCATCAGAGAGAACTTTAACTGTAGCAATCAAGAGAGCTCGTCACGTAGCACTTATGCCATATGTTTGCGAATAAGATTCGTAGATAAGATATAGTATTCCAAAAGGAGCATTCCGTAGAGATATGGGAATGCTCCTTTTTGTATATAAAAAATAGGTGGTTTATTCCTGTAAAAAGGACGCCTTGTAGGCGGTGCCCCATTCTGCCATTGCCGTGATGATGGGGCGCATGGACTCTGCCCAGATCGCTGAGGGCATATTCTACACGGGGTGGAACTTCCATAGACAGTGCGGGTGATGATACCGTCTTCCTCCATGGATCTGAGGGAATCGGTCAGGACTTTCTGGCTGATGCCCTCCAGATCCCCCACAATTCATTGAAACGCCAAGGGCGTGACATGAGGTTTCGAATGATCAGTATCTTCCATTTACTTCCGATCGGTTGCAATGTGGTTGCAACCGGACAAACCAGTAATTCTTCTTTGGTCAGCATAAAATCTCCTTTTTCTCCTTACGGGATCACAACAGTTCAAATTAGAATGCTACATTAGAAATAAATCTTATATCAAATTATAGTATGCCCTTAGGATCTGCGCAATAGTTACCTTTTGGTAACTAAGTAATAGATTTGTGCGTACTTTTTTTCTGGCGCTTTCCATCATAAAATCATAAGCAGGAACAGGAAATGTTCAAAAAAAAGAAAAATGGAGGAAAATTTCATGGAAAAAGTAGTAGAATTTTTACAGGAAAATCCTGTACAGTATTTAGCAACCGTAGGTCGTGACGGAAAGGCAAAGTGCCGTCCTTTTATGTTTGCGTCAGATGGATGGCAAACTTTGGTTCTGCACCAACAACACAAAGGATGTCTACAAGGATGCAGGAAAATCCGCAGATTGAGATCTCCGTATCCAGCCCAACTTATGCATGGATCCGTCTGCATGGAAAAGCAGTTTTTGAGGACAACATGCAGGCAAAAAAGAAATGTGCATCGCCAATCCTATTGTCAAGAGCCAGTATAAGACCGCGGATAACCCAATTTTTGAAGTATTTTATTTGGAAGGTGCGCATGGTGTGATCGCGGACTTTTCAGGAAATCCACCATATGAATTTTAAAACAGTGATGAGATAAAACAGGAGGAGTAGCCATATGAACCAGAGTGAGCGACGTATGTATTTGATCAAAGAATTGTTAAAAAAAAGAACAGCCGGGCTATAGAGATATGGAGATTCCGGCAAATGCTGACGCACAAAGGCGCTTGCTGCGTTCGCTTATGAATGTGCGTATGGCGGCGCCTGTGGATGATGGATTTTGCAGATTCAGGATGCTTATCTGCAAGAGGAGAACAGGAAAAAGGGTTTTGTGACACTGGCGGATATGGAAGAACTGCAGGAAGATATCTATTTTTTGGCGGGGAGATATCACAAGACTTGCGGTGGGAGCAATCGTCAATGCGGCAAATAGTGGCATGACGGGCTGTTATCAACCATGCCATAACTGCATTGATAATTGTATCCACACCTATGCGGGGATGCAGCCACGATCCTTTTGTAGTGAAATGATGGTAGAACAGGGCTACGCTGAACCGACCGGGCAGGCGAAGATCGCACCTGCGTATAATCTGCCCTGCCAATACGTGATCCATACAGTTGGACCGATCGTGCAGGAAAACTGACGCAGAAAGACCAGGATCTCTTGCGCTCCTGCTACCAGTCCTGTCTGGATCGGCAGAGGAAAAGGAATTGAAAGTATCGCCTTTTGTTGTATTTCGACCGGTGTTTTTGTTTTCCGAATGCGCGTGCGGCAGAGATCGCTGTTGAGACTGTGAAAGAGCATAAGGCGCAGACCGGATCGGATATTAAGGTGGTTTTTAACGTCTTTAAAGAGGAAGACGAAGGGATTTACCGTAGATTATTAGGCTAGGTTTTTGGAATAAGACATGAGATAGCAAGCAGAGAAAGAAGTATGGAACAGATGAAAGAGCAAGCGGACAAGATAGAACTTATCAGACATAAAATTGAGGATGCGGATGCTATTGTGATCGGTGCCGGTGCGGGACTTTCCACGGCGGCAGGCTTTACTTACAGTGGCGATCGCTTTGAAAAGTATTTTTCAGATTTTGGGAGCGCGTATGGCTTCTCCGATATGTATTCCGGTGGCTTTTATGATTACGCCACGCTTGAGGAATATTGGGCGTATTGGAGCCGCTATATTTATATCAACCGTTATCAGGATGTGGAGAATGGCACATATCGGAATTTATATGCGCTGGTAAAGGATAAGGACTACTTCGTGCTGACGACCAATGTGGATCATCAGTTCCAAAAGGCGGGATTTGCAAAGGAAAGACTCTTTTTATACCCAGGGCGACTATGGATTTTTTCAGTGCGGCAGACCCTGTCATGCTAAGACATATGATAATGAAAAAACTGTGCGGGATATGGTTCTGGCGCAGGGGTATGCCATTGCGGAGGATGGGGCTTTGTATCTGCCGGAGGGCGTAATGCCTAAGATGAGCGTTCCCGCTGAACTTGTTCCGCGCTGTCCTAAGTGCGGCAGACCTATGAGCATGAACCTGCGCGCAGACAATACCTTTGTGGAAGATGCGGGCTGGAAAGCGGCGTCCGCATCTTATGTGCGCTTTATGGAAGAGCATATGCGAAAAAGATCGTCTTTTTGGAACTCGGCGTAGGTTATAATACGCCAGGTATCATCAAGTATAATTTCTGGCAATATGCGGCAAACTGGCAGAATGCCTTTTATATCTGTATCAATCAGGGGCAGGCATACCTGCCGGAAGATATCGAGGACAAAGGGCTGGCGGTCAATGCGGATATTATGCAAATACTTGAGGGGCTATTATGATGCTACAATCATAGTCCCATTTTTTTCTGGAAAAGATCGCCGATGATCTGGGCAGTTTCTGCCACACCAAAATCGTCGGATTTGATACAAAGATCGTAATTCTTTACATTGCCCCAATCTGTCTTGGTAAAGTGTCTGCAATGGATGGCACGCTCATGGTTGACCTTTTTCACCTTTGCAGCAGCAGATTGCGGAGAAATATTGTCACGTGCTGAGACTCTGGCAGCCTCGGCATCCAGATGCTGCACTGATGAAAACATGGTAGGCTGTCGGCATATCTTTTAATATGTAGTTTGCCAAACGACCTACGATGATGCAGGAACCCCTCTGGGAAAGTTCGTGGATCAGAGCAGATTCTTTTTGCAAAACCGAAACGTTCAGCCAGAAGTTTTCCGATCTCACGTCCGCCACTACCAAATTCACGAGAAATGGTGATGACATAATTGGAGGAAGTTTCTTCGCAATAAGAGGATCTGAATCAGAACCAGTACGATATGCTTGCCTTGTCCATCTCAATGCCCCAGACGCAGGTCATGGTGTAAGGGATGGAACTGACGGGTGATACACCCAGATTTGATTTTACGGAAAGCGCAATGCCGATGGTCATTACGAAAAGTCCGATAAAATACATAGGGATTTTAGTTTTTAAATGTTTCATTTATTTGTGTCTTTTTTCTTATAAGTAGTTACCATGTTGTCATATACGCGACTGAGCAAGTCCTGTAATTGTTGCTTTTCTGCCGGGGTAAAGCCCTCTAAAGCCTGGGATTCGATCCGGGCAAATTCAGATTGAGACGGTCAGCATACTTTTTCCGCTTTCCGTGAGATAGACATGGAGAGAGCGGCGATTGCTGTCGGCAGTCTTTCGTTTGATATAACCTTTGTTTTCCATGCCATTTAAGATGGCGGTCAAAGACGCCGGCTCAATGTGGCAGAATATGGCGATTTCTTTTTGGATTGCCCCATCATGGCGGAGCAGATAATCGAGAACTTTTGGTTGTCCTGAGGTCAATCCGGTATCTTTGACACTGGAGATCGGGGCTTTTTGTATCAAGATGATCAGACATCAAAAGATAATGGAATGTTTCCTGCATGATTGCCTCCTTAGTTAGATTTCTAATTGTTAGAAACCTAACTAAATATATACGAAGGAAGGGAGATTGTCAAATGAAATGGAAAAAACATTGGAAATATAGTAATATGGGGAAAAGAAATTTTCCAAAAGTGTAAGGGGTAAAAATGCTGGAGACAGAAAGATTATTATTGCGAAAATGGACAGAGGCAGACGCGGACAGTTTATATACATATGCAAAAGATCCGGAGGTGGGTCCGGTTGCGGGATGGCCGCCACATAAAAACGTGGAGGAAAGCAAAGAGGTGATCCGAAATGTCTTTAACGGACCGGAGTGCTACGCGATCTGTGAAAAGGAAAACAACATTGCAATCGGGGCTGTCGAGCTGAAACTGAAGGGACATACAGACATGACAGACCGGGACGATGAATGTGAACTGGGATACTGGCTGGGACAAAAATTCTGGGGCAGGGGTTATATGCCGGAAGCCGCAAGAGAACTTTTGCGCCATGGATTTGAAGATCTTGGAATGAAAAAAGATCTGGTGTGGCTATTATGACGGCAACGATAAGTCCAAACGTGTGCAGGAAAAATTGGGCTTTGTTTATCATCATACCTGCGAGGATGTGCCGGTGCCTCTTTTACATGAGGTTCGCATTGGGCATACAAATCTAATGACAAAAGAGCATTGGGATGCTTTGTGATTTGGGGTTTAGAAGTGAAGAAAGTCGTTATTTTTGGAGCAACAGGACATACCGGAAAATATATATGATCACTATGGTGGAAATTATTGATCCCTCTTATGAAAAATGTGTACGGCTATTCTGTCTATGCCTGTGCTGAAAATAGTAGGTTTATTTGTGAATGGAAATAAGGAAAGCAGTATGCTGTTTGTAAGTTGGTAGGATGTCGGTGTGGAAAGAAAGTACAACAAAAAGCACGGAGGTGGGATATGTATTTTGCATATGGAGAAAATGAAATTTCATATCTCAAAAGTAAGGATGAAAAACTTGCGGAAGTGATTGAGAAGATTGGTATGATCGAAAGAGAAACGGATACAGACCTGTTTTCTTCGGTCATTCATCATATTATCGGGCAGCAGATATCCACAAAAGCACAGGCAACCATCTGGCAGCGGATGCAGGAAGGTCTGGGAGAAGTAAATGCGGAAACGATTCTGGCGACGGATATTTCCAAATTGCAGTCTTATGGCATGACCTTCCGAAAAGCGGAGTATATCACGGATTTTGCAGAAAAAGTTCATGATGGGACTTGCAATCTGGATGCAGTCTGGCAAATGTCGGATGAGGAGGCTATCCGGGAATTGAGCAGTTTAAAAGGTATTGGCGTCTGGACCGCGGAGATGATCTTGCTCTTTTGTATGCAGCGTCCAGATATTTTTAGTTATGATGATCTTTGCGATCCAGCGTGGATTGCGGATGGTCTACCATCATCGTAAGATTGACCGCAAATTATTTGAGAAATATCGTCGGCGTTTTAGTCCCTATTGCAGCGTTGCAAGCCTGTATTTGTGGGCGGTGTCAGGTGGGGCGATTCCAGAGATGAAGGATTATAAACCGAAAACAAGCAAAAAATGAAAGTAATATTTGTAGGAAAAGAAGTAAATCAGAGTTTGATGGTAAAATGATAGCACGCTCTGTGCACCAGTTTTCTGTTTGGTGTATTCTATGTCTTGATAACTTACCGACCTGGAACTTCGTATTTTCAATTCGGTACTCCCCGACAAATACTATACCTGGCTTTGTGTTGTTCCGAGGGGCAAAGTAAGCGGAACGGTTACTGTTGAGGGCAAGACAAAACTATGATGACTGCTCGCTTCTTTTTGTTTGATTTCTTTACAAACGAGGAATACGGCACAAAAAGATTCCCGATTATTTTCATTCAGGATAATAACGGAAATATCATTTTTGAAAGTCACAATAATGTTGAGTGTAAAGTTGAAAAACAATATACCGACAAGGCAAGTGGAAAACAGTATCCGTCAATCCTTGATTACACGTTCAAACAGGATGATACTTTTGTGGATACTCGCTACCTGAAAATGAATATTTTTTAAAAGTGGGAATAGGAGATGGCGCCATGCAACTTATCATAAGAAAAAAGTATTTAGAAGAGTTGATCGAATTGTATGGAACACCAGACATAAAAGTTATCACGGGTATCAGACGAAGCGGTAAATCAGTCTTGCTGCAAGAGTTTGTTGCCTACTTGCAGTCATTAGAGGAGCCACTAAATGATGATCATTGCAAGAACACATCATGAAACTTATGACTATCAGGGGTGCAAGTCGTTGATATTTGCAGATGGTTACGAGAGTAGTACGATTGTGGCGGGAGTTAGGGGTATAAATCGGAATTTAATGAGGTAAGTGATATGTGGAACGAATTATATAATGCAGCGGTTAAGGTGCAAAACGGTCGAACAATTTCCCCATTTATAGAGGCAGGTGGTGTCGCAGCAGCCTATTCTTATTGTATATGAGATTTACAGATAGTGAAAAATAGTGTAAAATAGTGAAATAATAATGGAAAAAAGTTTTCTTTTGAATATAATAATATTGAAAGGAGGACTTTTTTTCATGATTAAAACAACTTTAACGAACGAAATATTAAAAGTATATTACGGAAATCGAGCAAAACCGATATAAAAGTATCTTCGATCAAAAAATCCCAAACCGTTATGAATAAAAATTGCGTAAGAACTCAAAGAAAAAAAGTACTTATGCTTCAAATAAGATAGAAGGCAATCCTTTATCAGAAAAACAGGTGGATGAGGTGATTGAGAATGATGAAAGAAAGCATTATTTGAAACCGGAGCAGGAAGTCCGGAATTACTTTCTCGCATTGAATTTTCTGGAACAAAAGATAACTAGAAAAGAGAAATTCTCTAAAAAACTTATTTTAGATGTACAGAAATTGGTAGAAAAAGGGGCATCCAAGGAAAAAATCGGTCTTAGAGGACCTATGCCGCCGGGAGTGTTATTTGCCGTATATGACTCTAAGACAGGACGGCCGGATTATATTCCCCGGAATATTGTGATATTCAGATCTGCTGGACGAATTGGTAACGTATGTAAATACGACCGACGATCATCCACTAATCGTAGCTGCAGTGGTACATTACCAATTAGTAACTATACATCCTTTTGAAGACGGCAATGGCAGAACCGCAAGATTACTTTCCGGCTACATTATGGATTTAAACGGATACGGATTTAACGGAATCGGATCGTTGGAAGAATATTTTGCCTATGATATCGATGAATATTACGAAGCCATCCAGATGGGACTTCCTGCACTATATTATTCCGGAAGAGATAATCCGCCCCATCCGGAAATCTGGATCAACTATTTTCTGAGGATGGTAAAGTTATACTCTGGAAAGGTTTGTGATGCATAGATGGCTTCCAATGAGGAAGATGTTGCTGCAAGTTTATCGTTCCTGAAAGGAAAGGAAAAGGAACTTTTGAGACTTTTGATCACGGATTATAAAGGAAATTTACACCGATTGAAGTCAGCAGGAAACTGTCAGTCACGAACAAAACAATTATTAACACATTAGCTTGTTTTGGTGAAAAAATGGTTTTGTAGTTCCCATACTGGTCAACCAGAGGATCCGATCTTATGAATTAAGCAAATTTACCAGAGACAATGAAGAAGAAATCATGAAAGCTTATTTTTTGCAACTGAAATAAATCGGAATTTGTGGAGAGATTTCCTGAACTTTCCTCCTGCCATTCATATGTTGTCGTGAACATAGATGGAAAAATATTAGTTGTAAATGGGGAAAATGGAACGCTACATTGAATGCTGTGCAAAAGTCACCTCGAAAATCGTTCCCCCGGTCTTGCCTGATTTGATACAAATACTGCCATCATGTACTCTAACGATTTCACGGACAAAAGCAAGACCTAGCCCTACGCCACCCAGCTCCCGGCTTCTGGATTTATCCACGGAAGAATGGTTCGAACACTCTCTCCATAAACTCCTTTGGTATTCCGCTTCCCGTATCTTCTACAGACAGACAAACATGCTTGTTTCTCTGATATGCGGTTACTGTAACCTGTCCGAGCGGATGATTATATTTTATGGCATTTTCCACCAGATTATATACCAGTCTGTAAATCAGGATATCACTGCCTATCATAGTGGCATCCTCACATTTTCCAATCAGCTTTATATTCTTTTCCACGGCAAGAGGCTCAAGGTCTGCCAAAACCTCTTCAACAATGGCATCCAATATAATTTTATCATCCCTTCCCACCGTCTGAAGTTCACTCATATCCAGAAGAATCTTTACCATCCTGTTTAATTTATCATTTTGTTCCGTAACCATTTTTATGGTCTGCAAAGTGTCTGCATCATTTCCCGGGTGAGAGGCAGAATTATATAAATCAAGCTGTACCTGCATTAACGCTAATGGAGTTCGCAGCTCATGTGCTGCATTTGCAGTAAACTGTCTCTGTATCTCAAATGCTTCCGATAGACGCTCAAGCATCTTATTATAAGAAATACCAAGCTGGTTCAGTTCCTTAACATTGTTTTCCTCTATTCTTGAATCAGACAGATTCTGTGCCTGCACCTCTTCAATTCTATCTGAAAATTCCTGAGCGGCCGGAGTGCACGCCCGCTGATAAAATAAGTAACAACACCTCCCAAAAGCGCCAGCAAAACCGTGATTATCAGACTGTTTCTTTTATAGTCGGCCTTATTATTGTATACCTGAAACGAAAATTCATCCGCAAACTCATCCCACTTATCGTCCGGTATGTTGATATATATTTCATCTGATTTGTTTCCTTTTTCATCCCCCTGTGACTCTACCACATCCTGCAGAGAATCAATGTAATGCACACCATTTTTATAGACAAACATAGTCAGGCAGCCACATATAATAGCAATAAACAATGTAGTTATGATCGTAAGTCTCCACTGAAGTGACATTTTTTTCATCTGTCAACTCCTCCCGTATTTTATAGCCTTCACCTACCTTGTTCTGAATGGGATCATATCCCAACTTCGCCTTAAAACTTTTTTCTAAGTGAAGACATATGTACCCTGATTGCTCCGCTAAAGTTGTCTGCCGTGGCATCCCACACATGCTCTATCAGGCTCCTCCTGACTCACCGGCCTGCCTATATTGATAAGTAAATATTCCAAAATACCATTCTCTTTTCTTGTCAGTGGAACCGGCTCTTCCTTTGCATATGCCTCGCGTTTAATCGTATCAAACTTTATTTCTCCGCATTTAAGACATATATCATTCTGTACAAATTTACGTCTTGTCAGACTTCTGATCCGCGCCTCAAGCTCCTGCAGATGAAATGGTTTTTCCATGTAATCATTTGCTCCTGCATCCAGTCCTCTACCTTATCAGCAATCTGACCTCTTGCAGATAATATCAAAACCTTAGTTTCATCATTGTATTTTCTAAGCTCCTTAAGAAGCTCCATGCCATCCATCCCCGGCAGATTCAAATCCAAAACTATCAGATCATAATTCTCCGACAGTATACATTCAAGAGCCTCTTTCCCATCATAACAGGTATCCACCTCATAACCGGCAGCATACAGACTCTTTGCAACCATATCACATATTTGTTTCTCATCCTCAACAATTAATAATCTCAAAATGTTCGCCCTGCTTCTTAACAATAATTTTACAACTTATATTGTATAATACCAAAGTCAGCTGGTCAACAATACAACAAAAAGGAGCAACATTATGTTGAAATACCAAAAAAACATGTCAAATCATTCTGCTTATCCTTGGTGTATCCATGATAAGCTATGGTGCAGTCAGAGGTGAGGCGGCTACAGTGCTTGGTAAAGCAATAAAACTATGTCTGGAGTGTGTCGGAATTGGATAAGGAAAAGAAATTACTATCAAGAAAACTGGCAAAAATACGTGGCTGGATACAGGCCGTAGCAACGCTGCTGACCAATATTCATATTCCAAATTTATTTAAGGGTAAAATATATCAGGGCAATGCAAAAACAGTATGTGTACCCGGATTAAACTGCTATTCCTGCCCTGCGGCTGCAGGCGCCTGCCCAATTGGAGCTTTTCAGGCAGTCGTCGGATCCTCAAATTTTAAATTTTCGTACTACATAACCGGCTTTTTATTTTACTCGGTGTAACTCTCGGCAGATTTATATGTGGTTTTTTGTGCCCATTTGGATGGTTTCAGGATCTGCTTCATAAAATCCCCGGGAAAAAATTATCCACAGCCAAACTAAAGCCTCTTAGGTACCTAAAATATGTCATTCTTATCGTTTTCGTTATAGCACTGCCGATGCTTGTGACGAACTCCATAGGAATGGGGGATCCGTTTTTCTGTAAATACATATGTCCACAGGGCGTTTTGGAGGGTGCCATACCGTTATCTATTGGAAATGCTGCTATCCGTTCTGCGCTGGGAAAGCTTTTTTTCTTTCAAGTGTATGATTTTAATTGCAGTGATTGTACTAAGTATCTTATTTTACAGGCCCTTCTGTAAATGGATTTGTCCGCTTGGAGCAATCTACTCATTATTTAATAAGGTCAGCCTGCTCAAAATCACCGTTGATAGCAGTAAATGTGTCGGATGCGGTCAATGCTCAAAGGCATGTAAGATGGATGTGGATGTGTGTAAGACACCGGATCACCCCGAGTGCATACGCTGCGGTGCCTGCATAAAGGCCTGTCCGAAGGACGCCATCTGCTACCGGTTTATGGGAAAATCATGTCAAAAAAATGACAACAGATAACTATTAAACATTTTACTATTATTTTAAAGGAGAAATTACTCATGAAAAACAAATTATCATTTATTTCTATTTTTACACTCTGCATAGCATTATCACTTACAGCATGTGGCGTAAAGCAATCTTCCCACAACAGATTCTAAGAACACTCAGACTGAAGCCGGCACAGAAGCATCCGGCAAATCAGATTCAAGACTTGATGATTTATATCAGCAGGAAAACCAGATCTTTGCAGATCATAAAGATGAATGGGACAAGGTTTTTGGCATGATGAATAAAAGTACTGCTGATCCAGATGGAAATTATGCTGATTATCTTGCCGGTACCGTAGAATCAAACAAGGATTCATTCACAGACGATGAGCTTAAAACACTTAATGAGGATATTGAAACCATACGAAAAATCGAGGAACAGATAGCAGAGCTTGAAAACAAAAATACATCATCAGACGATAACAAGAAGGACAGCTCTAATGCCTCATCTGTATTCAGTGATTTTTCCGGTGAGGATTTTGATGGCAATAAGGTTGATGACAGCCTGTTTTCCGGTAATGCAGTAACAGTCGTCAATTTCTGGTTTACCGGCTGCAAACCATGTGTCGCTGAATTATCCAAGTTTTAACGAATTAAATGATGCTATCAAATCAATGGGCGGAGAAGTGGTTGGCATCAACACTGAGACCTTCGATGGCAATAAAACAGCTATCAAAGAGGCAGCCTCTGTTCTTGAAAGCCAGGGTGTCAAATATCGTAATCTGTCAATTGACTCCTCTAGTGCTGCCGGTAAATATGCCTCAGAAATCATGGCCTTTCCAACAACTATACTTGTTGACAGAAATGGCAATATTGTAGGCGAACCAATGCTCGGCGGAATTGATAACAAGGACAACTATGATGCCCTTATGAAGCAGATTCAGTCTGTAATTGATGCAGACAGCACAAATAAATAGAGGTCTACATATAAAAGCTCCCTGTGCATTGCACAGAGAGTTTTTTTTGAACATTACTATAATGTCAAGGAATCTTCTGCATCTACCCACATCTGTAAATTTCCATCAAGATATAATCTTGCATATTCCAGTGGTTCGTCAATAGCAAGTGCATTTAATGCACAGTCTGATCCGGGTGTGGTTCTCAAATTCTTTTCTGCAAATATTGTTCTCATCGTATCTTATCTCCTTATTGATCAATCAATCATTTGCTACAAAAATCAGAAGCATTTCAATCAGTTCACCATGTCACTTTTATTTTTTGTGTTATACTGTTTTATAGATTTTTCTTGGTCTCCGCTGCCGCTTCGGTCGGCACAGAGCAGATGTCCACCGGACATCTTGTGCCCTTGTATTTTCCCCTTATCAGAGTTCGTAAACACTGGTGGGACGATATAACACAAGGGAAACAATAAGGGAAAACTCAATCGGTATTTATGGAGGTAAAATAAAATGATGAAACTTGATAATTTTATTGGTATGATGACGGGACATTTTGATAACAAAGAGCAGTTTAATATGATGCAGGCAACAGGAAAATATATCCTTATGCTAAGCATGTAAATACAGTCTGCAATGACAAAATAAATAATATTCCTCAAGATTTCAATGGAAAATTTGTTGTTGAAGAAAGTTACTATGAGACCAATGGTAAACGTCATGCATCACCGCACCTTTTCCTTATTACAGAAAATGAAGATGGAATTTTACTTTCCTCCTATGAGATTCCGGAAGGAGAAGACAAAAAATACATTCTCATATGATTCTATGAAAAATGTTGATTATAGTGAACTGAAAAAATCTAAAAAGTTTACTCCGGCACTTTATCATGAAAATGATGGCATCTGGGAGGGAGGTAGCACAAGTCAGTTTTCACCAGTAATGACCTTTAAGCTTTTGGGAAAAGTTTTCTGATAGTTGTTTGGAAGTATCTGAAATTATGGAAGTTAATGGAAAGCGGACTTTTGGATACGATGATCCCATTATTTACAAACGTGTATAAGTTAAGGCGGAATTTCAGCATTAACGTATGAGTTGATTAAGTATTTGCAGTTAAATATGTGTCTTGTTCTGACTTCTATAGCCGCAACCCTTTAATATCTTTAATACGTGATAAGATTGTATTGCAGCTGCAGCTGACAATACCAGGCAGAGGATCAATGACATTGTGCAGAAAGAGCTCCATTTCATCACTTGATGAAGCAACGGCATGTACATGCAGCCTTGTCTCTTCCTGTGACACGGTAAATCTGCGTGACGGTATCATTGTTATGTAATATATCTGTCACCTGCGACAGATGGTCTGGTTTTGTCTCGATTTCAAAATAGCATGAAACAGCACCGCTGATCTTTTGAGGGTTTATTATAGTTGTATATTCTTCAATTATGCCTTTTTTCTCCAGAGCCTGAATTCGGGCTTTTACTGCCACTCTGGAAATACCGGTTTCTTTACCGAGATCAGAGTAGGAAATACGCGCATTTTGAAAACATAGAATAAATTCTGATGAAGGAAAGAATAAGTGAAATTATAAAGGCTGTGGAGGAATATGATAATGTCAAAAGATGAATATCTGATCACAGATACGCCTCTAAAAGCGCTGACGGTCTTTGCAATGCCGATGATTCTTGGCAGTTTTTTTCAGCAAATATACAATATGGCTGACTCCATTATCGTCGGTCAGTTTGTGGGCTCCTCCGCACTTGCAGCTGTCGGAGCCTGTGCAGCGCTGACCAATGTTTTCATTTGTGTGGCACTGGGGGCAGGTGTCGGAGCCGGTGTGCTCGTGAGCCGTTATTTCGGTGCCAGGGAGTATGGAAAAATGAAAACCATCGTGTCAACGTCTTTGTTTAGTTTTTTGATCCTAAGCATAGTCCTTGGTATTTTTGGCTTTTGCTTTTCCCATTGGATGATGAGCGCATTACAAACCCCTGGCGATATACTGAATGATGCAGTGTTATATCTACGGGTTTATTTTGTGGGCTTTCCGTTCCTGTTTATGTATAACATTCTTTCCAACATGTTTACTTCCATTGGTGAATCAAAAATTCCATTGGGACTTCTGGTATTCTCGTCAATCTTAAATATTTTTATGGATCTTTGGATGGTGGCAGGACTTGGTCTAGGTGTGTTTGGTGCAGCCCTTGCAACTCTTATAGCACAGGGGATTTCGGCGGTGTTTTCACTATTCCTTTTCCTTAGCCGGATGCATCGATATAAAAGTCGCTTTGATTGGTTCGACAGGCGGGAACTACATTCCATGCTTCAAATTGCTGTACCTTCGGTTCTTCAGCAGTCTACCGTGTCCATCGGTATGATGATCGTACAGGCTGTCGTAAATCCTTTCGGTACACAGGCACTTGCGGGGTATGCGGCGACGATGCGGGTAGAGAATGTTTTTCATTGATTTTTGTTTCTATTGGCAATGCGGTTTCCCCATATGTTTCCCAGAATCTTGGCGCAAAGAAAATTGAACGGATCAAAAAGGATATCACGCTGCACTGGTGTTAGATGTATGTTTTGCAGTTCTTGCTTTTATAGTCATTGAAACACTGCACACGCAGATTTCCTCGCTATTCCTTGGTAAAGATGGAACTGCCCTGGCTTATCAGGTATCTGAGGGTTATATGAGATGGCTCGGTTACTTCTTCATCTTTATGGGAATCAAAATGGCAACCGATGGGGTTCTTCGTGGTCTTGGAATCATGCGCCCGTTCCTTATTGCAAATATGGTGAACCTGGCGATCCGCTTGTCGGTTGCTTTGATTTGTGCACCTCGTTTTGGTATTGTATTTGTCTGGCTTGCTGTACCAGCAGGTTGGTTTGCAAATTTTTTGATATCCTATGTGGCTCTTCGGAGAGCATGGCCAAATGATAAAGAAGTGCAATCCCGATAGCCTAAAGTAATTTAAAAAGAGGAATTTATAGTACGAACGCTAAATGTGTGGTATTGAATGCAAAGAAAAAGAGATTGCCGTTATGATCCGGGTATCCAAGTCTATGGATGAGATCGGAAGCCCGATCACGACGGTCAACGATCTGGTGGCAGTGGTGACTTACTATGGTTTGGCATGGCTTCTGCTCTTGCAGGTATTTAAAATAGCATAAGATCGGAGAATTTATGATACAGGATATTTACCCACATCAATTAAACAACCATTATGATCCGGGCGTACAGGCGAAAAAGGAAGATACGCTGCTTTGCATTGTAAATGGCAGGATCTTAGTGGAGGAGACTTGTTTTGAGGAAAACGAGTTGCGGTTTCCAAGAGTCAAGGATCTGGCAGACGAGTATGTTGCTGACATTCGCTATCTCTTTGCCATAGATGATAGCAGGTATTTTCTGTGCGACCATCTTTTGGAGCAAAAAGACATACCGGAGGGCTATGCCTATGTGGATGAAAAGAGTCTGCGAAAAGAGGGCATAGGACCGGACGAGGCGCTTTTTGCAGCAGTGACCGGCAAGCATCTGGCAGACTGGTATCGGGACACGAAATTTTGTGGAAGATGCGGGCATGAGATGCAACATTCCAAAACGGAGAGAGCCATGGTCTGTCCTGCCTGCCACTACACCGCCTATCCGCGCATTATGCCGGCGGTGATCGTTGGGGTGATCAATGGAGACAAATTGCTCATTACCCGCTACCGCACCGGCTTTCGCTACAATGCCCTGATCGCGGGCTTTACGGAGATCGGCGAGACCATGGAGGAAACCGTGCAAAGAGAAGTGATGGAAGAAGCAGGCATCCGGGTCAAAAATATCCGCTACTATAAGTCGCAGCCGTGGGGAACCGCCAATGATATCCTGCTTGGCTTTTTACTGTGATGTGGACGGAGACGACAGAATCACCATGGATCCTGAGGAATTAAAGTACGCCAAGTGGGTGCAAAGAGAGGACATTGTCTTGCAGCCGGGCGAGTTCAGCCTGACTAATGAAATGATGAAGAGGTTTAAGGAGAATTAACATGAATGATACACTGGAAATCCGTGAAGCACGGGCGGATGAGATCGCTCTGGTGCAGGAACTGATCCGGGAGATGGCAAAATATGAAAAGCGCCCGGAAGATATGACGGGGACACAGGAATCCTTTGTCTTACTGGCTTTTTGAGCGAAAGATCGCGACGATCCTGCTCTTGGAATATGAGAAAAAGGTCATCGGCTATGCCATCTATTATCCGGTCTTTGGATCCTTTGCTGCCTGTGGCGGCATACATTTAGAAGATCTTTATATCAAGGCAGAATACCGTAAGCATGGATTTGGCAGATACTTTTTTGATGCGGTCGCAAAGAGAGCAAAGGCGGAAGGCTATAGCAGGATGGAGTGGTCCTGTCTGGATTGAATACGCCATCGCTCGCTTTTTATGAGAAACTGGGGGCAGCCTATGATAGCGGAAGAAAGTATTTAGAACTGCCTTTGTGATTTTTCCATCTTTTTGAGTTCCGGTAACACGGTACAGAGCATGGTGATAAAGCCCGCGGTTCCCAGTTATGGTTCCGTTTCAAAGTCAATGCGTTTCATTTTGCGTGCGACTAAGTGAGCGCGGAAGCCTTTTGTTTTTCCATGGTAAGAACCGTAAAACCGGCGTTTTCAGCCATAGCGGTAAATTCGGCAGCCTTGAGGATTTTCACATCGCCATGTCCGCACAGATTTGCCAAAGGCATTTCGATATGGTTCATGAGCCAGACCACAAAAATCAGAGGAAGTATAGTCCCCGCAAGATCAGGCGACCGCCCCTGCGCAGGACGCGGTAGGCGCTGTTGAAAAAGTTCTGCGTTCGGGTAATGATGGAAAGTTTATTGGAGCAGATGATCGCATCAAAGTTCCTTCATCAAAAGGCAGATTTTCACTGTCGCCGACCAGAAACTCCGTGTTGGAGAGATTTTTTTGCCTGTGCGACATGGATCATCTCAGGCGTAAAGATCCAGTCCGACATAGTGTTTGTCCGGGTATTTGTCATGGAGCAGTTCGAGCATGGGACCGGTGCCGCAACCGCAATCGAGGACATCTGTAAATGCCTCCTTTTCCAGTTCTGCCAAGATCGGAGGATAATCATCCTTGCACATTTCATAAATACCGGCGTGTCCGCTGTCATAGACTTTGGCTGCCTCAGTATATTCTTTGATGGAAAGTTTCTTATATTCTTCCGGTGTCATCAGACCATTTCCTTATGCATTCTTTTGGTTAGTCATTGTTAACTAAAAGTAGCATAGTTTTTCCCAAATGTCAAAAAATGCTTATATTATATAGGGAATATCTGCCGGATGGAGTCCAGTGGGTGTTCCGGGTCGCTGGAAAGGGCAGCGCGCATACATGAACGGACTGACGACAGATTCTGTTGTTAATTTTAAATTGCGGTTCTTATTTTAAAATGATAGGATGTTTGCGAGGAGAAAACAGAAATGAAAGACAAATATCAAAATACAATGTATGCCTGCTTTGTGGGATATATCGTGCAGGCGATCGTAAATAACTTCGTTCCCCTATTATTTTTAACTTTTGAAAGTTCTTATGGAATACCTTTGAGCCAGATCACTATGCTGATCACCTTCAATTTCGGCATCCAACTCTTGGTGGATCTTTTATCGGCAAAGTTTGTCGACAAGATAGGATATCGGGTGTCGATCGTAATGGCTCATATTTTTGCTGCGCTTGGTCTGGCAGGACTGGTGGTATTGCCGGATCTTTTGCCAAATGCCTTTGCCGGGCTTTTGATCGCCGTGGTCATTTATGCGATCGGCGGCGGTCTGATCGAGGTTCCGATCAGCCCGATCATGGAGTCCTGTCCGAGTGAAAATAAGGAAAAGGCAATGAGTCTTTTTACATTCCTTTTTATTGCTGGGGGCATGTCGGCGTGGTACTGCTATCCACCCTCTTTTTCTGGTTTTTCGGCATCGCAGACTGGAAGATCTTAGCCCTTTTATGGGTCATTATTCCGGTCTGCAATGGCATCCTTTTTTGCAAGGTGCCGATCGCGCCATCGATCGAAGAAGGGGAAACAGGTATGTCCCTCTGCGGGAACTGTGTAAAATCGTATCTTCTGGATCTTGATGCTTATGATGATGTGTGCCGGGGCCAGTGAGCAGGCGGTCAGTCAGTGGGCATCCACCTTTGCGGAGCAGGGCTTGGGCGTGAGCAAGACGATCGGAGATCTGGCAGGTCCGATGTCATTTGCCATCTTGATGGGAAGTGCCAGAGCATTTTACGGCAAGTTTGGTGACCGGATCGATCTGGATAAATTTATGCAGGCGAGCAGTCTGCTTTGCATTGTTTCCTACTTGTGCATTTCGCTCTCACCGTCGCCACTCTTTTCTCTGATCGGCTGTTCCTTGTGTGGACTGTCTGTCGGTATCATGTGGCCGGGGACTTTCAGCAAGGCATCCGCGGCATTGCGAAATGGCGGAACTGCCATGTTTGCCCTACTGGCGTTAGCGGGTGATGTCGGCTGCTCCGGTGGTCCGACACTCGTCGGTTTTGCCACAGGTCTGGCTTCGGATGATCTGAAAAAAGGAATTCTGGCGGGGATCATCTTCCGATCCTGCTCATTGTGGGGATTGTTTCCTTGAAGAAGGCGAAACGCTATGCTTAAGCATTTAGGATAAAAGGACATAGACAACATGCCATGGTTGGGATAGAAGCATGCGGAAAGAACTTGTAAAAATCCCAGGTTAATGAAATCGAACCATCCGCCGATATGTATGTTACAGAGAGGGGAGCGGAAAGGCGGTGCGAAAATATGAGGATAGCAAGCAGCAATGTGGCGATGTCATCCAGCCATCAGGAAACAAAATTTTCCTACAAACAGTCTATGACCATGGAGGCGGCAGCATCCAAAAATCTTGCAGGGGCAATTTTTACAAAATCCGAGGAAATGGACGGGGCAGATTACCGGACCAGTATGCTGGAATATAAAAAGCAGCAGGAGCAGGAAGCCGCGCAAAAGCGCAAAGAAAATGAAGAACGTTCCGCAAAGGAGATGCTAGAACGAACAAGAAATACGAACCAGACCAATTCATGTGGACGGCTTGAAATGTCAGATCAGTATAAAATAAAATTAGAACTGATTATGCGGATGTTTGAACTTATGCGGCAGGGAAAAAGCATCTTAGATGCCGGTCTTATGACATCGGATTCTAAAAATGTATTGGACTTGCGTTCTCCATTTTATCGAAATCAGGACGCTACAAATGCAGAGGGAACAAATAATGAAAATGTAGAGACGGAACTACCTGTCATCGGGACGACGGGCAGCGGCACCATCTGGCAGAGGGTGACGGCGACTTCCGGTTTCTATACCGAGGCAGAGTCTACGACCTTTGCAACCAGCGGAATCGTGCGTACAGCAGACGGCAGGGACATCAATTTTAATATGGAGGTCTCCATGTCGCGGGCATTTACGGCAAGTATCAACAGTCTGGAAGTGGAGTCTTACATCAAGACAGATCCTCTGATGATCAATCTGGATACGGATATCGGCAGTGTGTCCGATCAGAAATTCTTCTTTGATCTGGATGCGGATGGCAAAGAAGACGAGATTTCTTTTGCGGGCAAGGGCAGCGGATTTCTGGCATTGGACCGCAACGGCGATGGAAAGATCAATGACGGATCCGAATTATTTGGAACCAAGAGCGGAGATGGCTTCAAGGATCTGGCAGCCTATGATGAGGATGGCAATGGCTGGATCGATGAAAATGATGCCATTTTCTCCCAGTTAAAGATCTGGACAAAAGATGAGGACGGCAAGGACAAACTGATCAGTTTAAAGGATGCAGATGTTGGTGCCATATATCTTGGAAATGCGGATACACAGTTTTCTTTAAAGGATGACGACCATAAGTTAAATGGAGAGATCAAAAGACAGGAATTTACCTCCACGAAAGCAGTGGCGAGGTAGGCACCGTTAATCACGTAGATTTGATTGTATAACGTATTCCAAAATGGAATGAGAGGAGGGCAAAGAGAATTGCTCTCCTTTTTTGGCGATCATGATGTTATATTTCGCAAACCGCAAACTATAATGATTATTCCGCAAACTGTAAATTGATATATTGCGGAAAGTAAGGTATAATTTGCGATATAAGGATATAAACTAGTGTTATATAAGATTGAGACGGAGTGAGCATTATGAAAACCTGCAAGGAAATTGCAAAAGAATGGAAGATGTCGGAGCGTAGCATAGCAAATTTATGTAAACAGGGACGTATTGCTGGTGCTGCAAAAGTCGGTAAAAGTTGGCAGATTCCAGATGATGTGGTTCGACCTGTAGACTTGCGTCGAAGGGAAACAACAGTAGAAAATAATGGCAAATCTTACAGGAAGAAACCTCTTCCTATCGGCATTTCTGATTATGTAAGAGCACAGGCAGAATATTATTATGTCGATAAGACCATGCTGATTAAAGAATTTATTGATCGTAAGCCACTTGTTTCGTTGTTTACCAGACCAAGGAGATTCGGAAAGACCTTGAATATGGATATGCTTCGTGTTTTCTTTGAAATATCAGAGGAGGATACAAGCATTTATTTCAGGGACAAGGAAATCTGGCAGGCAGGAGAAGATTATACCAAGTATCAAGGGGAAATATCCGGTGATTTTTCTGACCTTTAAAGATGTTAAATTTGATTCATGGGATGCCACGATGGATAAGATCCGCGGACTTTTACAGGATGAGTTTGGAAGACATAGTCAACTTCTGACAAGTGAAAAACTAGAGGAATATGAACGTGATTATTTTCGGGCAGTTTTACAGGGGACAGCAGGAAGCGTGGAATTGACCGCAGCATTGGAGAATCTTTTCCAGAATGTTGCATAAGCATTATGGCATTGCCCCAATCATTATTATTGACGAATATGATATCCCGATCCAAGAGGGCTATGCTAAGGATTTTATGAAGATATTGTTGGCTTTATGCGCAATTTCTTCTCTGGGGCTTTAAGGACAACAGGAATCTTTCATACGGATTTTTGACAGGAATTTTACGGATTGCGCAGGAGAGTATCTTTAGCGGACTCAATAATCTGACAGTCAATTCTGTGATGGATACAGAATATGATAGGTTCTTCGGCTTTACGGAAAGTGAGGTTGACAAGATGCTGTCATATTATGATGTGGCGGAGAAAAGACTGAGTTACAGGAATGGTATGACGGCTATCTGTTTGGTGATACAGAAATCTATAATCCATGGTCGGTCATTAATTATATTGCAAAGGGATGCAGACCACAGGCATATTGGGCAAATACAGGTAAGAATGAGATACTTGCGGATGTTTTGCGGGAAGCAACAGATGATATTACAGAAAGATTGTTTGCACTTTTTGCAAGGAGAAACGGTATTGGCATGTATCAATCAAAATGTTGTCTATCGTTCACTAACGGAAGAGCCGGCGAATGTCTATAGCCTGTTGATGGTTGCCGGATATTTAAAGGCGGTCAAAAAGGAATTACAACCGGACGGAGCATTTATGTGTCAGATTTCGATTCCCAATAAGGAAATTGCAGCGGTATATAAAGGAGAGGTTCTTTCACATTTGCTACAAGTGGGACTTATTACACAGTCTACAGCAAATAAAATCGCAGAAAGTCTGTATGTAAATGATATGGCGAAACTGCAAACCGCAATTATGGAATACATGAAAAAAACGATTAGTTTCTATGATGCAGGGGCAGAAGGGTTCTATCATGGCTTATTATTAGGCTTGATGGCTTTATTAGACAATCAATACAAGATACGTTCCAACCGGGAAGCGGGTGAAGGTCGTTATGACATCGGGTTGATTCCAAAAGAGAAAAAGTATCCGGGCATTATCATGGAACTCAAATGGGCAAGAGATGCTTTCAGAGAGGGAATTACAAAGTCTTTCGGAAAAGGCATTAGTACAGATTGATTCGAAACATTATGCGGATGAAATGAGAAATGAGGGAACGAAGGAACTGATGAAATTAGGAATTGCTTTTTCTGGGAAGAAAGTTATAGTAACTGCAAAATTAAAACGGACGGTAAACTACATTTTTCATGCTTTCTGCCGATATAAAAGGTAATGACACTATAATCGGCAAAAAGGAGAAGGTATGGATTTAGGGATCAACGACATCAGAAATACGCAAAACATTCAAAATTTAAAGAGCGCAAAGCGGCAGGACGACAGTTTCGCAGATACGATCCAGTTGCCGAACCGCGATATGAGCGGCGGACATGCCCCGTATGATTATCTGGCAGAAGATGGAGAGATCAATTACAATGGCGTTATCTTTCAATTAGATACCAAGCAGAACCAGTTACTTCTGGGGACACTTCCGACAAGTCCAAATGTCTGAATATCCAGTTGTCCGGCGGGGGCTATCTGGTTGTCAACAAAGACAATCTGGGGCAGTTATCCGATGCAATCAGTATGTTTAATGCAAAAGACCAGTTCCTGATCTTAAATGCCCTCATGATGGAAAGAAAGATCAAGGGAAACCAAGGACGAGATCGAAGAAGCAGACTCCATCATGATCGGTGGAAAGGCTTATACGCAAAAAGAGTGGGATCGACCATCGACCGTTTTGACGAAGCCGAGGAGAATTTGCAAGAGCAAGTAGATCAGGCGGAGGAAGAAGCCGCACAAAAAGGCAATGTCGAAAGTGATATCCATATCGCCTATGAGCGCATGAGAAAACCGAGAAGGGATAAGACGGGTAAAAATAAAACCACGTATCAAGCGGACGATACGTGGTTTTATTTTACCATGTTTTTACGATGATATTGGCGGTGGAATGTGAAAAAAGACGCATGGTATATTAGAGCATAGGAAGATTTAAGAACGAGGAGGTAAGCCATGGAAATTTATGCGTTACAGGTCAATCACCTGAGTAATCCATTGGGGTATGCATTGGGAAAAGGGAAACTGTCCTTTTTCGTGGAAAGTAAAAGAGGCCAAAGGAAAGGCACAAACGTATGCAAGGGTGCGTATTGCGGCAGATGAAGCCATGCAGGAGATTCTGTTTGACTCCGGGGAAGACAGGGAGGCAAATAGTCTGGGTTATAAGATCGATTTTAAGACAAAGCCGCGAACCCTACTTTTGGACTCTTGAGTTGGCATCTGATGCGGGTGAAGTGACAGTCAGTGTGCCACAATTTTTGAGACTGCAAAAATGGATGAAGCATGGACTGGAAGATGGATTACTTGTGCCACTGATCGGGCAAGACATCCATATTTTGCAAAAGACATTGCTGCCAAAGAAGAGGTCGTAAGAGCGAGACTCTATGTGTGTGGTCTGGGACTTTATGAGGCATACTGGGATGACAAAAATCGGTAACGAATATTTAACACCATATCAGAATAACTATAACCGCTGGGTTCAGTATCAGACTTATGATGTGACTGAGCAGGTAAAAGATGGGGAAAACTGCGAATCCTTCTGGGAAATGGCTGGTATGGCGGACGTTTTGGCTTTAGCGCACATGAGGAAAAAAAGGTTATTTTGGAAACGCTAAAAAAGTTAATAGCGGAAGTGGTAGTTACCTATGCGGATGGTACAGAGGAGATCGTTGGAACGGATGAGACCTGGCGATCGAAAGAAGCCGGATCGCATACTCGTCTATCTATGATGGTGAACATATGGATCGAACGCTGACAGACCTTGCGGCAGAGCCGGTTATCCTTTGCCGGACTTTTGAAGAACTTGCCGCAGCGGGGAAAGACGGATGGGCAGACGGTGGATGATATCAGTCAGCCGGAGAAAGATGAGCAGATTCCAAGAGGGCATCTGACTGCCCGGTATAGTCTTCCGGTTGTGGTTCATGAGCAGATGCAGCCGCAAGAATTGATTCACACACCAAAGGGCGAAGAGGTCTTTGACATGGGACAGAACTTTGCAGGTATCTTTACCTTGCGTGTTCATGAAGCCCGGGGAACCAAGATTCATATCCAGACAGGTGAGGTTCTGCAGGATGGATGCTTTTATAATGAGAATCTTAGAACCGCAAAGTCAGAATATATTTATATCTGCGGCGGTGGAGAGAAAATCATAAGACCGCATTTTACCTTTTATGGTTATCGCTATGTCAAAGTCACAGGAGTCAGCAATCTGAAAGCAGAGGATTTCACAGGGCTTGCACTCTATAGTGATGTGGCTTATACCGGTCATATCACGACCGGGCATAAATTAGTCAATCAGTTGATTTCTAATGTCCGTTGGGGTATGAAAGGTAATTTTGTCGATGTGCCTACGGATTGCCCACAGAGAGATGAACGAATAGGGGTGGACCGGAGATACGCAGGTGTTTTCGCCGACAGCGACATTTTACGGAGATACCTATGCATTTTACCGCAAGTATCTGCATGATATGTATACGGAGCAAATGGATCTGGAGGGCATGGTGCCGGATGTGGTGCCATCGGTTGGCGTGCATAGTTGTGCCTGCGTCTGGGGAGATGCCGCATGTATCATTCCATGGAATATGTATAAGTTTTATGGGGATGAGCAGATTCTTGCAGATCAGTATGACAGCATGAAGGCCTGGGTGGAATATATCCGGCGCCTCGATGGCGAAAATCATGGCTGGCGTCATGTATTCCACTATGGCGACTGGCTGGCACTGGATAATCCATCAGGCAAGGCAGATGAGGTCATGGGCGGTACGGAAGAAGGCTATATCGCAAATATCTACTATGCTGCGAGTGCTGAAATTGTAGCAAAATCCGCAGAAGTTCTTGGAAAGAAGATGATGCAAAAGAATATAATGAACTTGCAAAACGAGAGTTTGCTGAAGTGAAAAAAGAGTACTTCTCACAGACGGGCAGATGCTGTATCAAGACGCAGACAGGTCTTCTGCTGGCATTGAAATATGGGCTTTCCGATAATGTCGCGTTGACACGCGATATGTTGAAAAAATTATTTACTGCAAACGATAATAAATTACAGACCGGATTTACAGGTATGCCGATCATGTGTCCGACACTATCAGATAATGGCATGAATGGTCTGGCTTACACTCTCCTATTAAATGAGGAATATCCGGGCTGGCTGCATGAGATCTTATTGGGTGCAACAACCGTATGGGAACGTTGGAACAGTCTGGATGAAGAAGGGCATATCTCAAGTACGGGAATGAATAGTTTGAACCATTATTCCTATGGATGCAGCCAGTGGAGTGGGTCTACCGCTATGTGTTGGGATTTCGTGTGGATGAAGCAGATCCTGGTGCAAAACATTTGAACATCGCTCCATCCTATAACTGGAATCTGAAGGAAGCGGCAGGAAATTTTGACAGTGCAGCAGGTAATTATAAAGTGGCATGGAAGATTGTTGATCCGAACGCAGGTAAGCCTTTCTGTGCAAGTGCCATTTGATGCAAGTGCTGACATTGTACTTGCGGATGCTGTAGAAGACACTTATGCGGATAAGGAAAATCCTTTATTTGCAGATGTATGTGATGGTGTATGCCATGTGGGCTCTGGTACGTATGAGATAACGTATCAGGTAAAGACAGCGCTTAAGAAGTCTTATAGCACCTATTCCACAGTGCGTGAATTGAGATCGAATGCAGCGATTGTTAAAGATTTGGGTGAGAAAATGGGATTGGATCGTATGCCAACGCAGATGATGGATATGAGCCTGCGCGATATAATGGAAAAATATCGCGGGCGCTGCCGGAATGGGAACAGAAATGCTGGATCAGTTAGATCAGGTGTTGGCACGGTTCTAGAAAGACAGATATTGCTATTGGCGGTTTTAAAGTTTTGTAGGCCTCACTTGCGTGAAGCCTACATTTGCCAGTATGAATTTAACGAACCTTTAAGATGTCGCCTGTCGTGATGCCGCTTTCGTTAAAGGCATCCACGCGCAGGAAGAGTGACTGGCCTTTGATAAGTCCTCCGATTTCTACGGAGTCATCAAAGGTCATATAAGAGTGGTAGAGTTTATCTGGCGCATAGCCCCAGTTGATGACATGACCGCTGGCATCATCCGATGCAGCCCAATTTACCCAAAGATCAAGAGCCGTCGTAAGTTCAAAAGTAACTTCGGCGGTTTTTTGCGGTTTTGGGCTATCTCCCAGGCCGAAGATGCGGAGACCGCTGATGGCAGGAGTCTGATCGTATGGCAGTTCTGTGACGGTCAGACGGATAAAACGCGCCTCTATGCCATCCTCGGAAACGATCGATCATGCGGTAGGTCTGTATTTGCATTTCGTTTGTCTGTGATGGTGAAAAAGTGCGTGCCGTCCACAGAGCCTTCCAACAACCAGCGGGTCTTTTGCGGATCGGTATCAATCCAACGCTGCTGCATGAGGGCCTCATTCAAATGGAAGTCGTCCGGCAAAGGATCCGGGGTAAAGGCATCATCGGCAAAGTTGATCTGGATGGCATGGACATCATAGGCCTTTCCCAGATCGATCTGCAGCCAGGATTTTCATCCCCTGATGCGGCTTTCCACCAGGTTTGGACATTTTCATCCGTGGCATTTGCCGGAGCATAATCTGTGACGATCTCAACCGTCTTTCCCATTCTCTGTGCCGTAGGATCCGGTTCGATTTTTTCTCCGCAATAGAAGAAGCAGAAGCTCCGGCTCCAAAGGATAAGAGCATCCACTTTGGATGCTGCCCAGGATCCGCTTTCAAGGCATCCATATCCTGTGGCCAGTCACCATATCTCTGGTTACAGAAAAGTTCGCCATCGGCATCGTAGCCGGCAGACCACAGACCGATACGACGTTCAAAGTTATGGTTTTTGCAGATACGCATAGTAGAGGTGTGCCAGATTCGACCTGCCTCGTCTTCCATGGTAGAGCCGTGTCCTGCTCCCGGCAAAAATCCGCCCGGCTTGTAGGAGTAAGGATTGTTCTGTGCCAACACATAAGGTCCGAGTGGCGCGTCACTGATATAGACAGCGTCGTTATAAATATTATGACCGGAAGAAGGCGTAGCATATTGTAAATAATACTTTCCGGCATGCTTATTGACCCAGACGCCTTCCATATAAGGCAGTTCCAGCAAGTAGTTCTTTGCGGCTTCCTTCATGCTTTCCGGCATAGGCTGGCTTTCGATCATGGCAAGGATGCCTGCCTGCTCCTCCGGTGTATGGCTTGGCTTGTGGTTTTCTCCGTTTCTCTCAAAGCCTTTGATCTCGGTATCAATCTCACAGAGTGCCTGTTTTTACCGATTGGCTGCATGCTGGCAGGATCCAGTTCTACCCCATACAAAGGCTCCGAGGTTGAAGATCCCCAGAAAAAGTAGAATCTGCCGTCATCATCTACAAAGAGATTGGGATCCCAGAAAGGAAAGGCTCCGTCAAATGTCTCATAAGTATCAGAAAAAGGATCGGTGGTGCGATAGTAGATACCCTTTGTCGTGGCTGGATGCGCAGAAATAAAGATAATCGCCACAAACGCGGACATCCGGTGCATAGTCGTAGATCGGCAGATGGGTCGTTGTAAATAATTCCCAGTTTACCATATCTTTGCTATGCAAAAATCCGGCGGTCATGGAAGGGAAGATATAGTAGGTTCCCTTAAAGTAGATCATGGATGGATCCGCAGCCTCACGCGAAGCAGTCACGCCATCCTTCTGTGTGCCGTTGAACTGATAGCGGTATCCGAAATTGATAGGATTACAATAAATGTTCATGTGTAAATACCCCACTTTCTTATCATTCTTACCCTTATCATAGATGCAAAATACATAGTCGTACATTCGTATTTTGCGTTTGCTATCATATTTTGGTAAAATATATCATATTCTGTGAAAGGAAAGAGAGGAGCCGGCATGGCAATGACAACAAAAGATTTTCAGGAACTTCTTTGGGCGGTGGAGCATTTATATTATTGGCAATGTGATGCAAACGGAAATATACTTGAGACCAACGCGCCCCGGAATATCCGGCAAGGGATCCATTCTCTTTTTATACAAAGTGATTTTCCGCAAAAGGTAGAGATTTATAGCAAGGATGCAGATACACCCTATGCCCTTGGTATGTATATGGGCTTGGAATGGTTTGTTGTTATCGAAAAAGAAAAATGGTAACTTAGAGCAGATGCACCTGCTCGGACCGGTCTTTTTTCGCCGGTCGATGAGGAACAACTGGAGGACTTTTTTATGCGGGAGTATGAAGGGCAGGGGATGGCTTTCCACAGCAGGCATCTTTTGATCCGCAGCCTAAAAAGAACTTCCGGTCATCTTTCAGAAATATTTCACCCAGTACGCCCTCATGCTGGATTTTGTGGTAAATCATCGTCATCTGTCCTATGAAGATGTCAATTTTCATATCAAAGATCCGGTGGATGAAAATAAGGAGACAAGACCTAGACTTTATCGGGAGAGTCGTATCTTTCTTGCAGAGATGCTGGGACGGCTTGCGATGGGAGATTTGTCTGTCTTGCAGGATAAAAAGATGAAACAAGGTATGAACTATGCCATGCTTCCGACAAATGCGGCGGCGATCACGAAACCCGGTCGCACCTTAAAAAGATGCGGCTTTGATTTTACAGCAAAATGTGCTGATGCTGCTGTCTCAGGTGGCATGAGCCCGGAGATTGCCGATGCCCTGGCAGACTCTTATATGGGACAGATCGAAAAAGACCTATCCGGGGTGGAAGTCATGCGTCTGATGGGAAGGATCTACGAGGACTATCTACGGCGCATGCATGCGATCAAGGAGGAGGCAGGAAAATATTCGGAAAAGACGCAGGCGTGTATGGATTATATTGATCGCATATCAAAGAAAAGATCATGTGACGACCATAGCCCAGACCAGTGGCTATTCTGTCTATTATCTGTCACGTCAGTTTTACCGGGAGACAGGGGGAACACCTGCCGGCATATATACGGCGGAAAAAGATAGAATATGCCGCAATGTTATTGCGTACGACAGACTTAGAAGTTGTCCAGATCGCGGAGGATCTGTCCTTTTGTTCGGCAAGTCATTTTTCGGACTGCTTTCATAAGACTATGGGATGTTCGCCTAGCGCATATCGGGCGCGCATAGAGTAGCCAGTTTGCGGAAAACCTGTTATACTTTGAAACAGAAAACGTTTTGACAAGGGGGGAGCGTATGGCATATAGCAGAGAAGAAGCGGCAGAGCATCATAAAAAGCCGGCTATGCCTTAGTGGAAAAGGGGCTGATTGCCCGTACCTGGGGCAATATCAGTGCCCGGCTTTCGGATACAGAATTTCTGGTCACGCCAAGCGGCATGGGCTATGACCGCCTGACACCGGACAAACTTGTGGTCTGCAAGATCAGTGACTGTTCGTATGAGGGGAGATTAAGCCGTCCAGTGAAAAGGGTGTCCACGGTGAGGCATACAAATACCGACCGGATGTGAATTTTGTCATCCATACCCACCAGTTATATGCGACTGCGGTCGGTACGACGGGAAAAGAGCCTGTCGGCAAGGACTGCGGAGGAAGAAAAAAGATCCTGGGGGCGGATGTCATCAGTGCAAAATATGCGATCTCATCCACCAGGCATTTGATGCGCAATGTTTCGGATGCCATTCAGAAAAATACCGCAAGCAATGCCTTTTTTTTATGCGTTATCATGGGGTGCTTTGTCTGGGAAGGGACTATGACCATGCTTTCGCTGTCAGCGAGACCTTGGAAGATATCTGCAAGGACATTATTTGCAGGAAAGACCAGTTGATCGTGGACGAAATACGCATGACAGATCCGGGGACCATCGCACAAAGTCTGGGGATAAGTCCTGACGACTTACAGGCTTTGGTGGATAAGACCGGAAAGAAAAGCCTGCTCTTAGATACTTCAAAAGTGGTAGAGGACATAAGTGAACCGAGACAAAGATCTATCCTATGATCGATGACATGGCGCAGATCGCAGGCGTGCGTTTCTTATGTCTGGCTCCTGCGGATGGGACATTCCTTACAAAGGCAGAAAGCCAGTTGCAAAAGAAGACCTGTGTCTTTATCCGGGGGATCGGCGCGCTCTGTCTGGCATCGGATCCGAAGAAGCAGAAGCGGTCGCTATGGTCTTGGAGAAAAATTGTCTGGCATATGCCTATGGGCGCAGACAGGGAGAGTACGCGCATCTGGGACTTTTTTGGATGCAGCCTTACAGCGCAACACCTATGTGAAGAAATATTCCAAATTGAAATAGAGGGACGGACATGGCAAAGAAGAAAAAAAGCGGATGGAGTACCGCTACTATGAGATACCGGCAGACACCTATGTACTTCCCTGCTCGGAAAAGGCTGGGAGCAGGAGTACGGCGTAGGCATTCGGGATATGCTTCATTTTCATAATTATATGGAGATCGGCTATTGCTATCATGGGGACGGGGAACTGATCATTGAGGACAGGACCTATCATTATTCGGGCAAGCAGTTTACTATCATTCCTGCCAATATCCCCCATACGACCAACAGTTCACCGGGGCATATCTGTAAGTGGGAGTATCTTTTGTGGATATTGACCGCTTTGTAAGGACGGAAATGCATCTGGATGCCTTGTTAGAAGACCGTGTGCTTAGTGTCATTAACCGGCGGGGTACGATGAAAAGCGAGCAAAATCACGGCATCATGGCACGCCTGATCCTAAATATCATCCGGGAATACCGGGATAAGACCATCTATTATGAGGAGAGCGTGCGCGGTTATCTCTATGCCCTCGTGGTCGAAATGATGCGGCTTGCAGAGGAGCGCGACCGTTCCATGCATACGCATCGTGTCAACGAATACATCCGCGATGCCTTAGAATATGTAAATACGCATTACATGGAGCAGGTGCGTGTGGAGGATATTGCCGAGGCGAGTGGACTGAGCGAGAGCCATTTCCGCCGTGTCTTTGAGGATGCCATGCATATGAAGCCGTTGGATTATGTGAATCTGGTGCGCGTAGATAAGGCGTGCGCTGATGGCAAGGCAGGACATTTCCATGGAGGAAGTTAGTTTTCGCGTGGGGCTACCAGACCCAGTCGACCTTCAACCGCAACTTTAAGCGTTTGACGGGCTATAGTCCAAACCAATGGAAGCATAAAGAAAATTATCAAGAGGGTATTCTGAAAAAATTATCGATCAGTGCATTAAAGGGCTGGGAAGCATGACTTCCCGGCTTTTTCTTATTTTGTGCAATATGTTCAAAATTTGGGAGTAAAGTTCCTGCAAATTGTTCAAAGAGGGAAACGAGAAATGTGAAAATCGTTTCTGAATGGTTGATTTTGCAAAAAAGAGGCGCGTTTTTTAATCACAAATAATCAAATGGCTAGGTATAATAGATTTATATTCAAGCAAAGGAAATCTCAAAGACATTCACTCACACGGATTTCCAAATAAGCGATGTTTAAAGGAGGATTTTTAATGAAGAAGAAAGTCGTTTCTTTATTGCTGGTTGGGGTACTGGCAATGTCTACATTCGTAGGATGTGGAAGTAAGGAAGCAGTGATGCAACGTCAGATGACTCAAGTTCAGATGACAGCAGTGCAGCAGCAATGTACACCTCAGATGATGAGAACACATTGACCGTTGCAGCATGGGATGCAAGTTTCAACATCCCGGCAATCGAGGCAGCAGCAGAGGCATACAAGGAAAAGAATCCGGATGCCAAGATCGAGATCATCGAGCAGTCTCAGTCAAAGGATATTGAGAATGCAGTCACAACAGCAGCAGAGGCTGGAGACTACAGCAACTTACCGGATATCGTATTATTCCAGGATCATTACATTCAGCAGTATCAGGCAAACTACCCGGATGCATGGCAGGATGTAGATGACGCAGACATCGATTGGAGCGATTTCGGATCAGAGAAATTATCATTCTCTACCATCGATGGCAAGCACTATGGTGTTCCTGTAGATAACGGTACAGTCGTATTTGCATACAGAGTCGATCTTTTACAGGAATGTGGCTACACATTAGATGATGTTACCGGAATCACATGGGACAAATTCATCGAGATCGGTGAGCAGGTTTACAACAAGACAGGCAAGTATCTTCTTTCAATGGACGGTAGTGGAAATGACCTTCCTTACATGATGCTTCAGGCAGAAGGCGTTTCACAGTTCAAGGATGGCAAGGCTAACTTAGTTGGCAATGAGACATTAGAGAAGATCTTAGACGCATCGAGAGAATGCAGGAAAAGAACGTATTACTTCTTGAGAACGACTGGGATGGTTACACCAACGATATCCAGAAGGATAAGGTTGCAGGTGTTATGAATGGTAACTGGATCATTCCTACCATTGAGAAGGTTGATGAGAACTCTGGTAAGTGGGAGATCACTTCTATGCCTACACTGAGCGGCGAAGAAGGATATGCTTCTAACGGTGGTTCTTCACTTTACATCACAGCAAACTGCAAGGGTGACAAGGTTGATCTTGCAAAAAGACTTCTTAGCATACACCTTTGGTGGTGGTGAAGGCGCAATCGATACATACGACAATGCACTTCGTAACGGTGGTGTTATCACAACATGTATCTCAGCCTGGTAAGTCTGATGTTTACCAGGAAGGCGTTGCTTACTTCAACGATCAGCCAATCTACGCTAAGATCGTAGAAATGGGAGCAAACGTTAAGACTGTTGAGCAGAGTGATTACCACTACACACTTCGTGAGAAGTTGTCAGCAGCAATCACAAACATCCACAATGGAACATCTATTAAGGATGCAATTCAGCAGACACAGGATGATATCGACTTTGCAATGGAAGAGTAATTCCATACATTATATTTAAAAAAGTGGAATCGGATCTTCCGACTCCCCGTTTTCCATAAAGAAACCTCAATGAAATCGAAAAGGGGGCTTAACTTGAGCAAGCAGCATAAGAGTTTGAACATACAGGGTAAACAACAAAGAGCAGGCTGGTTCTTCTTGGCGCCTGCAGCGATCATGATCGCAGTCTTTAGTTTTTGGCCGATGGTTCAGGCTTTCATTACATCATTTACAACAGGAACCGGTGTCAACCAAAAGATGGCGATCCTATATTTTACAACTACACACGTATGTTTGCCGACAGGACATTCCTTCGTTCTGTAGGTAATACATTCCTTTATCTGGCGATCGAAGTGCCGGTCATGTTAGTTCTGGCAATTCTTTTGGCACAGTTACTGAACAACCGAGACCTCAAATGTCGTGGACTTTTCCGTACCATGGTATTCTTACCATGTGCGACATCACTCGTATCTTATGCATTGATCTTCAAATCACTCTTTGCATTAGATGGACTGATCAACACGATCTTTTGTCAATCTTGGTATCCTTGAGACCAACTACAACTTCCTTGAAATACCGGAAGTGCAAGAGCCATCATCATTATCGCACTGATCTGGAGATGGACGGGTTACAACATGGTATTCTATCTGGCAGGACTTCAGAATATCGAATATTCCGTATACGAGGCAGCCAAGATTGACGGTGCCAACGGATGGAAGACTTTCTGGAAGATCACAGTTCCGCTTTTGATGCCGACCATCGTTATGACCGTTATCATGTCAATCAATGGTACCTTACAGTTGTTTGATGAATCTGTAAACTTGACACAGGGTGGACCTGCATATTCAACCATGACCATGTCACATTACATTTACAACAATGCATTTGGTCAGGGTGTTGGTAAGTTTGGATATGCATCAGCAATGTCCTTCTTCATCTTTATTTTGGTTGCTATCCTATCTGCAATCAGTATGAAAGTAGGTGATAATCGTGACTAATAAAGAACTCTTCCGCTATCCAGCGTAGATTGATACCAACTTATATTTTTCTGATTATCGTATCCTTTATTTCGGTATTCCCGTTATACTGGATGATCGCAGCAGCAACCAACCGTTCTGTCGATGTTGCAAGAGGTAAAGATCACTTTTGGCTCTTATGCCTTAGAGAACTTCCAAAATCTGACATCCCAGACAGATCTGTGGGGGAGCACTTGGAAACTCTTTCCTTTATGCGATCGTACAGACAGTCGTAGCACTTTTTATCTGCTCTTTGGCAGGATTTGGTTTTGAATTGTACCACGACAAAGGTAAGGATAAAGTATTTTCTATCCTGCTTCTTGCAATGATTTATCCCACAGGTGGCAAACCACGATCCCACTCTTTAAGACGATCTCATCTGCAGGACTTTTTGAATACGGTATGGGCATTTATCTTACCAAGTATTTCCACACCGTTTTTTTGATTATGATGTTCCGCCAGAACTCACGTAACTTCCCGATTGATATCATGGAGGCAGCGCGACTGGACGGATTGTCAGAGTTTCGCATCTACTTCCGCATGTATATGCCGGTCATGAAGTCAACCTATGCAGCAGCAGCGGTTATCACCTTCATGAACGCATGGAACGCTTATCTTTGGCCAAAGGTTGTTATGGCTGATACCAGAGCACAGACCATGCCAATGTTGATCGCCAACCTGGCAAGTGGATACACAGTAGATTATGGAATGCTTATGATGGGCGTATTGTTCTGCTCCATCCCAACCATGATCATCTTCTTCGTATTGCAGAAGCAGTTCGCAGAAGGTATCACAGGTTCTGTAAAATAAGTTTGGCAAGTCATACTTGCTATGATGTTTGATTAAAGTTAAGCGAAGGTAATGAATATGGCAGAATTTCGATATAGTATCATAAAAATCCTGAAATCTTTATGGAAAATCGTTTGCCGGCACATTCCGATCATGCATATTATCGCAGTGAGGAAAGTGCCCTGGCAGGATGCTCTGATTTCAGGGAATCATTAAACGGTATCTGAAATTCTCCTATGCAAAAACATCTCATCTGCGATCGTAGGCTTTGAGAAAGAGGACTACGATTGCAGGACTTGGGATGATATCCGAGTGCCGGCACATATTCAGATGGAAGGATATGACACACCGCAATATGCCAACACCCAGTATCCATGGGATGGAAGACAGGCAGTTCTGCCGGGAGAGATCCCGGAGGAATTCAATCCGGTAGGGTCATACGTCAAATATTTTGAAGTGCCGAAGAGCATGGAGAATGGTCCGGTATATATTTCTTTCCAAGGTGTAGAAAGTGGTATGGCATTGTGGCTGAACGGTGATTATGTTGGAGACAGTGAAGATTCTTTCACACCATCTGAATTTGAACTGACACCGTATCTTTACAAAGGGCACCAACAAATTAGCCGTACAGGTCTACAAGTGGACGGCAGGTTCTTGGTGTGAGGATCAGATTTCTTCCGATTCTCCGGTATTTATAGGGATGTTTATCTCTATACGATACCAAAAGTTCATATTCGCGATATGAAGTTAAAGACTGTCCTTGACAATGAGTACAAGGATGCTGTCTTACAATTAGATTTAGAGGCTACCGCAGATGGCAAGGCAGAGATCTGCCTGTCAGATGATGAGGTAGAAATGGTCATGACGGGGGACCTTACCAGGGGATCCAACCACATGGAAATGCCAGTTAAGAGCCCGTCTCTTTGGAGTGCAGAGGATCCTTATCTGTATGATCGACCCTCCGTGTCACGCATCCGGCAGGAACTTTAGAGGAAGTGGTAAAAAGAACGGGTAGGCTTCCGGAAGTTTGAAATGAAGAACCGTATGATGCATATCAACGGCAAACGTATCGCATTTTACGGTGTCAACCGTCATGAATTCAGTGCAGACCGTGGCAGAGCCATCACGGAGGATATCATCTTAAAAGATATCATCACCATGAAGCAGCACAATATCAATGCAGTCCGTACCTGCCACTATCCAAATCAAAGCGCATTGTATCGTCTTTGTGATGAATATGGATTGTATGTGATCGATGAGACCAATCTGGAAACGCATGGAACATGGAATGCACACCAGATGGGACTGGTTGACAGAGATTTTGTTGTACCGGGCGACAGACCGGAATATCAGGAGTTGATCTTTATCGTGCCAGAAGTATGTTCGAGCGCGACAAAAATCATCCGTCTGTTGTGATCTGGTCTTGTGGTAATGAGTCCTTCGGTGGCAAGGATATCTTAGAAATGAGCAAGTCCTTCCACTAAAATGGGACGACACCAGACTGGTACATTATGAAGGTGTCTGGTGGGATCCGCGTTATCCGGAGACAACGGACATGGTAAGTTCCATGTACACACCGGCAGCAGAAATTCGGGAGTATTTAAAGAAGCATCGTGACAAGCCGTATATTCTTTTGCGAATATACACACGCTATGGGCAATTCCTGTGGTGCGATGCACAAATATACAGACCTTATGGAAGAGGAGCCTCTTTCCAAGGGGGATTTATCTGGGACTATATCGACCAGTCGCTGACAAAGAAAGACCGCTATGGCAATGAATTTCAGGCATACGGCGGTGACTTTGGCGAGCGCCCGTGTGATTACAATTTCAGTGGCAACGGCATCTGCTATGGCAAGGACAGATCCATCGCCAAAGATGCAGGAAGTCAAGTATAACTATCAGCCGATGGCGATCGAGATCCATGACCGATCGCGACCATCCACAACAAAAAATCTCTTTACCAACACGAATGTATATGATGCGATCGTGACGCTGGAAAAAGAGGGGCAGTTTGGATCAGCAGGTCATGACCATTGATGTAGAGCCCTTGGGAAAGAAGAAGATCGAATTGACGTTTCGGTTCCGACAGACGGCGAATATGTATTGACCTTTATCCTTTGTATTGCGCGAGGATACCCTTTGGGCAAAGAGAGGACATGAGGTGGCATACGGACAGGAAGTGCTCGGGCATATGCCGGAGGCAGTACCGTCCGACAGACCATATCAGGTGACAAGAGGCTGGCATAATGTTGGTGTTAAGGACAGGATTTTGAAGTTTTATTCTCTATCTTACACGGAGGACTTGTTTCCTACCGTTATGGTGGCGTAGAGTTGTTCAAGTCCATTCCAAAGCCAAACTTCTGGCGTGCCCTGACTGATAATGATGTAGCAAATCTCCTGCCATTTCGGGCAGGACAGTGGAAGATTGCAAGTATGTATTCTTCCTTTAAATATGAACACGGACGTGCAGCAACCGACTGCACGATTGATGAGGCAGAGAATCATGTGACCATCACCTATACCTACCATTTGCCGGTCAAACCACAGATGGATTGTCAGGTGGCATACAGTGTCTATGGTGACGGCGAGGTCAAGGTTGCAATGACTATGGATCCATCCGCTGAAGTTGGCGAGTTGCCGGAGTACAGCATGCTCTTTACCATGGATGCAGATTATGACAATCTGACATGGTACGGCTTGGGACCGGAAGAGACCTATGTCGACAAGTGCCATGCAAAATTGGGACTTTATAGCAATAAAGTGGCTGACAATATGGCAAAATATCTGGTTCCGCAGGAATGTGGCAACAAAGTCGGTGTCCGCTATGCAAAGGTGACAGACGAAAAGGCAGAGGACTTTTTTATTCCGGGGCGATAAGTTACATTTTTCAGCCCTGCCGTACTCGCCGCATGAGTTGGACAATGCCCTGCATGCGACAGAACTTCCACTGGTACATTACACCTTTATCCGTGTCGGCTTGGAGCAGATGGGTATTGCGGGGAGACGATACCTGGGGCGCATTGACGCATCCGAATATCTCGATCGACAACAGCAAAAAAATTAATATTGACATTCTCTTTCCGAGGCATATAGAAAAGAGAGTTTTCAGCAAAATGCTCTCACGAAGGTGGGGGCATTTGTCTTTGGGAGAAGGAGGAATTTATGGACTTGGACAAGGTTTTATACGGAGGAGATTACAATCCGGAGCAGTGGCTAGACCGACCGGATATCTTGGAAGAAGATATCGGCATGATGCAGGAGGCGCATATCAATACGGTAACGCTGGGAGTGTTCTCCTGGTCGACCTTAGAGCCGGAAGAAGGAAAATACAACTTTGGCTGGCTGGATACCATTATGGATTGTCTGGATCAGGCTGGCATATCGGTCATTTTGGCAACGCCATCCGGTGCCAGACCACAGTGGATGGCAGAGAAATACCCAGAGGTGCTCCGTGTGAATGAGAGGCGTGAGCGTGCTCATTATGGCTATCGCCACAATCACTGTTATACCTCCCAATCTATCGTCAGAAAGTGCGTGCCATCGATATGGAACTGGCAAAGCGCTATGGCAAAAGAAAGCAGGTCATTCTCTGGCATATTTCCAATGAGTATGGTGGGGAGTGCCATTGCCCACTCTGTCAGGAGGCTTTTCGTAACTGGGTAAAGGACAAATATAAGACCGTGGAGGCACTCAATCAGGCATGGAGTACGACTTTCTGGAGTCACACTTACCAGTCTTTTGACCAGGTGGAGAGTCCGTCTCCACTGGGCGAGACCATGTTACACGGCTTAAATCTGACTGGAAGCGCTTTGTCAGCGAACAGACCGAGATTTTATTGCGGAGGAGATCAAGGCGATCCGTGATGCGATCGGATATTCCTACTACCATCAATATGATGCATGATTTTTATGGGCTCAACTATCACCAACTGGCAAAACTGATCGATGTAGTGTCCTGGGACACTTATCCGACCTGGCACAAAGAACCGGAGATCCTGACCGCTACGGACAATGGATTTTGGCATGATTTCATGCGTTCTTTGAAGAATCAGCCATACCTGATGATGGAATCCTGCCCGTCCAGCACCAACTGGCAGTCGGTCAGCAAACTGAAAAGACCGGGCATGCTGGATGCGCAATCCATGCAGGCGATCGCGCATGGATCTGACAGTGTGCTTTATTTCCAGATCCGCCAGAGCCGGGGAGCATCTGAGAAGTTCCATGGTGCTGTGATCGATCACTATGGCGGCAGGGATACCCGTCTTTTAAAGAAGTGACCAAGGTGGGTGAGGAATTGGGAGCCATCCGCGAACTGGTCTGATCGACCACCCATGCGGATGTAGCCGCGATCTATGATATTGAGAACCGCTGGGCAATGGAAGATGCACAGGGACCTAGAAACAAGGGGCTCCACTATGTAGAAGCCGTGCAAAAGTCCTATTATGCTTTCCGCAAACTTGGCTTAAATGTAGATGCGATCAATATATCATGCCTTTAAGGGATACAAGATCTTAGCGGCACCAATGGCATATATGTTCCGCGAGGGCTTTGCTGAAAGAGTCCGTGATTTTGTGGCACAGGGAGGTATCTTCATTACGACTTATCATTCCGGCATTGTGGATGCGACCGACTGCTGCTATCTGGGAGCAACACCGGCAGGACTTTACAGATTTGCTTGGACTGCGCCAGACCGAGATCGACGGCTTGTATGATGGAGAGACCAATCAACTGGTGCCGGAGGACCGCAGTATTTTTGCAAACCAGATCTCATACGAGAGCAAGTATCTGTGCCAGTTGATCGATGTGACCAGCGCGCGTGTTCTGATGACCTATGGCACGGATTTTTTTACCAGGGACAGCCGGTTGTGACTTTCCAGCCTTATGGCATGGGCTATGGCTACTATATTGGGGCGGATGTGGAGCAGTCATGCTACGACGATCTCTACAAGCGTATCGTGGAACTTTCCCGCGTGTGCAAGCCGTTTAACTACATCCCGGAGGGCGTGGAAGTGACAACGCGCAGCAAGGAAGGATGCGATTATGCGATCCTGCAGAACTTTTCTGCCATGAATCAACATGTGGAACTTGGCGAGGGCGAGTTGCTTTTGGGTAGTCGGAGTGGTAAAATATCACCTTACGAGACTATTATCTTACGGAGGGATAAAAAGTGATCTACCAGGATGTATATATAGAAAAATCTGTCCATAGAAAGGCACCGGCGGTTACCAAGATCTACAATGTGCTTATGATCATGATCACGTCTTTTTATGGCACTCAATTTTGTTTTTGTAGATTACAGGGTGTTTGGTATTCCTTGATCGTTATGATCATCGCCTGCTATTTTGTGACGCAGAATACCAAGATAGATTTTGACTATACCTATACCAATGGTATTTTGGAGATCACCAAGATCAAACGTAAGACCAAGCGACAGGAGTTGATCTCCTGCGAGATGAAGGACCTGGTTGTGGTTGCCCGTTCCAAGACAGAGCCGGTACAGCCATACATCGGACGAAATATGAAGACTTACGATTGTCTTTCCATGACCCGGCGGTTACTTATTATACGATGATCATCCGGGATCCGGATATGGGAAATGAGATCGAGGTCTTGTTTGAGCCGGGGAGAGGATCTGCTGGAAGCAATGCAGCGGATCTCACCGGACAAGGTACATATATAAGCATATGAAATAAAAGCAAATGGAAGGAGAAAAGGCATGGACGCAAAGGATTTGCGAGCAAAATTTGTAGAGATCTACGGAGACGGTGGAGATATCCGCGAGTATTTTTGCACCGGGACGTGTAAATCTGATCGGAGAGCATACAGACTATAATGGAGGTCACGTTTTTCCATGTGCCCTTACCATCGGTACTTATGGTGTAGCAAGAAAGAGAGAGGACGATAAGATCCACTTCTTCTCAGCAAATCTGGAGGATTGCGAGGTTGTGGAAGTATCTTTGTCAGACCTTAGTTACCAGAAAAGTTACAGTTGGGCAAACTATCCGCTGGGCGTTGTCTGGGCATTTGACGGCAAGGGCAAGAAGATGACACAAGGCTTTGATATGGCGATCTGGGGCAATATCCCAAACGGATCCGGACTTTCTTCTTCTGCATCCTTAGAGGTATTGACCGGAACTATCCTGCGTGATCTTTATGGATTTGCTGATCTTTCTATGACAGATCTGGCTTTGATCGGTCAGTATTCTGAGAATAATTTCAATGGTTGTAACTGCGGTATCATGGATCAGTTTGCCGTTGCCATGGGCAAAAGGATTGTGCGATCTTCCTTGATACGAGCGACCTTTCCTATGAATATGCCAAGATCGCATTGCCGGATGCCAAGATCGTCATTACCAACAGCAAGGTAAAGCATAGTCTGGTGGACGGGCAGTACAATAAGCGCCGTGAGGAATGTGCAGAAGCCTTGGCACAGTTGCAGACGGTCGTTGACATCCAGAGTCTGGGCGAATTGGATAACGAAGGCTTTGAAAAATACAAGGAAGTTATCACTGATGAAGAATGTAAAAGCGTGCCCGCCATGCGGTTGCAGAGAACCAGCGTACCATTGAGGCAGTTGCTGCTTTAAAAGATAACGACGTAGAAAAGTTCGGCAAACTTATGAATGCATCCCATGTATCTCTGCGCGATGATTACAAGGTATCCTGCGAGGAGATCGATATCTTGGTAGATCTGGCATGGTCTATCGACGGTGTGGTTGGATCCCGTATCACCGGAGGTGGCTTTGGTGGCTGTACCGTCAGCATTGTCAAGAATGATGCAGTAGACGCCTTTATGGAAAAAAGTTGGTGCCGGATACAAGGAAAAGACTGGTATTGATGCAGAATTTTATGTGGTAGACATCGGCGACGGTGCCAGAAGAACCGTATAAAAAATTACATAGAAACTATAGAAATCCCGGACAGGTTCTTTGCCTTGTCCGGGATTTTTAACTATATGTTTACCGATCGCTCTTATGTATGAGATAGGTGGAGATCATGAGCGCCATTTTACAGATGACGGCATCATCAAACTTGCGGATATCCAGCCCGGTCAATTGCTCGATCTTGTCCAGGCGGTGATCAGGGTATTGCGGTGGAGATAGAGATTTCTGGCGCACTCTGCAATGCTAAGACCCGAGTCCAGAAAGGTATGGATGGTGTGCAGGGTCTCATCATCAATATCCGTCAGGTGGAGCCCGTGGAAACGATCGTGCAGATATTCTTCACAGGTCTCGACCGGCAGTTGATAGACCAGTTTGCCAAGCCCCCGCATCCTGCGCCCAGTGGATGTGCTCCGTATCGGAGAAAAATATTGCCGATCTCCATAGCGGAGGAGATATTGAGAAAAATACCCGGCAACTGGTCTAAGGATGTGGCGATACGGTCATAGGCAAAATGCAGGGGAGATCATGGCTTCTGCCTCCAGAGTGCCCCTGCATATCAAAGAGCATCTGGCGCAGTGTCTCCTGGGAGGATTCCTGCGGTAACTGGCGGATGAGCGCTATATGACATTCATCGGTCTGGATCAGAGTATCCGCACCGGAGGAGAAGAACTGGGCAAAGATAGACTGCTCCATGGATGAGATCGGTTGTCTGGTCTCCATGAGGACCGGGAAAAAGTAGCCGTTCTTTTCCAGATGAAAGCGGTGGATCCCCTCGGCGCATCTCCTGATCAGATAAAAGACCCAGCAAAAGTCCGCGCAAAAGCCCTCCTTGGATGTACTGCTGTGCCCGGCACGGAGCATATTTTTTAAGGTGATGAGCAATTCTTCATCATCGATCTGGCTATCCGTAATGGAAAAACGGATGCCTGTCTGATTTTGTATCTGGTCTAATAATTCCTCGATATTTTCTGCGCTTGTCATGATCTCTCCTCGTTCAAAATCCTCTGTATTTTTATAGATATTTTAACGTTTGTGCAAGCACTTCGTCAACCAAGTTAAAGTGACGAACATCCCTTGCTTATTTTGGTTAGTTTAACGATGACAGGTGGGAGGGGATTTCCTATAATATGTTCATGAGTTGGCGAATAGTGCTTATACCAATCAGAAAGGAGATTTCGTATGACTTCAGTTACTGTTAATATCAATTCTATTGACAAGGTAAAGCGCTTTGTCAGTGCAATCACATCTTTTGACAATGATTTCGATCTGGTATGCGATCGTTATGTGATTGATGCAAAGTCTATCATGGGTATCTTCAGTTTGGATGCTTTCCAAGAACCTGACACTGAATATCCAGAAGGATGACAATCTTGATGCTGTTTTGGCAGCCATCGATGAGTTCATCGTAAAATAATGACAGAAGATTTTTAGTATTGAAGAGAGGTTTTTATTATGGCAAGCATTTCATTAAAGAACATCAACAAAGTATATCCAAATGGATTCCATGCGGTTAAGGATTTCAACCTTGATATCGAGGACAAGGAATTTATCATTTTCGTAGGACCATCTGGATGTGGTAAGTCTACTACCCTTCGTATGGTAGCAGGTCTTGAGGATATTTCCAGCGGTGATCTTTTGATCGACGGCAAGCGTATGAATGACGTAGAGCCAAAGGATCGTGATATTGCAATGGTATTCCAGAACTACGCTTTGTATCCACATATGACCGTATATGACAACATGGCATTTGGCCTGAAACTTCGTAAATTACCAAAGGCTGAGATCGATCAAAAGGTTCGTGAAGCAGCCAAGATCCTGGATCTGGAAGGTCTCTTAGACCGTAAGCCAAAGGCTCTTTCCGGTGGACAGCGCCAGCGTGTTGCCATGGGTCGTGCGATCGTTCGTAATCCTAAGGTATTCCTTATGGATGAGCCACTCTCCAACCTGGATGCAAAACTGCGTGTGCAGATGAGAATTGAGATCTCTAAATTACATGAGAAATTAGGCGCAACCATCATCTACGTTACACATGATCAGACCGAGGCTATGACACTTGGTACCAGAATCGTTGTTATGAAGGATGGTGTTGTTCAACAGATCGATACACCACACAACTTATACAATAAGCCACAGAACTTATTCGTTGCTGGATTCATCGGATCTCCACAGATGAACTTCATGGATGCTAAGATCGCTGTCAATGGTGAGACTGTTACAGCACAGGTGGGAGATGCTAACATCACAGTTCCGGCTGGAAAGGCAAAGGCTTTGATCGAAGGCGGATATGACGGCAAGACCGTAGTTCTCGGTATCCGTCCGGAAGATATCCATGATTCCCAGATGTTCATCGAAGCATCACCAAACAGCGTGATCGAAGCAAAGATCCGTGTATATGAATTACTTGGTGCAGAAGTTTTCCTGTATTTCGATTATGCAGGCACACAGGTTACAGCCCGTGTGATCCAAGAACGACGGCAAAGCAGGGCGATCATATCAAGTTTGCGCTTGATATGGAGCATGCACATTTCTTTGATAAGGAAACAGAATTAGTGATTACTAACTAATCTTTTTCTTATATATCTTCCTATCTTATATGATGATACCCTCGGAGCGATCCGGGGGTATTATTATTCTACCCACAAACATAAAAAGTGTGTTATACTATAGGACAAAGCATCATGCCATAGGTGGCTGATACAGATAAGGGAGAATATTATGGAGACAATAAAATATACCGGCAAATTGCAGCGATACTTTCGGGCACCGATCTATACGATCATCTTGTTTGTTGCCGGGGATGTCCTGGTCTACCTGCAAAATATCAAGGCGGGGGCATTGGTTTCGGTCTGCATCATCATTTATGCAGCCATTGCCCTTTGGTACTACCGTACCTGTGCTGCGAGGCTGAATGAGGAGATTATCCATTTTGCGACGCATTATGGGACGGTGCAAAAGGAACTGCTGAACAAGTTTCAGATTCCTTATGCACTTATGGATTACACAGGCAAGGTCTTGTGGGTCAACGAAGAATTCGCGCGCGTGACCGGCAGGGACAAGCATTACAACAAGTCCATTACTTCTATCTTTAAGGAGATCACCCGTGAGGAGATCCAGAAAGCGGTCAATAACAATTTTTACGTGGAACTGGAATTTGGCGACCGCAAGTATGCGGCAGATATGCAGCGCCTGCAATTCAATGAAGACCAAGATGCGGATGCCATGGAGATCATGACAGAGGCAGACAATTTCAATTCTCTGATCGCACTTCTCCTGTTTGACCAGACAGAACTGGATTACTACAAAGAAGAAAACGAAAAGCAGAAATTGGTCGTCGCTTTAGTGCATATTGACAATTATGAGGAAGTCTTTGATTCGATCGAGGAAGTCAAGCGCTCTTTGCTCACGGCGATCATTGATCGAAAGGTCAATAAGTATTTCCAGAATGTAGATGCTATTGTCCGTAAACTTGACCGAGATAAGTTTATGGTACTCTTCCAGCAGCAGTATCTGGCAAAGTTGAGGAGGACAAATTCTCCATTCTGGAGGATATCAAGTCGACCAAGGCAGGTAATGAACTGGAGATCACACTGAGTATGGGCTTTGGTATCGGTGGCAATTCCTATGTGCAGAATGCAGAGTTTGCCCGTGTAGCGATCGATCTTGCCTTAGGACGTGGCGGATCGCAGGCAGTTATCAAGAATAATGGCGATGTCTCATACTATGGTGTGCGTGGTAAGGAGACGAGCGAAATACCCGTGTCAAGGCGCGTGTCAAAGCACAGGCTCTGCGTGAGATCATGGAGACCAGAGAGCAGATTATCATTATGGGTCATCCGATCGCTGATGTCGATTCCTTTGGTGCGGCAGTCGGTCTGTATTGCGCGGCGCGTGAAATCCGAAAGAATGCAAGGATCGTCTTAAATACCGTGACAAGTTCCCTGCGCCCACTGGTCGAGTCTTTCTCAGAGGAAGCAGGCTATCCGGCGGATATGTTTATCAATTCCGAGCAGGCAGAGGAAATGGCAGACGCACAGACGCTTGCGATCGTCGTTGATACCAATCGTCCGAGTTATACGGACTGTTCGCGGCTTTTGGAGATCAGCAAGTCCATCGTTGTATTTGACCACCATAGACAGGGAAGTGAACAGGTCGTCAATCCAATCCTTTCCTATATTGAGCCGTATGCATCTTCTGCATGTGAAATGATCGCGGAGGTTTTACAGTATTTTTCCGAAAAAGTACATTTGAAATCAAACGAGGCAGATTGTATCTATGCCGGTATTTTGATCGATACCAACAACTTTATGACAAAGACAGGTGTGCGTACCTTTGAGGCTGCGGCATATCTGCGTCGCTGCGGTGCCGAGGTTACCCGTGTGCGAAAACTTTTGCGTGAGGATATGGCAGCCTATAAGGCGAGAGCCGAGATCATCCGCCATGCCGAGGTTTACCGGGGGCTCTTTGCGATCTCCATCTGTGAATCGCAGGAGTTGGAAAAGCCCTACCGTTGTAGGAGCCAAGGCAGCCAACGAACTTTTGAATATCGTAGGCATCAAGGCATCTTTTGTACTGACGGAGTTCCAGCACAAGATCTATGTGAGTTCCCGTTCGATCGATGAGATCGACGTGCAGCAGATCATGGAGCGTCTGGGCGGCGGCGGTCATCTGAATGTCGCAGGTGCACAGATCGAAAAATGCCAGCGTGGAAGAAGTCAAACGCAGAATCGAAGATATTCTGGATATTATGATAGATGAAGGAGAGATCAAACTATGAAAGTGATTTTATTACAGGATGTTAAGTCTCTTGGAAAAAAAGGAGAGATCGTCAATGTAAGTGAGGGATATGCCCGCAATATGCTTTTGCCGAAAAAGTTAGGCGTAGAAGCAAACAATAAAAATTTGAATGATCTGAAATTACAGAACCAGCATGCCGATAAAGTAGCACAGGAAAATCTGGAAGCGGCACAGGCAATGGCAAAAGAAGATCGAGGACTGGCTGGTTGAGACCAAGATCAAGACAGGCGAAGGCGGAAGAACTTTTGGCTCCGTTTCTTCCAAGGGAGATCTGCGCGGCAGTCAAGAGCCAGTACAATGAGACGATCGACAAGAAAAAGGTGCATTTGGAAGAACCGATCCGTGCGCAGGGCACCTATGAGGTCAAAGTAAAATTGCATCCACAGGTAACAGCAGTGATGCGCGTACACGTATCAGGAGAGTAGCATGGAAGAAGCACTGATCAAAAAAAGCACAATGCCTAATAGTCTGAGTCCGAACAGTCAGTTGTCGGTTCCATGATTATGGATCGTGATGCGATCCTGACGGCATCTGAAATTTTGACAAAGGATGATTTCTATCATCAGCAGTATGGCGTCTTGTTTGAAGCCATTGTAGAACTTTATAATAGCGGACAGCCGGTGGATCTGGTCACCCTGCAGAATAAGTTGCGGGAAAAGGATGTGCCGCCGGAAGTGGCAAGCCTGGAATATATCAGTGATCTGGTCGCAGCCGTGCCGGTGACGGTCAATGTGGCATCCTATGCCCAGATCGTCAAGGACAAGGCTCTGCTTCGTCAGATCATCAAGGTCAATCAGGAGATTGAAAACGATTGCTATAACGGCAAGGAGAGCGTGACGGAGATCTTGGAAAAGACAGAGCACGATATTTTTGCCTTAGTACAAAATCATGGAAATTCCGAGTATGTCCCGATCCGGCAGGTCGTTATGAATGCCATCCACAAGATCGAGCAGGCATCCAAGCAGAAGGGAACGGTTACCGGTATCCCGACCGGATTTATCGATCTGGATTATCAGACCGCCGGATTGCAGCCGTCCGATCCGATCTTTGATCGCGGCGCGTCCTTCTATGGGTAAGACGGCGTTTGTTTTGAACCTAGCACAGTATGTTGCCTTTCACGAGGATACGTGTACTGCCATATTTTCACTGGAAATGTCAAAGGAACAGTTGGTAAACCGTCTGTTCTCTTTGGAATCCCGCGTGGATGCACAGAAACTGCGTACCGGTAATCTGCAGGAGTCTGAGTGGGAGAAATCGATCGAGGGTGCCGGTATCATCGGTAATTCCCATTTGATCATTGATGATACGCCTGGTATCAGCATTTCGGAACTCCGCAGTAAGTGCCGTAAATACAAGATGGATCAGGATCTGCGCCTGATCATCATTGATTACCTGCAGTTGATGAGCGGTTCCGGTCGTTCGGAATCCAGACAGCAGGAGAGTTCTGAGATTTCAAGATCCTTAAAGGCGCTTGCCAGAGAGCTGAATGTGCCGGTCATTGCCCTGTCGCAGTTATCCCGTGCGGTGGAACAGCGTCCGGATCACAGACCTATGCTTTCGGATGCTGCGTGAATCCGGAGCCATCGAGCAGGATGCCGATGTGGTAATGTTCATTTATCGTGATGATTATTATAATAAGGATACCGAACTCAAAAACATTTCAGAGATCATTGTAGCCAAGCAAAGAAACGGCCCGATCGGTACGATCAATCTGGCATGGTTGCCGGAATACACGAAGTTTGGCAATTTAGATCATACCCAGCAGTAAGATGTCGAAATCTTACGATTAGATTTGCTTGTCCGCCTTTCTGTAAGCGTTTATACTGGAATTATACATAGAAGAGAGCAGTATACATACAGGAAGGACTGGTTTTTTGGAAAAGGCACGTTATATGATCTCGGATGCGGCGCGCATGGTGGCATTGGAACAACATGTGCTGCGCTACTGGGAAGATGAACTGCAGTTGGATATCCCGCAATGAGATGGGGCATCGTTACTATACAGATGAGAATATCAAGGAAATTCTTCGTATCAAAGACCTGCGGAAAAGGGCTATCAACTCAAAGCCATCCGCATGTATCTGAAAAAGGAAAAGCGCAACGAGGAAAAGGAGCAGGAAGCCAGAAAGAACCACGTGGATATTGATGGATTTGTCACCTTGACCTCTTCTAAAGACCTGGGGCTGGGAGAAGATATGGATGCTGAGCCTGTCGCAGATGCGGCATCGGATCCGATACATCCGGTCAGCCGGCGGGGAAGACAGTCAGGTGTCTGCAGAAGCGCAGCAACAGGCACGCATCAAGATCGAGCAGTTTCAAAAACTGATGACAGAGATCGTGGCAAATGCCATGCGTGAGAATAATGACGCGCTGACGACCCATGTGGAAGAGCGCATTTTAAAAGAAATGAATTATCTGATGCAGGAGCATTATCAGTTGGAAGAAGATCATTATAAGAAATTGGACGAAGCCATCCGCAGCAGCCTAAAGCGCAAGCGGAGCCGTGGAGTTAAATGGCTGCTACCGACCAAGAAATCAGAAAAATAGAGAAATAAAAGGGCGGCGTCATGAAAGATCATGGCGTCGCCTCTTTGTGCTTACTGATTAGCCCTGTGCTTCTAAGAAGTTGTTGATCTCGTCTACCAACATATCAGGGTCAATACCGTGTACCATAGCAGCCTGCTCGATAGTCTCCATCTGAGATGATGGGCATCCCAAACAGTGCATGCCGATATTTAATAAAATTGGTGCTACATTCTCATCGATCTGTAACAATTCACCAATCATAGTTGACTTATTTACTCTAGCCATCCTTATCCTCCTTATTTTTGATGGTGTTATTATAATGCCTTTTTTTTTGCCTTTTGCAATTCCTAATCTTGTTTTTAAATAAGAACTTGTCTTTTAAAATAATTGATTTATTATGTGGTTACAGCAGAGAGCTGAATAAACAACAAGGTGATTGGAGGAATTTATAATGGCATACGTAATTTCTGATTCATGTGTAAGTTGTGGAACATGCGAACCTGAATGTCCAGTAGGTGCTATCTCTCAGGGGACAGCCAGTTCGAAATCGATGGATCTGCTTGTGTTGAATGTGGCACATGCGCAGGTGTTTGTCCTACAGGTGCTATCTCTCAGGAGTAATCCTTAGATAGTTACATAACACAGACAAAGCAAAGCAAAAGGCGTCCGCGTAAGCGGCGTCTTTGGGTTCTATGAAGCAGTCTACGCAACGTAGATAAAAGAAAAGGTGGTGAATCAAAGATCCATCACCTTTTGCATTTACAGTTTCGCTAACATACCAAGAGCATCGTCCGGGATGATCAAGGTGTAGTGTTCTTTTGAAGTAAGCATCCTGTCCGACAGAAAAATCTGCCTGTGAACCATACTCGGTCAGGATATTGCAGGCCTTGTTGAAATCTTCCGGTGTGTGATCACTCTTGCTGATGATCAGATAGAAAACATCATCCGAAGGACTCTTGTATAAGGAGTTGCGTCCATGGTAAAAATCACCCAGGACATGTGACAGGCGGATCGTATCATCAAGGGATGAGAATACAAACAACTTGGTGATGTCGACCGGTACGGAGATCGGCTGGCATCCGGCAGACTGGCATCTGCGGACTTGCCGATACGGGCTGCGGCTTCTTTTGCCTTGGAAAAGAGGGACAAAATATCGTCTGCCGCGGTTGGCGGATGTGGCATGGCGTCATCATAAGAATCCATGTCAAAATCATCCGGATCCATATCCTCTGAAAAAATGAGAGAACCGGGTATCCAGTTCCTCAGGGTATTCCACCTTGGTCACTATCAATAAAATGGAGTCAGCGGTAAGTGGAACGGCCTCGATCATCAGAGGAATGTCCTCCGCATCAAAGCCGAATTCGTAAGAGGCTTTCTCCATCATCTCGCGAAAAAGAGATTTGGCCTTCTCTGTGCCATAAGCGAGTTCACTTAATTTTAAGTGCCTGCTATCGAGATCTTCTCTGGTAAGGGTGCAGCGAATCTGGTTATCGTTTACTTTTTCAATTTTCATAAGATCACATCCTTTACAGAAAATTAGGTAAACTTATACCTATACACATTATAAACAATGAAAAATACAAAGTAAAGAAAGCAAAGTATTAAAAATGTCTAAAAATGTTAAAAAAAAGTATAAACAATGTAGAAATGTCTTGCGTTTCAAAAAGGAATTTGCTATAAAATATGCAAGAGATGCTTTTCCGGTTCTAGGGAGGAGCATATGAATGTCATATTTTCTATCTGATCGCTACAGACGCAGGACGTTTTGTATGAGACGTCGCATACGCGGGTAGTGCTTGTCAGAGCATTAGATACCGGTGATTTACATGTTATCAAGGGTATTAGAAAGGACCCGACTACACCGGAACATTTTTTCTTGAAGCAAGTCTGCTACAGGATCTGAGTCATCCTGGAATTCCCATTCTACTTGAAACAGAAGAAGATGAATCATATTTCTATATCGTAGAAGAATATATTTATGGAGATTCCTTAGATCAGTATTTGCTTTATCATCAAAACATTTCCCAGGATACATTTTACAATTTGCCATGCAGTTATGTGAGATCATAAGATATCTGCATACGCATGATCCATATCCTATTTTACATTTGGATGCGAAGCCGGATCGTATTATAGTATGTGGCAATCAGTTGAAATTAATCGACTTTGGCAATGCAAAGATTCTTACCAGTTCGGGAAATGATTTCCAAAATTTTGGAACAAAAAATATGCTGCACCGGAGCAAAAGCATGGTGGTGCGGTGGATCAAAGAACCGATATATACGGTCTGGGCAAAATCTTTTCTTATATGCTTTTATTTTTGCCAATGCAAAAACGTTTGCGGTTCCTTGGACTTGTCACCCGGATGCTTCGTTATGACAAAGGCAGGCGCATCACAGACATAAGTCGCGTGCAGGATCGTCTGCAAAGGGTGTGGCAGAAAAACAAAAAAAGAAAAGAAGAACAAAAGCATCTCTTAAATCGTATCGCTGTTGTAGGAAGTGAGAGTGGTGTGGGGGCGACACACGTGGCTGTGGCACTGGTCTGTTATTTGAACCGGGCGGGGTTTTACGCGTATTATAGGAATGAAACAGAAGCGCCGACACTCGAACGCATGCTGCAATACAATATGGCTTGTATAGGACAGGATGGAATGATATATCACGAATTTTTCCGGGGCTATCTGGATGATGGACCGGCACTCGCCAAGGGCGAACCTCCCTATGGGATACAGGTCATAGACTGTGGATGCAGGACAGACGTCACGGCAGGTGCGACTATCTATGTCTGTAGTGGCAGAGTCTGGCAGAGACAAGAAAAGGTATTGGCGGAAAACATGATCCTTGTGGGAAATCATTTCTCACGTCAGGAAGCCGGGCAGTATGCAAGGGCGCAAAAGAAACGTATGTATTTGTTTCCATGGCAGAAAAATCCGTTTCATACGACACTGGCGGTACAAAGACTTTTTCAAAAAATGATAGAGAGGGAGTTGTTATGTGAAAAAAGAAGCAGGCAGATGCCTAAAAAGTAATGGGGTTCTTTGGCACAAAGGGAGGGAGCGGGCTGTACGCATATGGCGCTGAGCGTAGCAAATTATCTGCACTCAGTGGAAAAGTGGGAGGTAATGTACTTGGAATTGGGGGATTTCAGTCATTTATATCCCATGTTTTCGGACCGAGTCGTAGAGAAAAGCGGCGATATCCTCTATGCCTATCAAGGGGGTATTCTATCTGATCTGTCCCAAGGAGAAAGAGGCTTTACGCCTATTGGATGCTTTCGACGGGATGATGGTCATTGACTTTGGCAGATTCGCAAAGGAAAATCCACTTTTGGAAAGCAGATGTCAGCGCAGAGTTCTTATGGGCGGCTTACAGCCATGGGAACGCGAGGCTTATGCGACATGTATTGAAAAAATAAAAAGAAAAGCGACATGGCGCAAATGGAATACTATAGCAGGCATGTAAATAGAAAGTCGCAGGTCTCATTTGCAAAAGAAAACGGCGTGTGGGTCAGACCCATGCCGGACATAGCAGATCCTTTTTCGTTGGAGGAAAAAGATATTTACTATTTGAAACAGTGGTTACAGAAGTGATCGCAAGAAGGAGGAGGTAAAGCACCGAACGAATAAGCAAATGACAAAATGTTGTTATCCTTATGTTTGAAAGGAAACAAGAAGGCTAATACAGTAAACACGAAAAAGATGAGGGCGTATCTGATAAAGAGGTGCGCCCTATTTGTTATGTGGCTTTTCTTGGCAGATGACATAGCACGACAAGATGTGCTATAATGAATACAAATTTTCACACAAATGACCATTGGAGGGCAGAATGGACAAAAAGAGATAGAAGAAAAGTGGGCGGCGGCAGCCGGAAGCATGAGCGAAAGAACCAGCAGATACCGAATCATATTTATCTGCTCGCAATCGCCTTTCTACTTTTGGTCGTCGTGGGGATGATCTTTGTTATCCGCAGATACACGCCGACCAAGGAGCATATGAGTCTGAGCGATTACTTTACTTTGACCGAGGAAAATCAGGCAGCCGTTATCTTAAATGGCGAATATAAAGAAGTCTCGGACAGCGATGATGCGATCATGCCATTGCGACAGACCAGGGCGTTTATCTGGAGATCGGTTTTCTTAAAATCCAATCTGGATGACGGCTATGTTTACGATACGACGGAGGGAGTCCTGCGTTATGTGACAGATCAGGATGTGGTCTCTGCTTCCTTAAACAGTGATGCCTACACGGTAGGAAAGTCCAGAGAATCTCTGGGCAAAGACGTTGTTGTTTCACAAAATGGCGCTTACTTTGTGTCAGCGGATTTTGTCAAATTATATACCGATATGTCCTTTTGAACTTTTTGACAGTCCAAACCGCGTCGTGATCGAGACGGCAGGCTATGAGAAAAAGGTTGCAAGCCTCAAACGTGATGCGGCACTGCGCCGTTTCGGCGGAGTCAAGAGCAAGATCTTAAAGGATGCGAAAAAAGGGCGATCAGTTGACGATCTTGGAAAACTATGGCAAATGGAGCCATGTGCTGACAGAGGATGGTGTTCTGGCTTGTGTCCAGAACAGGCGCTTATCCAAGTCGGAAAAGCAGACGGTAGAGGCGACGCTGCCGGAGCGTACTTACAATCATATCACCGTCAAGGATCCGTCGTTATGGGCTGGCATCAGGTGACATCCCAGTCTGCCAACAGCGGCGTGTCACAGGTGGTGGCTGGCACAGGCCTCAATGTCATTTCACCGACCTGGTTCTCGCTCAGCGACAATCTGGGCAATATCAAGAGTCTTGCCAGCAGCGATTATGTGACTTATTGCCACCAGAACAACATTCAGGTATGGGGCTTAGTCAGCAATCTGGAAAATAAAAATGTCGACACGACAACGGTACTGAATACGACTTCCTACCGGGATAGTCTGGTCAACAACCTGATCGCTGGGCGATTTCCTATGATCTGGACGGTATCAATGTCGATATGGAGGCGCTCAGTGTTTCTGCCAAGGATGGCTATATTGAGTTTATCAAGGAATTGTCCATCAAGTGCGAAAAAGAATGACATTATCTTATCGGTAGACAACTACGTGCCTTCCGCATCCACTGCTTTTTATAATAGAAGCGTGCAGGCAGACTATGCAGATTATATTGCGGTCATGGCATATGATGAGCATTATGTCGGTGGTGATGAGGCGGGGATCCGTCGCATCCATCGGTTTTTAATGGAAAAAAGGTGTAGCGGATACTCTGGAAGAAGTACCGGCAGATCGGATCATCTTAGGCATGCCTTTCTATGCCAGAGTGTGGGCGCAGTCCGATAGCGGTCTGACCAGTTCGGCATACGGTATGGAAGATATGCAGTCTTTCCTCAATCGCAATCAGGCAACGAGCACCTGGTCAGAGGAAGCAGGTCAGTATTATGCCGAATTTACGGAAGGTGACACGACCTATATGGCATGGATCGAGGATGCGACTTCACTTTCCAAGAAGTTAGACGTCATGAAAGAAAATAAACTGGCAGGTGCATCCTTCTGGAAACTTGGCTTCGAGACAAAGGATACCTGGCAGACCATAAAGACTTACTTTAAATAAAGCCAAACAGACTGTCATTACATATTTCTATTTTTGACACCATATATTATAAAAACACGTGGTGATCTTATGAAACGAGAAATAGAAATGGTGATGGCAGTCTTTTTATTGCAATCAGTCTCTTAGCAAGTGTCTGGGGCGTGTCGGTCGTTTCTGCAAAAAGACGGCAAGCCACCTGAAAGTAGTGATCGACCCGGGGCATGGCGGCAGTGATCCGGGTAAAGTGGCGGTGGACGGATCTCTGGAAAAGACATCAATCTGGCGATCGCACAGAAACTGGGGAATATCTGGAAAAGCAGGGCGTGGAGGTCTATTACACAAGGGAGAGTGACTGCGAACTCTGCACCGAGTCCGGGGGCAGCAAAAAGGCAAAAGATTTACAAAAGCGCTGTCAGATGCGTAGAAAATGTAGACCCGGATGTGACCATCAGCATCCACCAGAATTCTTATAGCGATGCCGGGATCTCCGGCGCGCAGGTCTTTATTACAGTACCTCAGAAAAGAGCAGGCTCTTGGCGGAGCAGTTACAGGAGAAACTGATATCCATGGTCGATCCGGCCAACCACAGGGCAGCCAAGGCAAACGATTCCTATTATATGCTGCGTAAGACCGTCAGTCCGACCGTGATCGTGGAATGTGGTTTTTAAGCAATGAGAAGGAGTGTAAGAAACTACAGGAAGAAAAGTATCAGGACAAGATCGTGGAGGCGATCTATCAGGGGAATTGTGACATTTGCACAGATGCAGGAGAGCAACTAGCGTTTTTAGTTGTGTAATTTACGAAAAGTGATATAATGAGGACTATGAAAACGAAAAGTATTTGTGGCTAGAGACAATCAGATAGAAGAAGCGGAACTCAAAGGAAGCCTCTGCGGTCATTCGTAGCGGCGGCTTAGTCGCCTTTCCTACGGAAACGGTGTATGGATTGGGCGGTGATGCGACAAATCCAGAGGCTTCCCAAGATATATGCAGCAAAGGGTCGTCCGTCGGATAACCCTTTGATTGTTCATATAACAGATTTTTCACAGTTGGAAGATATCGTGGCAGAGGTGCCACAGGAGGCGAAGACTTAGCGGAGGCTTTTTGGCCGGGACCGCTTACCATGATCCTGCGCAAGAATGAGGTCATTCCTTATGAGACGACAGGAGGTCTGGATACGGTTGCTATCCGTATGCCGTCCCATCCGGTCGCCCGCAGGTTTTTACAGGACAGCGGTTGTATGATCGCAGCGCCGAGCGCCAACATCCGGTCGCCCGAGCCCGACAACGGCACAGCATGTGTGGGAGGACTTACAGGGCAAGATCGAAGTCCTTTTGGATGGTGGACCGGTCGGTATCGGCATTGAGTCTACCATCGTGGATCTTTCCGAGGACCAGCCCATGATCTTAGACCGGGCTTTATTACCCAGGAGATGTTATCTCAGGTCTTGGGGCAGGTCGGTATGGATCCGGGCATTGCATCGGAAAACAGCAAAAGCCGCCAAAGGCACCGGGCATGCGTTACCGCCATTATGCACCAAAGGCAGACCTTACCTTGGTCGAGGACATATGGATCGGTGATCGCAAAAGATCGACGCACTGACCGGGGAGGCACAGGTCAAGGGACAGTCCGTTGGCGTATTGGCAACAGCGGAAAATCAGGATGCTTATATAGCGGATCGTGTGATCGTGATCGGACAGCGGGAGGATGAAGCGGAGATCGCAAGACACCTCTTTGATGTCTTACGTCAGTTTGATACGCTTGGTGTAGATGTTATATATTCAGAGAGTTTTGCGGCTGCCGGAGTGGGACAGGCGATGCGTAACCGATTGCTGAAAGCGGCAGGGCATAAACGGATTTTTGTATAAAGGGAACTTTTTGGGAGAAGAAGTAACTATGGAAGAAATAAAACGTGTGATCTTTGCCGCGGGCAGTGGAACATCCCCGCGCCCATGGCGGCAGCGATCATGAAGCAGATGACGGAGGGAAAAAGATATCGATGTCTTAGCAAGAGGAGTTGTCGTTTTATTCCCGGAACCGATGAATCAAAGACGGAGGCAGTGCTGATCGGCAATGGCATTGCACCGGATAATTTTGCGGCAGAGCAGTTGACAGCGGCAGACATCGTGCCGGGCACACTGATCCTGACCATGGATGAGGCACAGCGCGTCAAGGTGATCGAGGAGATCGAGGGGGCAGATGAGGATAATACCTTTGTCTTATCGACTTATGTGGGAGATGAGATCGAGGTCGTCGATCCCATGGGGCATCCTTACAGACCTATGGCTTATGCTTTGAAGTGCTGAAAAAGTCCATCGAAAGTTATTGGCAAAGTTAGAGACAGATGATAAAGGGGGAGCATCATGAGTGACAAAAGACAGGATTATATCAGTTGGGACGAATATTTTATGGGTGTAGCCATGTTATCGGCTATGCGGTCCAAGGATCCGCACACGCAGGTGGGAGCCTGCATTGTCAGCGACGATCATAAGATCCTATCTATGGGGTACAATGGATTTCCTATGGGATGTTCGGATGACGATTTTCCTTGGTGTCGTGAGGAGGCCTTACGATAACAAGTATTTTTATACGACACACAGTGAACTGAATGCCATTCTAAACTATCGTGGGGGCAGTTTGGAAGGGGCTACTTTATATGTATCACTGTTTCCTTGTAATGAGTGTGCCAAAGCCATCCCGCAGTCCGGCATCCGCCGTATTGTCTATGATCGGGACAAATATGAGCACACGCCTGCCGTCATGGCATCAAGCGTATGCTGCGTGCCGCAGGGGTAGAGTTCTATAAGTATGAACATACAGGACGCGAGATCACGTCTCGTTATAGTTTTAGGAGAAGATTTGAGAAAAAAAGAAAGCAATGAGGTGGCAAATGCTCTGGTTCTGATCGTCCAGATCAGCGTGACTATGTTAGTACCTATTTTGTTGTGTGCGATCGGTGGCGCATGGCTGGATCATAAGTTGGGAACCAGATGGATTAGTGTATTGGGGTTTATTCTAGGGGCGATAGCCGGTTTTCAGAATGTCTATCGTCTGGTCAAGAAATATCTAAAAGACACAAAATCCCCGGGTCAATTGCAAAGAGAAAAAGAAGAACAGGAAAAGGCATCATATGATCAAAGCATTAAAGAGACTGAATGAGGCTCTGCCGGGACTGCTCCTTGGCATTGCCATATATGGACTGATCGTAGAATTTGCCGGTGTGTGGTTTGTTTCCGACAAGTTGCGCTATACATCGGGCTTGTGGATCGGCATCGCCTGCGCTATGGGCATGGGAATCCATCTGGCCATGGTGATCGAGGAAGCGGTGCGCATGGGAGATACTGGAACCAAGCGCTTATCCTTTAAGTCTGTTCTGCGCTATCTGGTTGTGGTATTTGTATTTTTTATCATGATGTATTTTCACCTGGGTAATCTGGTGAGTGCATTTATAGGAGTTTTGGGGCTAAAGGTGAGTGCATATGTACAACCTTTTATGCATAAAATGATTTTAAGGACATTGCGCCGGAAGAATCAACGAATGAACAGGAAGAGGAGGTGAAATTGTGAATGAAGCAATTCTAATGTCGGCTTCTGCTGATAACATTGACTTTATGATACATGGCTTGTTCTCATTTCAGTTATTTGGACAAGAAGTATGGATCACCACATCCCATGTATGTATTGCCATTGTTATGCTTGTGCTTGTGATCTTTTCTATTGTAGCCAATCGAAAATAGCACATGCTACAGAAGTGCCTGATACCTTTCAGAACGTTCTGGAACTGATGGTAGAAAAATTGTCCGGTATCGTGGAAAACAACATGGGTTCCCACGCACCAAAGTTTACGAATTATATCTGTACGATCTTCGTATTTATATTGTTCAGTAACATATCCGGACTGTTTGGACTCAGACCGCCAACCGCGGACTATGGAACCACATTTGCCCTTGGTATCATTACGTTTGCACTGATTCACATCACAAAATGGAGACACCAGTCCTTCAAGAGGATGCTGGGTTGACATGTTTTCTCCATTACCGCCGTGGTTTCCACTATGGCTGCCGATCAACTTGATCAGCGAGATATCGCAGTGCCGATTTCCTTATCACTGCGTTTGTTTGCGAATGTATTGTCAGGAACCGTAATGATGGCCCTGGTTTACGGTCTGTTGGCGAAGATTGCATATGTCTGGCCTGCTGTATTACATGTCTATTTTGACCTGTTTTCCGGAGCCATTCAGACATACGTTTTCTGTATGCTTACCATGACATACATCACACAGTCCTATGGGGACGAAGAATAATTTATATTTCATATTAGGAGGAAAAGAATTATGAATATCACAGGAGAAGATTTAATTTTAGCATGCTCAGCAATCGGTGCAGGTCTGGCGGTTATCGCCGGTATCGGACCTGGTATTGGACAGGGTATCGCAGCAGGTTACGGTGCAGCAGCCGTGGGTAGAAACCCGGGCGCACAGGGAAAGATCATGTCAACCATGTTACTTGGACAGGCAGTTGCCGAGACAACAGGTCTGTATGGACTTCTTGTTGCGATGCTCTTACTTTTCGTAAAACCATTAGTAGGCTAATGCGTGTAGTTTGGAATTTCCCGGGAAAGGAGGAACTACAGGAAAGTTATGACAAGATTATTTGACTTAGATTTTCAGTTGCTGTTTGACTCTGTTTCACTCGGCATTTCTGTCTTCTTTCTATTCCTGATCATGTCGTATTTTCTGTTCAATCCGGTAAGAAAACTCTTGCAGGATCGACAGGAAAAAGATCCGTCAGGATATTGCCAGTGCGGCGCAGGATAAAGAAGACTCCGCCAAAGTCAAAGCAGAGTACGAAAAGCGTTTAAAAGATGTTGATAAAGAGGCTGAGACAATTCTTTCAGAAGCCAGACAAAAGGCGCTTAAGAACGAAGCCAAGATCATAGCGGATGCCAAAGAGGAAGCGGCACGTATTATTGCAAGAGCCGGAGAAGAAGCGGCTCTGGAGAAGAAGCGTGCAGCGGATGAGATGAAGCAGGAGATGATCTCCATCGCTTCTGTCATGGCTGGCAAGGTCGTGGCTGCCAATATAGACACCACGATTCAGAAATGAATTGGTGGAAGAAACGCTAAAGGAAATGGGTGATGCTACATGGCAAAGTTAGTTTCAAATGTGTATGGTGAAGCATTGTTTGAACTGGCAATGGAGCAGGGCCGTCTGGATGCCTATCTGGAGGAGAGCCAGGGAGTTCTTGATGTCCTTAGGGACAATCAGAATTTAGTCAGATGATGACTCATCCCAACATCATAAAGAAGAAAAATTGCAGATGGTAGAGACTGTTTTTAAGGGCAGGATTTCCGATGAGATGGTCGGGCTGATGCGGATGATCGTGGAGAAGGATCATTTTGCAAAGATGCCGGAGGTATTGACCTTCTTTATCGACAAGGCATTGGAAGAAAAGAAAGTCGGGATCGCCTATGTAACGACACCGATGGAAGTTACCGATGCCCAGAAAAAGCAGATCGAGGACCGTTTGCTAGAGACCACTGCATACCAGTCATTTCGTATGCATTATGCGGTGGATGCCGACCTGATCGGCGGATGGTAATCCGTATTGGGGATCGCGTTGTGGACAGCAGTGTGCGCACCAAGATCTCAGAACTATCGAGAGAATTATCCAAAAATACAGTTGAAAGCAGGTGAATGCGCTCCATGAATTTAAAACCAGAAGAAATCAGGCCTGTGATCAAAGAGCAAATGAAAAGATATGCAGCGCAGTTTCAAGTGGCAGACGTCGGCACCGTTATACAGGTGGCAGATGGAATTGCACGTATACATGGATTGGAAAATGCCATGCAGGGAGAACTTTAGAGTTCCCTGGAGAAGTGTATGGTATGGTACTCAACCTCGAGGAAGACAATGTCGGTGCGGTTCTGCTTGGCAATAACCGCAATATCAATGAGGAGATACGGTAAAGACAACGGGGCGTGTGGTTGAGGTCCCGGTTGGCGATGCCATGTTAGGCCGTGTCGTAAATGCATTGGGACAGCCGATTGACGGCAAGGGACCGATCGAGACAGACAAGTTCCGACAGATCGAACGTGTGGCATCGGGAGTTATCTCCAGAAAATCCGTAGACACACCGTTACAGACCGGAATCAAAGCAATCGATGCGATGGTACCGATCGGAAGAGGACAGCGTGAGCTGATCATCGGAGATCGTCAGACTGGTAAGACAGCGATCGCGATCGATACGATCATTAACCAGAAAGGACAGGGCGTTCAGTGTATCTATGTTGCGATCGGGCAAAAGCATCCACAGTTGCTACGATCGTAAAATACTCTGGAAGAATTCGGTGCTATGTCTTATACCACGGTAGTTGCATCTACCGCCAGTGAGTTAGCACCGTTGCAGTATATCGCACCATACGCCGGATGTGCGATCGGTGAGGAGTGGATGGAGAACGGACAGGATGTTCTCGTTGTGTACGATGATTTAAGTAAGCACGCAGCGGCATACCGTACCCTTTCTTTGCTGCTCCGTCGTCCACCAGGCCGTGAAGCTTATCCGGGAGACGTTTTCTATCTGCATTCCAGACTTCTGGAGCGTGCAGCACGTTTGAATGATTCTCTTGGCGGCGGATCCCTGACCGCGCTTCCGATCATCGAGACGCAGGCGGGCGATGTATCTGCTTATATTCCGACCAATGTTATCTCGATCACAGATGGTCAGATCTATCTGGAGACCGAAGCCTTCAACGCAGGTTTCAGACCGGCGATCAATGCCGGACTTTCTGTATCCCGTGTTGGTGGTTCTGCACAGATCAAGGCAATGAAGAAGATTGCTTCGCCGATTCGTACCGAGCTGGCACAGTACAGAGAACTTGCTTCCTTTGCACAGTTTGGTTCGGAACTCGATGCAGACACGACAGAGAAGGCTGGCACCAGGGTGAGCGTATCCAGGAAATGTTAAAGCAGCCGCAATACAAGCCGATGCCGGTAGAATATCAGATCATGATCATATATGCGGCAACCAAGAAATATCTTTTGGATATTCCGGTCGAAGATGTACTGCCGTTTGAGGCAGCCCTCTTTGCGTATGTGGATACCAAATATCCGGAGATACCGGAATCCATCCGCACCGAAAAGTGCTGACAGAGGATACCGAAAAGGCGCTTATTCAGGCGATTGAGGAATGTAAGAAAAGATAAATAGCAAAGGCGGTGAGATGAAATGGCCTCAATGAGGGACATTAAAAGAAGAAAAACAAGTATTTCAAGTACGCAACAGATCACAAAAGCCATGAAACTTGTATCTACCGTAAAACTCAAAAAGCCAAGAATAAGGCAGAAGAAACGACACCTTACTTCCGGTATATGTATCAGACAGTGTGTTCCATGCTGGCAAGGCAGGGAATATCGATCGTCCCTATTTGCGGGAGAGCGCGTCGGATCAAGGAATCATTGTGATCACATCCAACCGTGGTCTTGCAGGCGGCTACAATTCCAATATCATCCGTCTGATCCGGGCAGTGACATCAACTGGAGAGCGCAAAGATACACACAGTGGGGCGCAAGGGGCAGGAGGCTCTGGCGCGCAAAGGCTATCACATGGAGTCCGACTATTCGGATGTCATGGAGGCTCCTACTTATGAGGATGCGCAGGCGATCAGTACGGAAGTCTTAAGTGCCTATGCAAAAGGCGAGATCGGTGAGATACATTAGCATATACACATTTCAAGAATACAGTCAGCCATGAGCCGACCCTGCTTCGTTTGTTACCGGTACAGGTAAAGGAAGAAGATCTTGCAGCAAATGACGCGGACCTTCTCATGAATTTTGAACCAAATGAAGAAGAGGCTCTGGATATGATCGTTCCAAAGTACATTACCAGTCTGATCTACGGCGCGCTGGTTGAGGCGGTAGCCAGTGAGAACGGTGCGCGTATGCAGGCGATGGACTCAGCGACCAGCAATGCTGAGGATATGATCAACGACTTATCACTGAAATATAACCGTGCAAGACAGGGTTCCATCACACAGGAACTGACAGAGATCATTGCCGGTGCGGAAGCCATTTCCTAATCTTTACCAAGGGAGAAGGCAAAAACAAAGTTTTGATGAATTAGGAGTGACAAATATGGCGAAAGAAAATATAGGAAAGATCATCAGATCATTGGTGCGGTACTTGATATCAAGTTCTCCGAAGGCGAACTGCCGGAGATCAATGATGCTATCAATATCCCAACAAAAGATGGCGGGGAAATTGGTAGTCGAAGTAGCCCAGCATCTGGGAGACGATACTGTGCGTTGTATTGCCATGGGAACGACCGACGGATTGGTACGTGGAATGGAGGCACACGCTACAGGGGGCACCGATCAGGTGTTCCGGTTGGCGAGCAGACCTTAGGACGTATCTTTAACGTATTGGGCGAACCTATCGACGAGATTGATGCACCGCAGGACGTGGAATATATGCCGATCCACAGAAAGGCACCTGCTTTTGAGGAGCAGGCAACTTCCAGAAAATGTTGGAGACCGGTATCAAGGTCGTAGATCGCTCTGTCCTTATCAAAAGGGTGGAAAGATCGGACTTTTGGTGGTGCCGGTGTAGGAAAGACGGTACTTATCCAGGAGTTGATTCATAATATCGCTACCGAGCACGGTGGATATTCTGTATTTACCGGTGTAGGAGAGCGTACCAGAGAGGGAAATGACCTCTACTATGAAATGAAAGAATCCGGGGTTATCGACAAGACCTGCATGGTCTTTTGGACAGATGAATGAGCCACCTGGAGCAAGAATGCGTGTCGGTCTGACCGGTCTTACCATGGCAGAATATTTCCGTGATAAGGGTGGCAAGGATGTATTGCTCTTTATTGACAATATCTTCCGTTTCACCCAGGCTGGTTCTGAGGTGTCCGCCCTTCTTGGACGTATGCCTTCCGCAGTAGGTTATCAGCCTACCCTGCAGACAGAAATGGGTGCACTTCAGGAGCGTATTACATCAACGAAGAACGGATCCATTACTTCCGTTCAGGCAGTATATGTGCCGGCGGATGACTTGACGGACCCGGCGCCGGCAACCACCTTTGCCCATCTGGATGCCACCACGGTATTGGAGAGATCCATTGCCGAACTTGGTATTTATCCGGCAGTAGACCCATTGGCATCTACTTCCCGTATCCTGGATCCTCGTATCGTAGGACAGGAGCATTTTGAGGTAGCGCGTGGCGTGCAGGAGATCTTACAGAAGTACAAGGAATTACAGGATATCATCGCGATCCTTGGTATGGATGAATTATCAGAAGATGACAAGTTGGTTGTCAGCCGTGCCAGAAAGATCCAGAGATTCCTGTCACAGCCATTCTTCGTAAAGCGGGACAGTTTACCGGATTGGAAGGAAAATACGTGCCGATTGCAGAAACCATCCGCGGATTTAGAGAGATCCTGGAAGGCAAGCATGATGATGTGCCGGAAGGACATTTCCTGAATGCAGGAACCATTGATGAAGTACGCGCCCGGATGCAGTAAGGGAGGCGACTATGGCAGATAATTTGTTTCAAGTCGAGATCGTAACGCCTGACCGCATTTTTTATAGGGGCAGGCAAGCATGATCGAGTTTACAACGACCGAAGGAGAAATCGGTGTTTTTAAGGATCACATTCCGCTGACGACAGTTCTGGCACCGGGGATCGTGACGATCACGGAGGCAGACGGCGCAAAGAAGGCCGTGGTGCATGCCGGATTTGCGGAGATGCTTGGGGAGAAGGTAACACTTCTTGCCGAGGTGGCTGAATGGCCGGAAGAGATTGATCTGGGGAACGTGCGAAAAGGCGGAAGACCGGGCAAGGGAACGTCTGAATCGCAAGGATGCTGATCGGATGTCGCGGGCAGAACTGGCATTAAAGCGGGCGCTGGCGCGCCAGGATATTTGGCATAAATTGACCCACCATGGGTCGCGATATAATGCGGCTTTCTATTGGTGGGTTTATTTTGACAAAATTACGCTATACTAATACACTGAATGTAGACTTTTTGTTGCGCAGAAGAAAAGTCACATAGAAAACCTGGTGGATATATAAGAAAAGATAGGAAGATAATGAAAAAATTACAATAAAAACTGAAAGGGAGAGATTCCTGGATCTCCGTGATCCTGGGAATCTATGGTGCCCTAGGTGCCTTTATTTCTCTTTCGCTTGAGGAAGCAACCATAGACAACAGCCCGGATATTGATCTGGAGAGTCAGATCATGTTATATACGCGGACCATGTACCCGGTCTTTTTCGTCCAATCGTCTGCGGACTTTTTATTTGCACTTGTGATCGGCATACTGGTCTATATGGTCCTGCAATTCAGCCGAACTTATAAAGAACGTCTGGCAATCTCTTATTCAGTCTTCTGTTTGCGTCAGGGCAGTTGGTTGCCATGATCTTTAAAAAGTGGGGCGGCTGGTACGCCATGATGAATGCCATGGAGGAGAGCGGTGTGGCAGAGATCCAGATGTACCGCATTTTCTTGAAGTGGTCTGCCTATGTTCTGATTTCCTATTTTATCGTGGCTGCCATGATGCATTTCTTCCGAAATTTTGCGGAGCAACAGGAGATCAGAGGACAAGCGGGACGAAAGATTCCACCGGTATTGCAGATTCTTTTGATGGCAGTCTGTATGTTTGTGGCGTGGCTTCCGTATTTTATTTATTTCTACCCGGGAACCAGCAACGAAGATACGGTCATTATGATCATGGAGTATAACGAGATCCCGTCTTATATCCAGACCATGTCAGCGGTGCAGGCGGATGATATCTTCATCACAAATCATCATCCTTATATCCTGACGCTGGTGTTTTCTTGGTTTATTAAATTAGGATTGCATTTTGGAGACATCTGTATTGGCGTGGCAGCCTATGTTATCTTGCAGATGATTGCTCTGTCACTGGTATTTGCCGGATGTCTGTATTATATCCGCACTTGTGGCGTGACGACAAAGCGCATGATCGGAGCCCTGCTGATACTGATGTTCTTACCGATCTTTCCTATGTATGCCATCTGTATGCTAAAGGATACGGTCTATGCCACCTTTTGTCTGATTTTTATTATGATGATGCACTATGTGGCAAGGACAAAGGGACAGGCTTTCCGCAAGGTCTGGTTTGATCGGGCAATGTTTGCCGTAGCCTGTATGATGGTTTTGACCAAGGTATATGCAATGTACATTTTGCTGATCGTTGGCGTGGTATATCTGGTCAAATATCGACGGACTTTTGCCCAGATCATCGCGTCGGTTATCCTGCCGGTTATCTTATATAAGGTGGTATTCTGCGGCATCCTGCTTCCGGCACTGAATGTAGCACCGGGAGGCATCCAGGAGGCGCTGTCCGTGCCGTTTCAGCAGACGGCGCGCTATGTCACGGAATACGGCGACCAGGTGACAGCGGCAGAAAAGAAAGCCATCAATAAGGTGCTCCCTTACAAAAAACTGGCAAAGAAGTACAACCCGGAACTTTCGGATCGGTCAAAAATATTACAATCAGGAAGCGACAAAGCAGGATCTTAAGAATTATTTTAAGGTCTGGTGGCAGATGTTCCTAAAGCACCCGGAAGTCTATGTGGAGTCCGTGTTGCATAATACCTATCAGTATTATGACATCAATAAGATTTCCAGCCTGGTGTATTATAAGTTTAATGATTATCTGCAATTGCACGATAAAGAAGGGCAATATACCTATCTTTATGTGGAGAACACAGAAGAGTATCTGGAACAGCGCTACGCGATCAACCAATTGGTTCTTTTTCGGAAAAAGTGCCAATCGTGAATATCTTTGCCTCGATCGGATTGTGGCCGTGGCTGTTTTTGTTTGCCCTGCTCTACAATCTGAAATGGAAGAAAAAAAGCGCAGGCGCTGCTTCTGGTGCCACTGATTACGATCGCAGTCTGTATGGTGTCGCCGGACAATGGAAATACACGTTATGTGATGCCGCTTTTATATACACTGCCGTTTTTTGATCCTTTGGAACTTCTGCCGGCAAAGGCAGATGATAAAAAGGGCATGGAAACAGCGGAAATAGCAGAAGATCAGGCATAGCCTGGGAGGAAAAATACAATGGATATGGAGAGACGACTTGAGGTGGAAAGCCTCACGAGAGAATTACAGGTCTTAGAACGGGAAGAACAAGAGTTAAGAGAAAAGATCGACATGATCGCGATCAAGGGCGATCTGCTCAAAAGGATTGCAGATTATTCGGATGAAAAATACGAGCAGGATGCACTGACACGCTTGTATGAGCAGAGAAGGGCAAATAATGCAACAAAAGACAGAGAGAAAACTTGTCTGGACTAATACAGCCGTAGTATGTCTGGTCGCCCTTTTGTGTTGCTTTTTGTGGGGCAGTGCTTTTCCGGGCATCAAGATCGGTTATGGGATTTTGACATTTCGGGGGAGCAGACCGGATTACAGATCATTTTGCCGGAACTAGATTTTTTCCTGGCAGGAATCATGGCGGTGGTGATCGGAAGTTTTTCCCATAAACGTCCGCTTTTCCCAAAGAAAACGTCCTGGTTGCCGATCCCATCTGAGCCTTTACAGACGACTCTGCAATATTTTTTCTTTTTTATATCGGCCTGGGAAAGACCAGTGGCGTCAAGGCATCCATTATCGAGGCTTTGAATGTCTTTGTGGCATTGTTTGTGGCATGCCTTCTTTTTAAACAGGAAAAATTAAAACAAAATAAAATTATTGGATCTATCCTTGGATTTGCAGGAGTCTTTCTTGTAGAGATCTGGGGAAGCCGGGGGACGGGAAGCAGTCTGGGTGGTATTGGCATAGGAGAGATCTGTGTCTTTATCTCCACGGTCGCTTATGCTTTTTCTTCGGTCTATCTGCGGAAGTATTCCGAACAGGAAGAACCTTTTGTATTAAGCGGATATCAATTTATCGTGGGCGGGATCACATTGATCCTTCTGGGATTTTTGATGTGCATCTTCCTGCCGGCGAGTCTGGGATCCGGCTATGCGGCTATGACGACAGGACAGGTGCTGGGAGCCGTTGCAAGCCATATGGCGCGGGTTTTTCAGTCTCAAAGGATGCGGTATCGTGCTCTATCTGGCAATGGTATCGGCGGTGGCATATTCGCTCTGGGGTGTCCTCTTAAAGTACAACCCGGTATCAAAAGTGGCGGTATTTGGCTTTACCACGCCGATCTTTGGCGTGCTCTTATCCGCGATTTTATTGCGGGGAGGCGGACACCTTGCGCATAGGCGTTTTGGTGATCTCTTTGATCCTGGTATCCATAGGAACACTTATGGCGCAGAAAAACTGATTTCTGCGCCATTTTTATCTGTTTATCCATATAAGATTCTAGTATCTGCGGATCTGGTCATCCTCATCCCCGACATTGCGGTCGATTTTTTGATGACAACATCATAGGAAAAGGACGGATCCACCTGTACGGTCGCGGTCTCGCCAACCTTTTACCACGGATGGCTTTGCCCAGAGGTGATTCAATGCTACCATATCACGCAGGGAAGAACTGCGGATGGAGGTGACCAGTTTGTAAGTCTCCTCGCAGTCTTCATCCGGGATGTAGAGGGTCACGATAAATATTGATACCCACCTCATCCTCGGAAGTATGGTCCTCAATGATGGTCGCATTCTTTAACATGCGCTCCAGATAACGGATGCGACTTTCGTTTTGGTTCTTGTCCTTTTTTGCGGCATAATATTCAAAATTCTCGCTGAGGTCGCCCCTGTGCCCGCTGGCTTCCTTTACGGCTTCAATGGCTGCCTTTCTGACAACCAGTTTGCGGTGGTCGATCTCTTTTTTGTATCTTTTCTACATCTGACGGTGTTAAACGTTCTCCCATAGTTATACTCCCTTATTCTGCCTGAATTTAAAATGTGAGACGCGGTCTTTCTTTCAAGTCTGACTGCATATATTAGTATAGCACAGGGCGTCAAAGAGAGAAAAGTCAGACGGCATCAGAAAAAGATAGAGCAAAAATCGGGCATTGATGGTAAAATATAGCAGTATATGTGTAAAAACTGTCTTTGGACAGTAGGAATCAAGGAAGGAAATCGGCATTATGGGAATTAGCCTTGTGTTGTTGGCATATAAGGGAAGAAGATAATTTACGTGTTCTTTTGCCACAGATCATTGAAGAAGTAGAAAAGTGTAATGAGGAATATGAGATCCTTGTTGTAGATACAGCCAAGCCTTTGGATAACACCAAGGGTGTTTGTCAGAATATGGCGCAAGATACATCAATCAGGAAGAACCGGGATTCGGAGGGGCTTTCCGTACTGCGATCAAGTATGCGAACAAGAGCAAGTTTTTGATCATGGACAGTGATGGCTCCCATCCGCCAAAAGAGTATTCCGGCAATCCACAAGATGTTTGTCGAGGAAAAATGCGATGTTGTTATCGGATCACGTTATGTCAAAGGCGGTGTGACCAATGATGCCAAGTCGTCACAGATCATGTCGCATATGCTCAATTTTGCATTCCGCGTCTGTCTGGGACTGCATGCCAATGACCTGTCTACAGACTATCGCATGTATCACACAAAACAGTTGAAAAAGGTCAAACTGACCTGTGAAAACTATGATGTTCTGGAAGAAGTTTTGCTCCGCTTAAAACTCAACAAGCGTGACAAGAAGTTAAAGATCGGGGAAGTGCCGATCAATTTCCAGAAGCGTATGTACGGCGAGTCCAAGCGCCAGGCTTTTGAAATTTATCATCAGTTATATCAAGACACTTTTCCGTCTTATGGGCGTGCGTATCCAGGATGCACTGCATAAATAAGAGACCGATAGAAAGATGAAATGTGATCGGAGAGATCACAGGAAGGTAGTATTAGATGAAAAAGTTAATTGACCAGATCTTAAAATTTGGTGTGGTAGGAATCATTTCTTTTATTGTGGACTTTGTCATTACCATGGCAGTATCGACCGGACTTCGTCAGGGGCGCGGGCATGGGGACATCACAGGCGGCGTTAATCGGTGCCTTTTCGGTTTTGTCGTATCGGTCATTGTCAATTACATCCTTTCTATGAAGTATGTGTTTGAGCGCAGGGATGATCTGGATCGTAAAAAGAATTCATCATCTTTGTTGTGCTCAGTGTATTCGGTCTGGGCATCAACGAACTTATCATTCTTTTCTGCATTGATATTGTCTATGCAAACTGGGCATGGCTTCATGCACTGGTTGGTGCTACCCTTGCAACAGCGGGGCGCTAAGATCGTGGCAACGGCAGTTGTTATGGTCTACAATTTCGTGACCAGAAAGATCTTCTTAGAAAACAAAAAGACGGAAACTGAGGGAGAATAGGATATGAAAAGAATGCTTATCACCGGATTTTCCGGTTTCGTCAGCCGTCATTTTTTAAATTATCTTGTAGAAAATAATCTGTCCTATGAGGTGCTTGGCGTAGATGTCAATCCGCCGAAATTTGCCATGGAGGACTATGCGCCAACACTGGCTATGTCCTTTGAGCAGGTAAATCTCCTTGATAAAGAGGCAGTGGAAGATATGATCGCAACTTTCCGACCGGACTATATCCTGCATCTGGCATCTTTTTCCAGTGTTGCCTATAGTTGGCAGCATCCGGCAGACTGCTTTATGAACAATACCAGCATCTTTTTGAATGTGACAGAGGCATTGCGCAAGCATGACTTGTGTGACTGCCGTCTTTTGTCGGTGGGATCTTCGGAGGAATACGGCGATGTCAAAAAGAGGAACTGCCGCTGCAGGAGGATATGCCTTTAGTTCCGGTCAATCCTTATGCGGTTGCCAGAGTTTCCCAGGAAATGATGGCAAAGGTATTGGCAGACAGTTTTGGCATGCAGATCATGCTGACCCGGTCTTTTAACCATATGGGACCTTTTCAGGATGAACGCTTTGTGATCCCGAGTTTTGTGCGCAGGATCTTAGATATTGCAGAAAGCGGTGCAAAAAGCGGCGAGATTGAGACCGGAGATACTTCCATTGTGCGTGACTTTGTGGATGTACGCGATGTCGTGCGTGCTTACTACCGTCTGCTTTTGGACGGAAAAGCGGGAGAAGTCTATAACATCTGTGGCGAAAAGGGCGTGTCTCTGGCAGAAGTCGTGGATCAGATCGCAGATATCGTGGGCGTTTCCGTGACAACCCGCGTCAATCCGGACTTTGTGAGACCGGGCGACAATCAGGTCGTGATCGGCTCGGCAGAAAAAAATCCGACAGGATATCGGCTGGACAGCGGAGATCCCACTGCGTCAGACGCTTATGGATATGATAGGACACATGTGTGCATAGAGCGGTGCCGGAGAATTAGATGGAAAAATACTACAGGATGAACATAAAAAAAAGATTACAAAATCCATACCTGATTTTTGTACTAGGTTGTCTGCTGGGCAGCCTAGTTTTTGTATGTATCTATGGTCTGGCTGTGGTAAATGTCACAAATGTGGCATGGCTGACGGACTCCTCACAGGCAGAAGGGCTATGGGATCGACCCAGCATTATCTGGGCTGGGTCTTCTACCGGAAAAGTCCATGGCACTTTCCACTGGGGGCTGGTCGAGGGGATTTACAGCCAGCCGGTGTCTATCGTCTATACAGACTCCATCCCTCTCTTTGCCCTGCTTTTTTAAAATACTATCGCCCCTGCTCCCGGCAAATTTTCAGTATTTTGGCTTGTTTGAACTCTTGTCCTATGCCCTGATGGGGGCTTTGGGGCGCTGTTTGTGCGGGCATTTTCAAAAAAAGAAGCCAGATCTGTCTGCTTTCTTCTCTCTTTTTTGTCCTGTCACCGGTCATGTTGAAACGGACTTTTTATCATACGGCGTTGTCTGCCCACTTTTTGATCCTGGCGGCATTTTGTCTCTGGGTCTGGAGAGGTAGCCTTTGCCGGAGTATGCGTCGACAGAGAGGGAAACAACGGGACAGATCATCAGAAGGCGCTGGCGTTATGCCGGGCGTTGGATCATCCTTTTTATGTCTGTCAGCCTCTGACCAATGCCTATTTTACGCCTATGATCCTTGGCATCTGGCTCTGTAGTGATCTGCAGGAGTATCTGGCGAAAGCGGGAAAGAAAGACAAGGGGCTGCTTGTAATCTATCTGGTGGAAGTACTCGTTGCCGGACTGATCCTTTTTGGGATCTGTTATATCATGGGCTATTTTTATGGGGAGGTGTCTGTCTCTACGACAGGACTGGAAGAATTGTCTTTTAATCTGTTACAGTTTTTTCGATCCGAGCAATGATCTTTGCGTCATTGATCACAGGAACTATATTTTCAGTAAACAGAATTATTCCTCACTTTTGCCGACCCTTCCGACTGTATCCGGTTGGCAGGAAGAAGGCTTTGCTTATCTTGGCTTTGGCATGATCTTTCTCCTTGCCTGCCTTGTGGTCTATGGCAGCATCCGCTGGATCGCAGGTAAATATAGAAAAAGACATGAGGGGGAGAAGGCGCAGATAGGGCAGGCGCAAAAAACCAACCGGCGATCTTGGATCATCAGTATTCTGGTCGGTTTTTTGGTTTTACCTTTCTTGCCCTGTCACCGCGGGCGAGTCTTGGCAGCAGGATCCTGTATCAGATCTCCTATCCGCAGGTCATCTATCAGGCGCTCAGTGTCTTTCGGTCGACGGGGCGCCTGATCTGGCCGGTCTACTATGGACTGCTGGCATTGGGGATCTATGGCATGGTTTTCCTCTTGGAAAGATCCAGGGGCAGGTTTTCTCTGGGATTTTTGATCGGTCTTTTAGTATTACAGGTCTATGATCTCTATCCGGGTGTTTCCTACAAACATCAGGCATATACCTATGCGGCAGAGACCGGCGGCGAAAGGGATGCGTCTCAAAGCCGGGATACCATGACAGCGGCATACAAAAAGTATTTGTCGTCGGATGTCTGGAATATGCTGGGAGACCAGATGGATGAGATCGTCTTTTATCCGCCGACCCAGTTTGGGATCGAGTGTGATCCAAAGACATCCTGCATTTTTGAGGAATATGCGCCTGCCCATGCTATGTCTTTGAACGTGACCTACATGAGCCGGGATATGAGCAGGACAGCGGATCAAAAGACCTATGCGCATTTTGAAAAGCGAAAAGAGGGAGAGAAATTTACGCATACCCTCTATATCTTTTTTGATATTTCAGATATACCGCCGTCTGAGGAGACGCACTTGCAGTATTATCAGGTGGACGGCTATGTGATAGGGTAGAGAAATCCCTGATTTTATGATATGATACAAGTATTTTATGAGGACAAAGGAGACAAGCAATGAGCAAAAATGTAGCACTTATTACAGGTATCACCGGACAGGACGGTAGTTACTTAGCAGAGTTTTTATTGGAAAAGGGATATGAGGTGCACGGTATCATCCGTCGTTCTTCCGTATCGACCACAGAGCGTATCGATCATCTGATCGCTGAGAATGCCATTACCTTACATGATGGAGACCTTTCAGATTCTTCTTCCATCATCCGTGTGGTAAATGAAGTCCGCCCGACAGAGATCACAATCTGGCAGCACAGAGCCATGTAGGCGTGTCTTTTGATGCAGCAGAATATACAGGAGACGTGGACGCGCTTGGCGTTCTTCGTATCCTTGAGGCAGTACATATGCTTGGCATGGATAAGACCTGCCGTATTTACAGGCTTCTACTTCCGAGTTATACGGAAAGGTAGAGGAAGTACCGCAGAACGAAAACACACCGTTCCACCCATTCAGCCCATATGCGGTTGCAAAGCAGTATGGCTTCTGGATGATGAAGGAATACAGAGAGGCTTACGGCATGTTTGCCTGCAACGGTATCCTCTTCAATCATGAATCTGAGAGACGTGGTGAGACCTTTGTTACCAGAAAGATCACCCTGGCAGCAGGACGTATTGCCTGCGGATTACAGGATCATCTGGAACTCGGCAATCTGGATTCCCTGCGTGACTGGGGATATGCAAAGGATTATGTAGAGTGCATGTGGCTGATCTTACAGCATGACAAGCCGGACGACTATGTTATCGCAACCGGCGTTCAGCATACCGTCCGTGAATTTACAACACTTGCCTTTGCCAATGACGGTATCGAACTAGAATGGCGTGGTGAAGGCATGGAAGAAAAGGGTTATGACAAGGCAACCGGCAAGGTGCTGGTATGTGTCAACCCACAGTGGTTCCGTCCGACAGACGTTGTCAACCTCTGGGGAGATCCGACAAAGGCAAAGACCAAACTCGGCTGGAATCCACAGAAGACCAGTTATGAAGAATTATGCCGCATCATGGCACAGCATGACTTAGAACTTGCCAAGAGAGAGGCAAAGTTAAAGGCAGAATAAATGACGCAGGAGAAAAAAGAACGGCAATCCAACTTTGAACTGCTCCGTATTCTTTTGATGCTGACGATCCCGGTTTACCATCTGATGCTCTATAATGGTGTTTTCTATATGGACTATCATAAGAATGTGGCACCGGGATTGTTCCTCTCCCAGTGGGGGAGCGATCACGGCGGATTATGCCTTTATCGCTCTGACATCTTATTTTCTGCTGGAAAGCAAAGACCGCCCAGTAATCCGGCGGTTTTTGACGTTTGGCGCACAGGTGCTGACCCTTTATGTCATCCGTTTTATTGTCATTCGCGGGCTTTGGGGATTCCATTCAGGAAACTGGTTTGTAGAAGACTATATTTTGGGTGGAGCATGGTGGTTCGTAGCACCTTATATGGTCCCTGCTCCTGGTCTATCCGTGGCTGAACCGGCTGATGGAGAGGCTGTCCCGCTGGCTGGCATGGGATGCTTTGTCTGGGCTTGGCTATCTGGTTTGTCATCAATGGCATGACCCTACAGATGAATTTTTGTCAATGATCTGGTCGCTTTTCTGCTTACCTATTTTGTCATGGGTTATCTGCGCAGGGACGATTACAGGCGCTGGATCTTTCCGACAGGGAAGAAATGGATGGCTGGCATTTATATGACAGGCTTTCTGTTTACGTTTTTTACGCCTGGTATGTCAAGATGCCGGGAGTCATGGCAAATGACGATGCCGCCAATCTGGTCGTAAAAAGCATCCGATCGGCAAATATGCGCCTTTGCAATTTGTCATGGGACTTGCCGTGTTCTTTTTCTTCCGGGCATTGCGGCTCCGCCAGTCGCCGCTTATCAATCGTATGGCAAAGAGTGTATTCTTTGTATTCCTTTTGCATGAGACAGTCATGGGCGTCTATTGGTATTTTGGCAAAGATCAATGGGCAGTATCCTTACTATTCGGTGGCAGGATTTTGGGGCTGGCTGGTCGTCTATGCGGCAACCTGTCTGCTTGTAGGAATAGTGGCGCAGAAGTTATACACCGGATTTCTGGCACCGCTCTGGAAGTGGGGCATTGATGCCTTTTGCAAAAATGCGGATTTCAGTAATGTTAGGAAAGCCGATGGATCGAGAGATAAGAAAATGACCAATACAAGAGCAGAAAGAAAACAGTATCGCGCGATCGATATCGCAAAATTTGTCATGGCAATTTTGTCGTGGCGATTCATGTGCGTCCTTTACAGGACAGACAGCCTTTTGTCTATGATGACATCATAGCGCGTATCGCAGACCCTCTCTTTTTTCAGATTACAGCATTTTTGTTTTTTGAAAAGATATTTGCACAAATATCCGGCGATCTGAGACAGGGGATGTCCTGGTGCATGCTGGGACATTACATGAAGCGTATTTTGGCTTTATATACCGCATGGTTTGTTATCTATGCGCCTGTCGTTTTGCCGCGGACATGGCAGGAGTGCGGAAATATCCGCGGGATGCTTTTGGCACTGCTTAAAAAATACTGGCTGAGCGGTTATTATGGGGCAATGTGGTTTATGACAGCCCTCCTGCTAAGCTATGCCTCTGGTCTTTATCCTGACAAAATATTTAGGATCGCGACTGTGTCTTCTCTTATCGGCACCATGGTTTTTGCTTACGGTGGCAAGGATGGAATATTGCAGTATCACCGATGGCTGGCAGGTGGCGGGTTATTTTGACTCTGCCATCTACGGTATTTTTGGCTGGTATGGAAATGGTCTGACTTACGGATTTTTCTTTTTGCGCTCTGGGCATGTGGATCGCTTATAAACGGACACTGGGAGGACAAAAAACGACAGCAGGGACTTCGCCCTGCCGAGTCTGATCAGTTTTTTACTCCCGATCATTGAATCCTATGTCATCCGTGACAAGGGACTGGGACAGAGTTTTGGGGCTATGTTCTTTTTGATTCCAACTTCTTATTTCCTCCTGCAGTGGCTTTTGTCTGTGGACATCTTTGAAAAAATGGGAGAGCAGAGCAGGAAACGGTTGGATTGCGCCTGTGCGCATATGCGCAGGCTTAGTATTTTGATCTTTACCATACACTATGGCGTCATGGATGGCTTGCAGTATATGGTTGGAAAATATACCACATATGTCTGGAATGCGACAGTCCTATATTTCGTGGTATTGGTCGTAACGATAGTCTTAGCAGAATTTATCCTGCTGGCACAAAAGAAGATAAAATGGCTGCATATCCTGTACTGACGATGGCAAGAGGCTGTTTGCAGAAAATCTGACAGAAAACATAGATCAAATGAAATGAGTTATAAGAGATGACACAGAAAAGACGAAATGAGATTACAGGCCTGCGGGGGCTTGAGTGCCTGCACGATCGCCTATATCTTTCACTATACAGAATTGTTTCATACCATGCCGGAACGTTTCCCCATACAGGCGGCTGTCATGGGATTTTTGGCACGCTATGGTGTCTGCATGTCTGAGATCTTTTTTATGCTCAGTGGTCTGCTTTTGTACTGGTCCTATCAGAAACGTCTGTCCGAGGGCGAATTGCGGCTGGGTAGTTTTATCCTGCCAAAGATGAAAAAAGATCTATCCTATGATGATGGCATCTGCTTTGGTGACTTGGCTTTTGCAGAAAGTCGGCTATGCTATCTATGGTGTCTATATCCTGCATCCGGATGGAGCCGGGGTGCGAAATTCCCTCAAGGCACTCCTGGTATCGCTGCTGGGCTTGCAGACAGGATGGATTTCTGACAATGATACGCTGGCGGTCAACGGACCGAGTTGGTTTGTCAGTGTTTTCTTTGTCTGCTATGCCATTTACTATCTGCTGACGCGCTATGTCAGAGGACGTTTGTGGCAGAATGTATCCTATATGGGTATGATGGCATTGGGGATTTTCCTCATGATTCATCCCTTTGGGACTGCCTCTTTTATACTGTACGAGTGGCAGAGGTTATTTTAGTTTTTTTGCCGGCATTATACTGGCACAGCATCATAGAAAAGACCAAGGAGCGGGGGCAAGACGTTTTCTTGTATATTGGCAAGTGTGGTATCGATCGGCAGTCTGGTCTTGGCAGAAACTCACGAGAACTTGCGGACTTTGTGGTATGTCAGCGCTTTTGTGTGGACAAGTCCGATCTATCTGGCATGTCAGGTGGATATCCTGCGAAAGATCTTTGGGGCAAAACCTTTGTCTGGCTGGGAAATGTCTGTATGCCAATCTTTTGTGGAACATGGCGACTGATCTTGGGATGGAACTCATCAACCGCCTGTGTCATCTGGACTTAAATTACAGCAGTCTGACGGTATGGAGCATGCACCTTGTCATTTCTCTGTTGGTCGTATGGATCATGAATGAGGGAGATTGCCTGTTCCATCAAAGGCACTAAGGTGTTCGTGATGGCAGGGGTAGAAGTGTGAAAGATATGAAAAAAGTATGCGTGTATGGAGTTTGTAGCATGGGAATAGAAAAACAATGAGCCAAATGCCAAAAAAGAAACAGATCAGCCGTTTTATGTGGCTTTTGATCTTGTTGTCATGCGCCATTTTCTTTTTGGACTATGACGAGAGTGCTGCCTTACAATTCGACGATTCTGGCATTTTCTTACAAATATGGTTTTATATCGCGAGGTCTTGCGAACGATCTATCAGTGGATAGACCATATCCTGCCGGTCAATATGATCGATTATGCTATGGTGCTCCGCTTTACGCTGATCGTGACGCTTGCTTTTTATGTGCTTTTCTTTGCTTTTTGCTATCAGTGCATGAAGCGGTGTCAGGAAGAGTATCTGGGCAGGTTTTTGTATCTGATCCTCTTTTACGCTGTTTTTGTTGTTTCCATGTTTGCCTACAAGCGCAATTTCGAAGACTGGATCTCTATCTGATGGCGCTGACCGTCATCGGGACCATGTGTCTGATCGCAAAAAGGCAGAATGGCTGATCGTGCCGCTTTCCATGATCAGTGTTATGTACCATCAGGGCTATGTCTTTATGTTTTACAATATCCTGCTTTGCCCTTTTGGTCTATCGGCTTTTGTCGGAAAAGGAAAAAAAAAGCACGCATTTATTATGGCGTCATTCTTCTGGTCAGCCTGATCGGATGTTCTGCCCTCTTTTTGTGGTTTGAGTTCTTTAGCCATACGGATGGAGTGCGTTATGTGGATGAGATCATCGCTAATGCTAAGGCGATGACAAAGCCTTTAACGGCATGACTTACCATGATACCCTGATCGATCACGAGATCCTGGGAATTGATTTGTCCGATGTGGAATATCCTTACCGCGTGATGAACTGGATCGAGATCCTGTTTTTTATAGCCATCATCTCGCCTTATATTGTTCTGGCGGTGAAACTATTCCGGCGGATCCTGGCGCGGGCTCAAGGAAAAAACAGAACGGCTCAAATACGGCTTTCTTGCCATTGCCGCAGGAACGCTTTTTGCCCCTGTTTTTGATGAAATGCGATTATGCGCGCTGGGTATTTGCCCCCGATCTCCTATTACTGTATGATCTTTCTGGCACTGGTTGCCATGGGAGACCGGATCGTGGCGGAGGAGTTGACCGGCATTTTTACAGAGATCAAAGAAAAAATATCCTTTGCCATCCTTTTGCTTTTGCTGCCGGCGCTTTTGACACCGTTTTGGGATGTGCATATCAATGGGCTGCTGCGAGGAATCAGCAACCCGATCAATGAGACATTTTTGAATTTATGGTAGATAGACTGAGGTAGAAATGACAGAGCAATTTGATAAAGTTGAGAAAAAAAGATACAGGCAGTTTATCGGAGCCATGCTGGCATTTGCGGTATTCTATTATCTGCGTTATTTTAAGCACACCATGACAGAGTACAATACGACGCTCTTTGCCATGTCCTATAAGTATGGCTTCATTTCCTCGCGGTATGTTGGGGACGATCTGGGCAGGCTTGGATAAGATCCTGCCACTGAATCTGATGACCTATGAGGCGGTCTACTGGTTCAACTGGGGGATCACCTGGCTCTTTTTAGCCTGCTGGTAATCGTCTTTTGGGAAAATGCATTCGAAAAGTCAAAACTGAACATCGTCATAACATGTATTATATGGCGATCGCCTGTGTACCATCTATTTCTTCCCTATGTTCTGGTCGGAAGAAATGTTTGGCAGACTGGATGTATATCTCTATATCCTGACCTTTATCTGCCTTTTTTGCCCTGCTTGATGAAAAAGCCGAGTGGATCATCATTCCTATTGGCATCCTTTGCATGTGTATTCATCAGGGCTTTGTTTTTTTTACCAATGCGAATCTGATTCTGGTGCCGCTCTTTTAAAGATCATGACGGAAGAAGGAAAAAGGCGGAAAAAATATATCCTTCTTTTTGCAGGATTTTTCCTGACCATTTCTGCCTTGTTTTATACTTTGAGTTTTTCAGCCATGGCAATGGGGCATCCATCTATAAAGAGGTCGTAGCCGCTGCAAAGGCACTTTCGGAAAACGGAAAAGGCTACAATAAATCCGTGATCCAGCATGAGATCCTGGGAAAAGATGTTTATGACTCAGAGGCGCGTTATCATGCGTTGAACCGGACGGAGTTCCCGGCATTTTTGGTTCTGTATGCGCCATATCTGCCGATCGTTATTCATTTCTTCAAAGGTCTGTTTAAACGAAGTGAGGGTGGGCAGAGCAAATGGGCGCACGCGGCATTTTTGCTGGGCGCATGTACGATCCTGCCGCAATACCTCCTAAAAGTAGATTTCGGCCGCTATGCCTTTACGACTTTTACCTATTATATCGTTATGGTCATGATCCTGATGGTCATGCAGGATAAGGCTGTCGCAGACCAGTTGAGACGACCAAGGAAAAAAGATTAAGGCAACGATTCCGGTGCCTTGGATCGTTCTTTTGTACCCTATGTTTTTGATGCCTTTTATGATGTGATCATTTCCGGGGCGACATCCAAGTTGCGGACGTTGGTGATGGAAGTGCTGGGTATGCAAGTAGGACAGTAGAGGAAAAGAGATGGAAACAGCAGAGAAAAAATAGAAAAATCAAAGAATTTGTCATAGCAGAAGTCCTGTTTGGGGCACTTTTGTTCCTGCGTTATTATGAGGCGTGGGTACACCGAATCAACGGGACCATGATGGCATTTTCCTATAAATACGGCTTTATTTCCAGAGGTCTGATCGGAACCATCTATCAGGGACTGGATAAAATATTGCCGATCAACATGATGACCTATCAGGCATGTGTGGCTATACGCTTGTTATCACGCTGCTTTTTTATGCAACGGTGCTGGGGCTCTTTGTCCTGTGTTTAAAAAGAGCCAGGGCAGAATATCTGGATGTCATGCGCTATCTGATGCTCTTTTGACGATCTTTACCGTGCCTATGTTTGCCAGTCATTACAATTTTGGCAGACTGGATATTTATTGCGTATTCTTAAGCCTTCTTGGGGCTATGCTTTTGATCCAAGGTAAGGCAGAGTGGCTTCTGATCCCGATCTCAGCCCTTGGCGTTATGGTGCATCAGGGATATGTCTTTATGTTTTTTAACATCATTTTAGTCCTGCTCATGTATAAGATACTGTCGACAGAGGGCAAAGAACGCAAAAAATACATTACTATCTTTGCTTTGTCCCTGCTGGTGGCATGTATTCTCTTTTTCTGGTTTGAACTTTTTGCTCATGCTAATGGCAATGGTATCTATGAGGAGATTGTGGCAAGTGCCAAGAAATTGTGTAAAAACAGGAAAATCCATCAGGACGTTGTGGATAAAGAGATTTTAGGGATCGATCTAACAGGTCGTGAGGGTAAAAATACCACCGTATGAATGCGGTGCAGTTTCCGATATTTATTCTTTTGATGCTGCCTTATATCCTGCTTATGGTGCGCTTTTTTAAAGGATTGATCGCACAGGCGGCAGAGAAAAAAAATAAGATAAAATATATCTTTGTTGCCATCGGGGCAGGAACCATCCTGCCAGACCTGCTCTTAAAGGTGGATTTCGGACGCTGGATGTATGCGATCATCGCCTATTATTGCGTTGTGTTGCTGGCACTGTTTGCCATGGGGGATGAGGCGGTCGGCAGGCAGTTTGTCCTAGCGGTGGAGCGCATCAAAAACATGGATTTGCGGCTCTTGTCATGCTCTTGTATCCGCTGATCTTCCAGCCGCTTTGGGATGTGGCAATCTGCAGCGTCGTTGCCAAACTTGCCGGTTATATCAATACCGGGCTGGGCTTGGGTTGGTGGTAGGCTTAGGGAAGGGTGCGTTCCTTCAGCCAACTGCAAAACTGCGGTGACCGGACCGGATAATATAAGGTACGAGGGCTATGCGTTTGCATAGCCTTTATAAGTTGCCATGGTCTCGGTGTATTGCTTCTGATAATGATTGCGATGTCTGGCATCTTTTAAGACATGGATGTCATCAAAGATCACATCAAAATAGAAGTTGTAGGCTCTGATATAGGCTTCCGGAAAATCCTTTTCCAGAAAATCCAGGATCTTGTCGTATGCTTTGTATGCCAGTGGCTGCCGGTCGATGATGTCCGTGTCCTTGTGGGTCAGACTGCCAGGCAAAAACATATAATGATACAGGATATGAGGCATGATAAGGGCAGAGGAAATCCGTGCACCGGCTTCCAGTACCCAGAGTTTGTCCTCGTAGATGGTAAGTGACTCATCATAAAGAGGCAGGGAACCGTCCGCATCCCGCAAGGCAGAGGTACGCCAGATCTTATTCCAAGGATAGCCGCCGCCATAATGGATATTGTCAGAGGCGATTTCGGTCAGAAGTGTTTCACGGTCACAGACAAGAGGCTGATTGCTTTCTTTCGAGCGAGGGAGTGATACACGCTTTTGACCGGAAGCAAGTGTTTCTTCTATTGGCGTTATGTGTCTCATGGCTTCTAAATGTTTGGCAATAGTGGACATAGAATAGTCTTGCGTAATGCAGTGGTCGACCAGAGTGCCATCGGCAAGATGATCCTAAGCCAGCCGAAGCAGACCAGATCGGAGTCTTGGCGTTTCATGGATTCTATACAGAGCGACCAGGCGTGAGAGTCTAAATAGTCATCAGAATCCATGAAAGTCAAAAATTCTCCTGTTACTTTGCTAAGTCCCAAATTTCGGGCAGAACTTACGCCTCCGTTTTCCTTATGAAATAAGTGGATGCGGTTATCACGAGTAGCAATTTGTTCCAGAACAGCGCAGCAATCTCTGCTAGATCCGTCATCCACCAAAATGATCTCGGTATTTGTATAGTCCTGCTGCAACAGGCTGTCAATGCAGCGGTTCAGGTGTAAGGTCGGTGTGTTATAGACCGGCACAATGACACTGATTTTTGCGTTTTTTACGTTTGTTTCCATAAAACCCCTCATTTTCCTGCAGAAATCTGCCATATTTCCCATATATACTTAGGATAATCATACCCAATGTTGAATTTTACATCAAGATAAAATATAATTTAATAATACGCTAGGAGCATTGTGTCCGGGCATACAAGGATAGGTGAAATGAGAACAAAGAATACTTTTTTAAATGCTCTGGCAAATTCGGGCTCTTATATTGTGAATTTGATACTTTCTTTTGTGGCACGTACGATCTTTATCCGCGTCCTGTCACAGGAGTATTTGGGCGTGCAGGGATTGTTTGGCAATATCCTTTCCGTGCTTTCTCTGGCAGAACTCGGTATCGGAACAGCCATGATCTACCATATGTATGGGCCCGATCGCGCGCGAAGATGAAAAAGAGATCACGGAACTGATGAACCTCTACCGCAAACTCTACTCTTATGTAGCAGGCTTTATCACGGTAGCAGGACTTTGCCTGGTTCCTTTCTTAAAATATTTTATTGCGGACGATCCCGGGATCAAGTGGGCTGACAGGGATTTATCTGCTTTATCTGTTGAATACGGTCGTGTCCTATTTATGGGGCTATAAGAGAGCGCTGATCGACGGACATCAAAAAAGGCTATATCAGTACGCTTTATGTGACAGCCTTTTTATGACCATCCAGTTCATTGCGCAGATCATTGTTCTTTTGGTATTTGAAAATTTCATCATATATCTTTTGATGCAGATCATATGCAATATCCTGACCAATCTTTCAATCGCCTGGAAATGCGACCGGATGTATCCGTATCTGAAAAAGGATCGCAAGTCTCTGCCATCCAAGGAAACACAGAAGAGCATCTTTAAGAATGTCAGTGCCATGTTCATGCACAAGTTGGGTGATGTCATGGTCAACAATACGGACAGTCCGATCATTTCTGCCTTTGTCGGTCTGGTGACCGTGGGTATTTTTGACAATTACCGTATGCTTCTGGGAAGTGTCAATACAGCCATCAATGGCATTTTGGGTTCCTTTGTCGCAAGTATCGGAAACCTTAGCGTCACGGATGACAAAGAACGCGTTTTTCATATCTATAAGACCTTGAATTTTATCGGCTTTTGGATCCATTCCTATGCGGCAGTGACCTTTCTTGTCATGTTCAATCCGTTTATCGAGGTCTGGGCGGGCAAAGATTATCTTTTCCCGATGAGTGTTGTGTTTTTTTGATTGTACTGAACTTTTATATGAGCGGTATGCGCAAGGTGACACTGAATTTCCGTGATGCGATGGGACTGTATTGGTACGATCGTTACAAGCCGATCTTTGAAGTGATCGTAAACCTTGTGGTTTCTATTGTTCTGGTCATCAAGTATGGTCTGGTCGGTGTTTTGATCGGTACTTTTGTATCGACGGCTGGTGTCTGCTTCTGGGTGGAGGCACTGGTCACCTACAAGCACGGTTTTTGAAAAAGAGCGTCAGCCATTACTTCAAGATGTTTTCTATCTATACGGCATCTGCGGTGGCAGTCGGTGGATTTACTTATTTTGTCTGTAGTTTTATTGTCATGGGCGGATTGCTGGAGATCTTCTTAAAACTTGTCGTTTGTACGGCTATGTATAATATCCTGCTGATGCTGCTTTATGGCAGAACGGTAGAGTATAAGGAGTTCATGGAAAAGTTCGATCGGTCCGATCGAGGGCAGGATGGGACGCGAACTGACAGGGCTGCGCAAGGTATTGATGCGGTAGAGGTTATGGAAAAAGTTATGCAACAAAAGACGAGTCGAATTGTATATTTGGATGTGTTAAAAGGTGTCAGTATGCTCCTGGTGATCTATTGTCATGGCGTTTTGCTGCCTTATCATTCTGTGGTAGGAAATTTGATGATGACTTTAGCCTGGGGAGCCGTTCCCTGTTTCGTTATGGCATCGGGGGCAGTACTGCATCAGAGCCGACATTTTACATGGCAAAAACACGGGGAAACGCCTTGGATCTATGTATATGACTTTTGGTCTGCTGGCGTTTGCTGTATTTGGTGGTTTATAGGATTGCAGGAAAGATCACCGGGATTTCCCTTGGACATGCATCAAGTATCTGTTCTTTTTGGCAGGATTACGAGGGCGTGGATACAGGTCTTATGTGGTATATGATCGCCTATTTGGGGCTTATGATCGTATATCCTATTACCTATTTCCTGTTTACCGGCGGTACACTGGGAAGGCAGATTACATTCTTTATCATGATCCTATCCGGTCTGACAGGTATCCTTTTTCCATCTGTGAATTGGCTGGTTGGACAGATCATACATGGAAGGGAACTGCCATTGCAGGCATGGAATAGCATATTGACTTTTGGCAACAATAATAATTTGCTGTTTTATTTCCTGTTGGGAGCATTTTACTGGAATATCAGCAAGGCGTTGATCGAAAAGAATGTGGGCGGATCATAGATGGCGATTGCCTTTATCGGGGATATGTCTGGTAATCGGACTTATGGGGCTTATGTTTATCAAATACCGTGAGACTGGCTTACTGATATGGGGAGACACTTATCTGAGTTTTGGCTATGTCAGATTATCTACCGCCTTGATTGCAATAGGGCTGTATGGGATATGTGAGAGCCTATTTTTCCGACCGCGAGAATCTGGCAAGCAAAATCATAGGAGAATACATAGGACAAAAATACACTGGGAATTTATTATCTGCATTACATATTACTGGCGGTATTTTCATGGACAACTTGTTTTTCATGGTTGCAATTCCATTATTTTATAGGGATGAATTTGATAAAAACGTTCGCAGTAGCGTTTGTATGTTACGTTGTGGTTGGTCTGGTGAGCAGGGTACCGCTGATTCGGAAAATGGTTTCATAAATGTGGCTAATATGGATGAAAGATAAAATGAAACAGAGAAGAGTTATATTTATTGATTATATTCGTGCTTTGGCAATCCTGATGGTTATCATGTGCCATGTGATTGATGTCAACTGCATGTTCTGGCTGGGATATCAGGACATGTCCGGGGCAAGACAGATCATCCTATATACTTTGCTGATCTTTTGGCAGATGCGGCGTGCCGCTCTTTCTTATGATTACAGGTTATCTGCTGCTAGATCGAGACTATAGCGATGGAAAATGGAAAAGTTTTTATTTACATAAATGGTTATATTTGTTGCTGGTAACAGAAATATGGTTTGCCATTTACGAAGTATTTGCTGTTTGCGTGCAAGGGAAACCTTTTGTATGGAAAGATTTTGTTCTTAGATTATTATTTATAGAGGAACCAGGCTTTTGTCACATGCCTGGTATCTGCCGGTTATATTGGGGTTATATTTGCTCTTGCCTGTTTTTGCACTGGTTTGGAAAAAAAACTTTCCAATCGGGGGATGCCTCATTACCGTCCTTTTTGCTATGGGCACTTGTATTGTTGCTGCAGAATTTTGCCCAAGAGAGTATGGCGCAACATATAACCTATGCCCTGTATATGCTGATTGGCGGAGCATACAAGAGGTGGCATACAGCGTTGGTAGAACACAAAAAAGATGCTTACACCATATACAGTCTGGCAGGCATTTTCGCTTTGGCTGGATGTGAGGGCTATTTATGGCTCCAGCACAGAAGGGGAGAAAACGTGAGTCTTTGGTATGACCACGCGGGGATTGTTTTGCTCAGTCTGGCACTGTTTGGTTTTTGCGATGTTTCTTGTGCAAAAGAATTGTTCCTTCGTGGAGCGTCTGTCACAGGATTCTTTTTGGCATTTACCTCATACATAATATGATCGCACTTATGATGATGCCGTGGCTTAGTCAGTGGAACAGCAATCTATATTTGAAAATGATCCTTACCTATCTGTTGGTTTGGGAATTGCCTGGGGGCTGGTCCGTCTGATCGGGAAAATACCATACGTCGGAGACTGGATTCTTTATAAGAGGAGATTGAAATAGATGAAGATAAAAGATAATAAATTTACATGGGCAATGATCCTCTTTACCTTTGTACTATTCTGGAATAATTTTGCGGGAACGACAAGCAATATCAATACGACTATGCTTGCTTTTCATTATGGGTATGGTTTTATTTCCCGTGGGCTACTGGGGACGATTTATGGTGTTTTAAACCGGATCCTGCCTTGGGATTTATATACTTTCGGCTGGGCAATGCTCTTTTTTTTTGAAGGATGTTTTCTGGTCTTTGTTGTATTACTTTTCCTCTTTTGTATGAAGTGTCTGAGAATGAGCGACGAAAAGGTAAAACAGAGTGCCCGGTATTTTATCATCTTATATTTTATTGCAGCGATCCCTATGTTTTCCAGTGAGTATAATCTGGGAAGATTGGACATGTATTGTCTCATGTGCAGTATGCTGTCTGTGCTTCTTATGGTCTATGGAAAGGCAGAATGGCTGGCGGTGCCGCTCTCTGCCATTGGCGTGATGTTCCATCAGGGACATGTTTTCATGTATATGGGAATGGTGCTGGCGATGCAATTATATAAAGCACTGGATGCGGTCAAGGGACAGGAAGACTTGAGGGTTATCTTTTCAAATAAGACCAGCCGGAAATATCTGGGCATGTTTTTGGCGACCATGCTTACGGTGTCTGCTTTATTTATCTGGTTTGAGGGTTTTTCACATATTGATGGAGAAAAATTCGCGGATCAGTTGATCGATACGGCATGCAGTATGGGACCGGATGCTGATTATCATATTGAAGTTGTGGATCATGAGATCCTGGTGGACCTATCAGCCAAGGAATGGGAGTATCACAAGCAAAATTTTTGTGGAATTTCCATTATACTGCCTGTTTATGCTGCCTTATATTTTGATCGCGCTAGGCTTTGCGCGGGAACTGCTTGGCTTGGCAAAAACAAAGATTGACAAGGTAAAGTATATCATTGTGCTTGCCGGTGTCCTGACGATTTTACCGGATATGATACTAAAAGTAGATTATGGCCGCTGGATCTTTTCCATCATCAGTTATTATGCCGTCGTATTATTGGCACTGCTTGCAATGCGCGATACGGCAGTGACAGAGGTGAGCCGGCAGACAGTAGACAGGCTAAGAAGCAAATATCCATATGCGGTCTTATTGTTGATATACCCGCTTTTGTTCCAGCCGCTCATGCATATTAGCATCTGTCCGCTGACAGAGAGGATCGTTAATATCCTGAATGTGCATCTGCATATATGGATTCCGTGGCAATAGAAATAGGAAACGCAGGAGAAAAGAGGAAAATGAAAGAGAAACTTGTAAAGGCAAATTACAATATCAGACAGTTTATCATGATGCTGGCTTTTGTGGATTTGGCAACCTTTGTTACAAATTACAGAGGCTGGGTCAGATCCTACAATACGACTATGCTTGCGTTGTCCTATGAATATGGATTTACATCAAGATCCCTGCTTGGAACCATCTACCATATCCTGGATGCGGTGATACCGGTAGATATGATGCAATATCAGAATGCCTTGGTATTTGCCAATGTGGTAACGGTCCTGTTTATCGTATTCCTTTTATATTTTCCTATCATGTTTTAAAGAAGAGTGATATGGAAAATGGCATGGTGACAAAGGCAGAGCAATACATCTTGCTGACCTTTCATATTGCCATGGTAGCAACCTTTACTTATGCATACAATTTCTTGCGTGTAGATTTTTGCATGGTATGGATGATGTTATTGGGCTTTATGGCATTGATGAACGAAAAGACAGAATGGTTGTCCCTGCCATTTGCGGCATTGGGTATCATGTTCCATCAGGGCTTCGTCCTCATGTATTTTAATGTGATCCTGGTGATCCAATTTTATTATATGATGACACGAAAGAATAAGAAAAAATACCATTTTGTTTTTCCTGACCTTTCTGATAGGATCCGGTATGTTTTTGTGGTTTGAGTTGTTCAGCCGCACCAATGGCAATGACATTTTTGAGACTGTTTTGCGATGCGACCAATGTATCTTATCAGGGGAATCTATCATACGACTCTCTTTGTATCATGAGGTCTTAGGCATTGATGTTTCCGGTGCGGAGACGGATTTTGTATATATGAACCATGTGCAATTAGTCCTTTATCTGCTGATACTTTTGCCGGCGATCGTTGTTCTGGCAAGGGCTTTTGTAAGGATCATCAAGAAAGCGGACGACCTGTTTGCCAAGTTAAAATATCTTGCGGTAGCGGTCGGTTCCCTGACTATTTTACCGGATATGCTCTTGAAGGTAGATTATGGTCGCTGGATTCTGGCAGTGGTTACTACTATCTGCTTATTATTCTGGCAATGTTGATCTTGCGGGATCCACTGGTTACGGAAGAAACAAAGTTGTCGTAGATAGAGTAAAAAACATCCTGCATGGTTGGTATATTTTTACTCTGGTAGTATTGACTGTCCCTTATATGGATGTGGATATTGACATGTTAGTCAAGGGCTTACAGCGCTTTATGCAAAGTAAGGGCATATTGTTCTACTAGAGGATGAGGTGATTTGGATGAAAGATAAATTACAAAAAAAAGATATGACCTTTCTGCTTGCTTTGGCAGGTGTTGGTTTTCTGTGCGTCTTGCGTTATTACAATGAAAATATGATGCAGCACCTGTGGGCACTATCCATTCTGGGGAACCGACGTATCATACAGGGGATGACGGCAGTATTTTTCCTTATTTTTGATCGGAGTGGCTGGGCAGGCGCTGCGCAAGGTCAGTAAAGAAAATAGAAGTGGATTCATTATATGGCAACGCTGCTTGCCGTATGCCTGATGCCGATGTTTATCTGCGACAGTTATATGGGATCACCGGATCTGTACGCGTGGGTCATCATACTCTTATGCATTGTGGCACTTTGAACGGAAGATGTGATGGTATTGTCCTGCCGGGCATCCTGCTTTTGCCGCATATATCTGTCCGACGATCGTATTTTCCGGTGGAGCATTATTGTTCGCGGCAGTATTGGCAAAGGGGGCATGTGTGAGGATAACAAGAGAAATATGGTGCAGGCGGCAGGGATGGTCGTTATGGCTTTCGTGGCATTTGTTCTGGCAAAGGAAACTTATGGATTTGCAGCAGATGCAGGGGCGTATTTCAGGGAAACGCTTCCTGGTCATTGTTCTTTTGTTTCGCCATATACTTATGCCATCTTTAAATTTTTTTGCCTCTCTGATAAAAAAGAACAGACAGATGGACGGCACAGACTGGCTTATCTTTTGTGTGGTCTTGGCTCCGTTCCGGGCTTTTTGCTGTGGGCTTATCTGGGCGATTATTGCCGGGCGGTCATATATGTCTTTGTATATTACCTGTTACTGCTGTTGATCCGATATTGTCAGGATATGGCATTTCAGACATCATGGAATACATTTCGACTGTGGATCAAAGAAAAAGGTGGTTTTAGAGCCGGTTGTTGTGATCTATCCATTGATCATACTGACATTCTGGATGGTATCAAATGACTTTATTGATGCAGAGTCGATCATAGAATTTTACGAGGTAAAGAAATTGAAAGAGTATCAAAGATTATGTCAAATCAATAGGCTTGTGATAGATGTGCCATCGCGGCAATACTTTTGCTGACGCTTGCGTATATGATACCGCGCGTCTTTTTGTAAAACATATAGAGGAGTCAGAAAATCTTTTATATGCCCTGTGCGATGACAATAATATCAACGCGAATATAGACGGGTATGTATATGATACCAAGACCAATATCATTACCTTAGAAGAGCGATCGCGCCGAGAAACACACGGCTTTCCAGGATGCCTTGCTGGCACCGAGTTCCAATTATATCCGGTTTCTTTGGAGACTGGGTCAATACTCTGCAAAATGATGCACATGCGAAAGCCTATAGTGAGGATAATAAATTGACCTATCCGCGTTATTGGCACGGTTTTGTACTGTTCTTGAAACCCATGTTTGTTTTCTTTAACCTGAATGAGATTTATCAGATCAATACCTTGATCTTATGTGGCTTGTGTTTTGCCACTCTGCTTTTTGATCTATAAAAAGAAAAAGCATACGTTGGACCGTTTCTTGTCCTGCTTGCACTTTTTTAATCCGCCTTATATTGCGAGGTCATTTCAACTTTCGAGTGTCTTCTATGCGATGATCCTTACATGTATAATGGTACTTTGCTGGGATGACAAGGAAAAAGGGAACATCTTTTCCTGTATGCCTTTGTGATCGATGGTATTATTCTGGCATTTTGGATTTCCTTACTTATCCGCCGGTGGCATTCGTGGTTCCTCTTTGTTTTGTGCTGGTATTCTCAGAACAAGACCTGTTACATATCTGCTTGCGAGTATCCGTTATGGTATAGCCTTTTTATTAGGCTACGCCGGAATGTGGGTAAGCAAGTGGATCCTGGCATCTTTGTTTACGGATGAGAACGTGATCGCCGAGGGCATTGAAAGTGTCCTGCACCGAACAGGAAAAGGCGCGATGTCGGATGTGGATAGCGCTTTTAACGTGGAGATCGATCCGGCAGCCGCCATGCGTGAAAATTTACATGCCTTTGGCACAAGACCGGTCAGGATCATGGTTTTCCTGCTCCTATGTGCTGCGGTTGTTCTGGTCATTTATATGATCCGGCATAAGGCTGGTTTTACGAAGCGAGCAGCGGGAATGTTTGTGATCTTTGCATTACTGACAATCATTCCGATTGTGTGGATCGTGGCATTGAATAACCATTGCTCCCTGCATCCACATCTGGAATGGAGAGAATGGCTGGTGGCAGTTTTTTGCACCATTAATGTGGCTGGCATGGTTCTGGACAGATAGAAGAAAGAAAGCAGTGGAGTGCAGATAAGATGAAAGTGAAGCAAAACATCCAAGTATTGATTAAAATGATAGGGATTGTAGTCATTAGCAGTATAGTATTGGTGGGGCTTTTATGCCTTGTCTATAAATTGCCAAGAAATCGCATGGTAGAGCATGTTATCGAATCAGACAATACGATCCGTTTGCAAAATGATGATTACAATATGAGTATTTCCAATTTTTATGATACCTACGATACAGACACCAACATTATCATGTTATTAGAAGCCATCGCACCGGTTTCAACGGTTCATTGCAGGATGCCCTGCTGTGTCCGTCCGGGGCATATCTGGAAAATCAGTGGGGAGATTGGGCAGATACCTTGATGAACTATGCAAATGATGCGCAAGGCGATCTGTCTTATGTCAACTATGCCAGATATTGGCATGGCTATCTGGTATTTTTGAAACCGCTTCTGATGTTTATGAATGTGCAGGACATCTATTATCTGCATGCCATGCTTATGGTCTTTTGACAGGATGGATCTTCTGCCTGCTCTATAAGAGATTGGGAAAATATTGTATTGCGTATGCGGTAACCATCATTGCCATGAATCCGGTTGCGATTGCGCAGTCCTTTCAGTTGTCTACCATCTATTATGCCATGCAGTTGACCCTGCTCTTACTTTTGTATTGCAAAAGGAAAAACAGATCCCTTACATATTCCTGATCGATGGTATGCTGGTGGCATTCTTTTGACTTTTTGACCTATCCGCTGGTTGCCTTTGCCATTCCGGTTCTGACTTACTATCTATTATATCGTGAGGACGGATTTTTACAGAATGTAAAGAAGATCGTGGGCAAGGGAGTTTCCTTTTTGATCGGCTATGCCGGATTGTGGTTTATGAAGTGGATCTGGGCAACTGCCTTTACCCATGAAGATATTTTAAGAGACGGCTGGATCAATGTACTGCGAAGAACAGGAACCGGTGACAACTTTGGAGACAATCAGTATGGGATGGCGATTGGCCCCTATGGCGGCACTCCGCATTAATTTTCATGCTTTTGTCGGATGGACGACAGTCCTGCTTGGAGTGATCTTCCTGGTCGGTGTGATCGCCTATATGTTGTATAAAAAGCAAAAACCGATCTTTCAAAAGATAACAGTCCTTATTTCATTTCTCGTAGCATGTTCGCCGATCCTCTGGTATGTGGTTGTCAATAATCATGCATCTTTGCATCCACATCTGGAGTGGAGAGAATGGGTAGTCAGTGTGTTTGCCGCATGTGTTTTGGTCTTGAGTTTACTAAGGGAGAAAACAGATGAAAGAATATCGGTTTGAAGAAATAAGTTTGGGTCTGAGTGAATCTTTTCAAGTTGAGATCGCCCGGGAAATGATGGAAAAGTTCCGGGATATATCCGGTGATGTCAATCCTTTACATAACGATACAGAATTTGCCAAAGCCAGAGGATATGAAGATCGTGTGGTTTATGGCATGTTGATCGCATCGCAGATATCTACGCTGGGGAGGTGTCTACCTGCCGGGGAAATACTGCCTGATCCACGGCGTGGAGATTGATTTCGCACGTCCGGTCTACATAGGAGATAAGCTGACTATTAGTGGCACAGTGAAGGAAATACATGAATCTGTCAGACGTCTGACAATCAAGTTTGTGATCGGGAACCAGACAGGTAAGACAGTTTCGAAAGGTATTTTGAAAGCGGGGTGCATGCTATAATGAGCAGAGAGAAAAAAAAAGTCTTATTTGTCACGGGGGCATCATCCGATGTCGGGCAGGCATTGATCCTGCAAATAGCAGATCAGTATGACACGATCGTAGCACATTATTGTCATAGTCATGAGAGTATCGACGCTCTTGCGCAAAAAAGTTCCCGGGCAAGATCCAAAAGTCAAAGCAGATCGGCAGATTCCAAAGAAGTACGGGCGATGATCGATGGGATGATAAAGAACAGTGGCTGCCGGACCATATCGTGCATCTGGCAGCGCCAAAGACTACGAATGAGCGGTTTCACAAGATGGATCCGGTCAGATTAGATCGGGCATTTGAAGTTTCGGTCAGATCTATTTTTCATATACTACAGAGTTTTTATGCCACATATGAGTAAACAAAAAGTATGGCAGGGTTGTATTCATGCTGACATCCTATTGTCTGGGACTGCCACCTAAGTATCAGAGTGCTTATGTGACATCCAAGTATGCCCTGTTGGGTCTGATGAAAGGCTCTGGCAACAGAATATGATAGCAAGGGGATCACAGTCAATGGCATTTCCCCGGAGATGATCGACACCAAATTCCTCAGTGATCTGCCGGATTTGATCGTGGAAGAAAATGCAGCCAAAAGTCCCTTGAAACGCAATCTGCAAGTGGATGATGTGGTGCCGATGCTGGCATATCTCTTGTCTGATGCAGCAGAGGCGATTACCGGACAAAATATTGCCATTACCGGTGGCACGAGATAAAGAAAAGGAGAACAAACAGATGAGTAGAGAAGAAGTATTTGAAAGATTACATGAGATTTTTTGGGATGTTTTTGATGATGAAGATATCCGATTGACCGATGCGACCACATCGGATGATATTGAAGATTGGGATTCCCTGGAGCATATCAATCTGGTAGTTGAGATTGAAAATCAGTTTGGCATGAAGTTTACCATGGGTGAAGTACATGAAATGAAAAATGTAGGTGAGATGGTAGATATTATCATCGAGAGAGCGACTAAGTAGGCGGGGAAGGACATGGCAATCACGTCACTTAAATTTTTTTGCCTTTTTGGCAGTCATATATTTACTGTACTGTCTGGTGCCGCAGCAAAAACGTTGGTTTGTCTTGCTTGGGGCGAGTCTGTTCTTTTATGTGGTCTGTGGATCACTCCGTTTGTTTGTCGTCACACTCTTACAGATCCTAGTGGCATATGGCGCGGCAATCCGGACGGACAAGCAGCAGAGGGAGGGTGTTTCTACAAAGATAAATACCGCAGGGATCCTTACCTGTCTGGCAGTGCTTTTTCAGATAGGCGCTTTGCTTTATTACAAAGAGATGAACTTCTTTGTGACCAATGGCAATATCCTGCTTCATCTGCTGGGAAAGGAAAGTACCTTGTCCCTTTGGCAGATAGTAGCACCGCTGGGGATTTCTTATTATACATTAAGTTATATCGCATACATTTTGGATGTCTATTGGGGCGTTGTCAGCCCGCAGAGGAATTTTTTTTTTTGAAGTTTTGCCTTTTTGGCATTTACTTTCCGACATGATCTCTGGTCCGATCACGCGGTATCAGGAGATCGAACAGGATTTGTATGCGGGAAACCGAGGCGACTATCAGGGCTTTTGTTTTGGATTGCAGCGCATTCTGTGGGGACTTTTCAAGAAACTGGTGATCGCGGATCGTATGGCGCCGATCGTACAGGAGATCTGGTCGGGAGACTTTTATGGATGGTGTGTGTTGATCGGGGTACTCGGTTACGCATGGCAGTTATACATGGATTTCTCGGATGTATGGATGTTGTGTTAGGGGCATCGGAATTGTTTGGCATACGACTTCCGGAGAACTTTAATACACCATTATATGCGACTTCACTATCCGAATATTGGAGAAGATGGCATATTACCTTGGGAGCCTGGGTAAAAGATTATGTCATGTATCCAATCCTGAAAACAAAAGGCTTGCAGACGCGGGCTAAAAAGTGGAAAAAAGAAATACGGCAAGAAAATGGGAAAGAAGATGACGACATGGATCGGTCTGTTTTTTTTACTTGGCTGGTTGTAGGTCTGTGGCACGGCGGAGCATGGACCTTTGTTTTTCGGATCCGGTCTGTTTTTTTCTTTCTTATGATCGTTGGTGGGCAGATTTTAGAGCCGATTGGTAAATGGTGTATAGAGAAGATGCATATCCCGACGCAGAGTTTTGGATGGAAACTCTGGCAGCGGATCCGTACCTTTGTATTATTTTCTGCCAGCATATCGTTTAGTTGGTCTGCCAGCATGAAAGATGGTTTTCGTATGTGGGCAAGATGTTTTAAACCGACAAATCTTTCATCCCTTTTGCCACTGGCATCGCGTGCAGACTGGTTCCTTCTTGTTATCGGAACTGTCATTGTATGGCTGATTTCCTATGGTAAGCAAAAAGAGGATGTGCGGATGTATGTGGCAAAGAAGGCATTGCCGGTCCGCTGGATCCTTTATCTTGTATTGTTATTTGCAGTCTTGATCTGCGGTGTTTACGGTCCGGGTTACGATGCATCATCCTTTATATATGGACAGTTCTAGGAGTACATATTGAAAACGAAACAAAGACACATAACAAAAATCATTGCATTTCTTCTGGTGGTGGCGCTTCTCTTTGGGGGAGCGGCGCAGGTGCTTAGGATATCTGACGATACACATTCCAGAGCAGAATTTGATACCTTTTACAGGCTGGATAAAAATAGTCTGGATGCCGTATGGATTGGTGCCAGTGCGGTACAGTCGTCCTTTATACCGTCAGAAGCCTACGCGCATAATGGCGTGCAGATGTATGGGCTTGGAACGGCAAGCCAACCGGTTGCACTGACGAAATATCTCTTGCAGGAGGTGCAAAAGACACAGGATCCCAAGGTCTATCTGATCGATATCCGGATGTTGGCATATGATTATGATGTGATGGGAAATGAGATCTTCTGTGATAACTATATTCGGCGTGTAACGGATTCTATGCGGTTTTCGCATAATCGGACACAAGCCATAAAGGATATGGTGGAACGTTTGGAGAAAAAACGGGCAGCCGTGTCAATGCGTTTGATTACTACTTTAGTTTCACGCTCTATCATAATCGCTGGAGTCAGTTGACGGCGGCAGATTTTTGGACAGGATGCGGATAGTTTTATGGGCTACTATATCTATGATGATACAGAAAGTTTTTGATAAACAGGAAACACTGGAAAGAAGAAGCGCAAAGCCACTGGAAGTTTCAAGTGACAACCAGCAGTATTTAGAGGAACTGCTGGATTATCTGGATACTTTCGATGGAAACATTCTCTTTACAAATACCCCGAATAATCTGGAAGAGGACAAATTTGCCAACTACAATTATATCAAGAAGAAGATTGAGGACCGAGGCTATGAAGTGTTGGATCTGAACGATCGTGTAGATGAGATCGGCTTGGACTATGAAACGGATTTCAACGAGAATATGCATGTGAATTATCGTGGTGCATTTAAGATCACAGACTATATGGCAGACTATCTGAAAGAAAAGTACGAACTGCCGGAACATGAAAAAAAACAGACAGCATTTATGAAAAAACGCAGGAAAGATTATTGTCTCGTACCGAAGAAATGGAAAAACGCAATGAATAATGTAATGACGGATGAAAATGGAAAATTGCAAAGAGATTACTGGAACATCTTAAAGGGAATCGGCGCTTTTTGCGTTGTGCTCGGACATTGTGCTATGCCGGTGCAGAACTTTGTCTATCTGTTTCATGTGCCCCTTTTCTTTTTTTATCTCAGGCTATATGTATAATGAGCAAAAATACGGGGATGCCCCATATGATAATCTCAAAGGGCGTATGAAGTCCTGGGTAAAATATGTTGCTTTATATATTGTTTATATTTTACTTCATAATGTCTTGGGGTATTATGATATGCTGCGCATAGATGAGCCGCTTTATACAAAAGCACAGATGGTGGAACAAATGGCGTACGCTGTCATCGGAGACGGAAATGAACTTCTGGCAGGTCCGCTGTGGTTTGTTCCGGTGCTTGTGATCGGCTCTGCCTTCATGGGCTTTGTTATCTATTACAGCCGTATGCTGGAAGATCGGTTTAAAAGTAAAAAGATCAAATTCCTCTTTCAGGGAATTGTCATAGGATGTAGCAGTATCGTGGGCTATCTTATGATCGCCTATGGCTGGGATCTGCCTGCACATATGCAGATCGCCTTTGCGGTACAACCATATTTCTGGGCTGGCTATCTTTTACGCAATTATATGTCCGATCTGGAAAAGTACATAAAATACTGGGTGGGTATCATCCTGTTTCTGCTTCTTGCGATCTATAGTAGAGATCATTTGTATAGCCTGGTGGATGGATACGTCAGTCCGATCATGTATCTGACTGCATTTATGGGATTTTATGTCTGTATGTGTCTGGCAAAGGGAATCTGTGTTTTGCAAAAAAGCAATTATCTGCGCAGTTTATTCGTCAAAATGGGACAGGCATCCTTCCTTTTGATGGGAACACATTTTATGATTATCCGCGGCATTGATCGTATCTATGCAGGATATCATCAGGATATCGCTATGATGTATGAACATTATTTAGGAAATCACAATATGCTGATCCCTTTGTATTTAGTATTGGGTATTGGCTTGCCATTACTGTTACAGGCATTTTGGAATAGACTGTCGAAAGGAGTTGCCAAATGATAGAGCAGAATCCGATCATGCCGGATCGACGATATTGGAATGTGTTAAAAGGGATAGGAATCCTTTGTGTTGTTTTGGGACATGCATGTAGTTGGGCACATGATTTTGTCTATGAATTTCATATTCCTTATTCTTTTTTTATCTCCGGGTTTATGTATAGCGAAAAAAAATATGGGATGATTCGTACTTAAATGTGATCAACCGCTTCAAGTCTTCCTGGATCAAATACGTTATTGTTTATTGGATCATTATGTTATTACATAATTCCCTGATCCGCTGGGGCTTTATGCCGATCGGAACAGAATATTTTAGTTTGCGGAACTTAGCGGAAGCCTGTGCTTTTGTGCTTTTGGGTACAGCCAATGAATTGATGGGAGGAACCTTGTGGTTTGTTCCGGCACTTTGTATGGCATCTGTATTCCTGAGCTTTCTGGTTACGATCAGCAGAAAAATAGAAAAGAAAACAGGAAATTCCTATCTGAAATTTGCATTTCAGTTTGTAGTCATCCTGGTATGTTCCATCGTCGGCTGTATCGTTATATCTATTTTAATGCCTGCCAATATCCAGGTATCGCTTACGGTCATGCCATTTTTTGTGGATAGGATACCTGCTCAGAAATTACGGAAAAGGACTGGAGCAATATCTGTCTGTATGTGCAGCAGCCATCCTGGCACTAGCCGTTTATTTTATCAGTTTTCATCATAGTCTGGATCGATCGTCGGTATTTTATATCCGGGAATGTATCTGGTGGCATTTTCCGGCATTTATGTATGTATGGTTCTGGCAAAATATATCAGCCGGTTGAACAGGCTCGGTTCTTTGATAGCATCCTGCGGAAAGGCTTCTTTCTGGATTATGGCGGTGCATTTTCCGCTCATAAAGATCATTGATCGTATCTGGGCGGCGCACATAGGAGATCCGGACCGGGTATTGTATCTGACGCTGCCACATTCTTTCGACTATATGTGGCCGGTCTATTTACTGCTGGGCATTGGCGTGCCGTTATTGGGATATCAGTTGGTGCAAAAGATAAAAAATAGAGGGAAATGATCATGAAAAAAGAATTACTGTATCCGCTTGATGCAAACTATATTTTAGCAAAAAAGAAAAGGATCAAAAGAGAACTGTTGGCAGAGGGCGAACGTTTTGTCGATAAAAAGATTGCTATTTTAGGAGGATCTACGACAAATGATATTAAACTGATTCTGGAATTATTTTTATTAAATCAAGGAATCCGTCCAAGTTTTTATGAGTCCGAATATAACAAGTATTATGAGGATGCAGTATTTGATAATGCAGAGTTAGAGGCATTTGCACCGGATCTGATCTATATCCACACCAGTAATCGCAATATCACGCGTTATCCACAAATGAGCGATTCCAAAAAGCCGGATTACAGACTTATTGGAGGCGGAATATCAGAAATATTGCACGATCTGGGAAAGTATTGCTGACCGATATCATTGCCCGATCATACAGAATAATTTTGAAATGCCTATGTATCGGCTTATGGGCAATCGGGATGCCAGTGATAGACATGGAAAGGTCAATTTTTGACCAGACTCAATATGATGTTCTACGATTATGCGGACAACCATGAGGATTTTTATATCTGTGATATCAATTATATTTCCGCTGATTATGGGCTGGCAGAATGGTCTGATCCATTTTTCTACCACATGTATAAATATGCCTTAAATGTCAATGCTATTCCGTATCTGGCATTTAATGTGGCGAATATCATTAAATCCGTATTTGGCAAAAACAAGAAAGGCCTTGTGCTTGATCTGGATAATACTTTATGGGGCGGTGTTATCGGTGATGATGGCGTGGAAAATATTGCACTGGGGCAGGAAGTCGCAGAGGGACAGATATATTCCGAATTTCAAAATTATGTGAAAGAGCAAACACAGTTGGGTGTAATTTTAAATATTGATTCTAAGAATGATTTTTGAAAATGCCAAGGCGGGTATAGAACACCCGGATAGTGCTTTTTTGTATGCAGGACTTCATTGAGGTAAAAGCGAATTGGGAACCAAAAGATCAGAATTTCAGGGAAATTGCAGAAGATCTAAATTTGTTACCAGAAAGCCTGGTATTTGTAGATGACAATCCGGCAGAGCGCAGCATTGTGGCGCAAAATTTAGATGGGGCATGCGCGCCGGAGATCGGGGATGCAAGAGATTATATCCGTATTTTAGACCGCAATGGATTTTTTGAGACAACGATCTTGTCCGAAGACGATCAGAAACGTAATGAGATGTATCGTGCCAATGCAGATCGAAAGAAAAGCCTACATGCCTTTACAGACTACCATGCATATCTGGAATCTTTGCAGATGAAAGGGACGATCCTGCCATTTGATGAGATGTCTTTGAATCGTGTGGCGCAGTTGTCGAACAAGAGCAACCAGTTTAATCTGACGACGAAGCGTTATACGCGTGATGAGATGGAAATGCGGGCGAAAGATGAGAACTATATTACCTTATACGGGAAATTAGAGGACAAATTTGGCGATAACGGCATTGTATCTGTAGTCATCGGCAAGAGGGTTAAAGAAGAATGTCACATTGAATTGTGGATCATGAGTTGCCGTGTTTTAAAAAAGGGATATGGAATACGCTATGCTGGATACCCTGATAGAGACCTGTCAAAATAAGGGAATCAAAAAGATCCGCGGCTTCTATTATCCGACTGCAAAAAATGCGATGGTAAAGGATTTCTACGGCAAGATGGGATTTTCACAGGTGGCATGTGATGCAGCCGGAAACAGCGAATGGGAATTAGAGATCACGTTGGTCTGGGAAAAGAAAAACAATGTGATCTGTGTCAATGGGGAGTAGAAAATCAATGAAGAGACTAGAGTATATAGATATATTAAGGGGTATATCCATTATTGGTGTTGTATTGATACACGTTATCAGCATTTTGGGAGGTGTTGAAGCGGGAGTATGGCATATTGTTTATCTTGGACTAACTCGTTATTGTGTTCCTATGTTCTTCGTTTGTATGGGAGCAATTCTGTTGCAGAAAGACAGAGAACTGAATATCCATAAATTATATACGAAAAACATTCCAAGATTTTTAATTGCTATTTTTCTTTATGGGCTCTTACATAAGATCACACGCTTTTTCTTGGGACAGTATGGGCAACTCAGTTTTGGAGAACTGTTGTTCGCATATCCTAAAAAATTTATCACGGGAGAGTTGGAATTTTCCTTTTGGTTTATGTATGCGCTGATCCCTATTTATTTCATGCTACCTATTTTAAAAAGCGATTGTGGTGCAGGATCATTCCCTAAAAGTTGTAAAAATATTTTTTGGGACTATGGATGATGGCGAGTCTGATCAATGGACTTTCTTATTTAGAACCGTTTTCCTTTTTAAACACATGGACAAATGGAAATCAAAATCTTTGCACAGTATATGGATATCCTGGGTATGTGGTGCTGGGAGCCTATTTGGGAGAAAAAGAAATTTACCAAAAGCCAGAGATATGTGCTATATAGCATAGGGGGATTCGCATGTATTGTATCTATTGTCGAGCAGACGATACGAGTGGATAGAGGCTACGGACTGGAATATACATTGTTTGATTATTACTCTCCGACAACTATATGGCTGACTATTGCAGTATTCGTTTTTATAAAATATATATGGAGAGAACGTCAAATCAGAAAATGGTATAGCAGAGTTCTACTCTTTGCAGGATGCTATTCTATGGGAATCTACTTTCTACATACAATTGTGCTTCTGTTATTGCAGCATTGGTTGACAATCTGGTATGTTAGTTGGAGACCGATTAGGAGTTTGGTGGATGTGATCTTGGTTTTTTGCTGTTACTCTTTTGGTCGTGTGGAGTATGTCGAAAAAATAAATACAGCAGAAAGTGGATATAGTTAGGAAATGGTATTGTGGCGCAAAATTTAGATGGGGTATGCGCGCCGGAGATCGGGGATGCAAGAGATTATATCCGTATTTTAGACCGCAATGGATTTTTTGAGACAACGATTTTGTCCGAAGATGATCAGAAACGTAATGACATGTACCGTGCTAATGCGAATCGAAAGAAAAAGTCAGCATGCTTTTACAGATTATCATGCATATCTGTAGTCATCGGCAAGAGGGTTAAAGAAGAATGTCACATTGAATTGTGGATCATGAGTTGCCGTGTTTTTAAAAAGGGATATGGAATACGCTATGCTGGATACCCTGATAGAGACTTGTCAAAATAAGGGAATCAAAAAGATCCGCGGCTTCTATTATCCAACTGCGAAAAATGCGATGGTAAAGGATTTTTACGGTAAGATGGGATTTTCACAGGTGGCATGTGATGCATCAGAAAATAGCGAATGGGAATTAGAGATTTCATCATCCTGGAAAAGAATGAACGATGTAATTAGTATAAATAGAAAGTAGAAATAAGGTAGAGAGGAGAACATATAGATGTTAGTGAAGGAGAGAAAAGAATAATGTTAAGAAATATAAAAAACATAGGGCGACGAAATATCGAATGTCAACTAATATACCTATTATTCTCTTTTTCAGTAGGTATTGCAGGTATGTGTACTTATCAATTGAATCCGGTAGCAGTAGATAAAGGAGGATTTTTGAGGTATGACATTGACTTGGTTAATGAAAGAGGACTTTTAGTGTGTGCCATACTTTCCATTATGGCGTATCTGTTGATTACCGTTGTTGATAAAGGAGCGCATCAAACTAATGTCGCCACAATGAAACCATATAATGAAAACAGAGTATTTTGAGTACATTTATTATATACTCGTTTTTATTAGGAATATTGTTGGCATTATATTTTCCTGGAACAGGGATGAACGATACAATCAACTGTTTGATGGGATTTTGGCAGAATACGCTTCAACCAGCGATGTTTCAGATGATTATATATGGTATTTTTCAGGGCATCTTTTTTTATGTGTAAAAATGCAACCATAGCATATGCTATCATTGTCATTTTGCAAATTTTTGCAGCATCCTATATTGTTGCCAACTATTTGCGGTGGATTGCGAGGAAAGGCATAGCCAAGTGGTTGCTTATCTTGAATATGATATATATTATGGCTATGCCATTGATAGGGAATTATACGATTGCTTTATTGAAGGATACATGGTTTACATATGCGTTTTTCTGTTGTTACCGAACATTTACGATTTGATACACGGAGAAAAAAGCATGCTGGTGGCAGATTGTTGTGGCAGTTTTCGTTGTTTGGTTTTCTCGTTCTAATGGTAAATTGGTATTAGTGCCGATTATGGTATTGTTGTTTATTTTTTGTAAAGCCAAAGAAAACATTTGGCGATACTTCTAATCACATTAGTAGTATTGAATAGTGGCTTGGATTATGCAAAGAATGTTCGATTTGGAGGATATGATGAGTCGTTTAGAGAGTCTATGAGTGTACCATTAGTCCAAATGGCTGCAACTGTTGTGTGGAATGGAAACATATCAGAAGATGAGGAAGAAGTGCTGTATGCGGTATTGCCAGAAGAAAAGTGGAGACAAAATTATGCTTTTGCGTTTGTGGATCCAATAAAGTTTGACGAGCATTTTGATAACCTTTATCTAGCCGCGCACAAAAAAAGAATTTTTGCAAACATGGGCAAGTATGTTAAAAAAAGAATCTTACAATCTATGTGAAGGCATATCTGTATCACACGTATGGAAATTGGAGTTTGGCTGCATACAATACGAACGCGGTTGATAAGACGCAATCAATTTTTCTAAAACTTAATAATAATACAGGGGGATACTAGTATATGGGGCGAATACTTAGCAAGCATATCCTTGAAAAATGATTCTTTATTGCCGAATGGTTTGACTAAATTGCTTCAAGGATTTCATGAAGATGCCTGCGAATGGAACCTGTGGCTTACGCCAGGAATTATGTTTTTACTTTTAAATTTGTGTACATGTATTGCCTGGAAAAATAAACGATATAAATTAATGTTAACGTTTCTGCCACTGTATTTATGTTGGGGATGTATGATGGTTGCAAGTCCTGCGTCTATGATCTACCGCTATAGTTTTTACATATTACTTTCGTTGCCATTTGTTTTAACTATGACATGGAGAGATATAGGATACAAATAGAAGAGTTCATAAGAGAGAACTTGCTCCCCTAAATTAGTTTTTTTTGCCTAGAAGGAAAAACTAGCATTTATGCGAATCACTATGCTGATGAGAAAGGGGCTCTTGATAAAGTTGCAGGTGATTTGGGTTACACAGGAGAGGAATATGTTGCGGGAGTTTCGATTGTCGATTGGAAAGCATATAAACTAATAAAATAAGAAAGATGCAATTGAGAAAACTTATAGCAAAATCAATTGTGTAAATTTACATATGATAACGTAGAGGCACTGATGCGGGTGCGATTAAATGGCATATTAGAACCATGAGGTGATGGTAATAAGAAGAATAAACTTATAAATCCGTATAGACCGGGAGTGAACGAAGCCTCTGGTTCTCGCTGGACGTGATCGAGGATCTGGAAGAAGTAGCACAGATATTTGAAACTTTGCGGCTTAACATACCGACACAATCTATTATTTATAGTGGGCTTCGGGGGAAGACGGTCTTGTTAAATGCGCTGCAAGGAAATTGCAGAGGACAAGGAGATTTTCAGCAGACACATAGAGGTGGAGACAAGAAATGATTTTATCTCTCAAATATCTGCATGTGCACAAGCATACATTCGTAAGTACAGTGCCAAAGACAAGTTGTATTTTCCTTGTCTGTAAAAGAAAGGGAATTATATATCCGGTTCGATACCGAGAATTGACTTTACGGTTCCTGAATTTGATGGTTTTATCAAGAGATTGGAAGAGTACCAGACATGGGACGAAAAGAAGAAAAAAAACGCAACTTAACACTGGATTTTGCCAAAGGATTTGCCATTCTTCTAATGATTTATGATCATATTATAGGGCATGGAAAGGTCATTACCTCTTTTCACATGCCCTTGTTTTTTATCATTAGCGGATATCTTCTGAAAGATCAACCATTTAGACAGACTTTGAAAAAAGAAGCGAAAGGACTGCTTTTTGCCATATCTGGAGTTTGCCGGACTGGCAATACTTGTAGGTTTTTTCAAGGCCATATTTATTCTGCACGCTAACTGGCAGGCAACAGGCAACTATCTGTTTCATAAGATGGTTGATACACTTTGTGCAAGGGATATCTGGCTTTTGTGGTTTTTGCTGGCATTGTTTGAGGCTCTTATGATTTATGTTGGCATCAAATGTCTGACGAAAAATCGGTATATGCAGATCATACTGGTTTTGCTTGTTTTTGTACTGGGCTACTGTTTATCACAAAAGTATGGAAGTGCCAATTTTATTATTTGGATCAGGGATGATGGCGGTGCTTTTGTGGCGGTTGGCGACGCAGCGAAAAACTATCCTGGGAGAAATTATATAGATTCTCATGGATGCGTATGGGAATTCTAGCAATGATGCTTGTCATATGGATGTTGGGGATCTGTTTCGGCCTGCTTGTCATGGCAAATCGTGTTTACGAAGGTTTCCCTCTATGTATTTTTTCTGCTATCGCAGGAACCTATCTCGTTGTATTCTGCAGTCATTTTATGAAAAGAATACCTTTGCTGGGATCAATGATTGTCTGGTGTGGGCAAAATACCTTAGAAATACTGTGTCTAGCCAATATCTTTCGGCAGTTTAGCGATTGGAAGGCTTTGTGTCAGGGCTTGGGAATACATAGTATATTCGTTATGTCCCTACTTCAGACCGGACTGATTGTAGGATAGTTCTGGTCTGGAAAATTATAATAAAACACACAAGAAAAACTTGACGAACGTCAATAAATGGAAGCCGAAATGATACCACTAAATGAAAAATCTAAAAATAGAATACAGATTATTCGGGCGATAGCCATTATATCTGTGCTAGTGATTCATACCGTAGGGCAGAGTCCATATGAACTATACATCCGTCCGTTAGTGAATTTTGGTGTTGGAGTATTTCTTTTTTTATCAGGTTTTCTGACACCCCATATAGAGGATGTGAAGGTATTTTACACAAAAAGAATACTTAGGTATTCATACCCTACCTAGTCTGGTCACTTTTGCTTTGCGTGGTTTATGGAGATTATCAGGATCTGGCATGGAACCTGCTGACATTTCAGGAGAGTAGCATTTACTACTATATTTTTGTTTATCTGCATCACATTGCTTGTGCCAATTTTATGGAAACTATTAGATGCAAGATATTATTGGCTGGGACTTGCTATTACGCCGGTGGCAATTCTGGTCGAGGTAATCTGGGCATTGACGGGACACTATCTGATTTATCCATGGAATATCAATAACTGCCTGGTTTGGATATCTTTTGTTTATCTGGGAATGCTTTTTAGAAGAGGAATAATTCGGATACGCGGCAGATATCAACAGTGGAGTATAGTTATGGGGCTGGCAATGTTTTTTTTAGAAGTGTTGGAAGGAAAATTCTGGCTATCTTTTGGCAGAGAAGATTTTGCTACAACACAGGTCAAACTTTCGTCTATGTTTGTGACAGGATGTGTGTGTGTGCTGGTGTTTTTTTATATTACAGGTCTTCATAAAGATGAAATATATACGGAGAAAGGTAGTAAAAAGAAATTTTAGGCGAATCGGGATTTCTATTGGTGATGCTTCCTTTGGTATTTATCTGGTGCATCCCCTAGTGATATATTTTTTTGAGGCATAATACAGGATTTTTATTTCCTCTTAACACGATACTGACCTTGATACTCACTTATCTGTGTGTATGGATTGGGCAGCGTATATGTGGAAAAAAAACTTGGGAGATATCTGGGATTTTATTAGGTTGAATCATCGATAAAACCATGCTATTATAGATAATATATTATACAAAAATAAGCAAAAATGCATAAATTGAACAATATATTATCCAAAAGGAGCACTGAAATGGAAGCCTTGGTTTGGGAAACGGCAGAAGAATTAGATAAGAAAGTAGCAGAGCATTTGCGAAATATCCGCAAACGACGTCAGATATCTCAACGGAGTTTAGCGATCTCAGCGGTGTTAGTTATGGCTCTGTCAAACGATTTGAAACAACAGGACAGATTTCCTTATTATCGTTGACTAAGTTGGCTATGGCATTGGGACTGGCGGATGAACTGAGAGATTTGTTTTCACAAGTGCCATATCAGGATATTCAGGAGGTAATCAATGAAAACAGAGAAAGGACTGGAGGTTTATCTCGGCAGTGACAAGGTAGGAATACTTGCGGAAACATCCAATCATAAGGTGGCATTTTCGTACAGTGATGTGTGGCTGGAAAAGGGTTTTTCCATCAGTCCCTTTTCATTACCCTTGAAAAGAGGTGTCTTTGTTCCTTCAAAGTTATATTTTAATGGATTATTTGGTGTATTTGCCGATAGTCTTCCAGATGCATGGGGCAGTTACTTTTAGAGCGGATTATAAAAAGAGCATGGCGAGAATATTAGTTCTTACAATGTCTTGGATCGCCTTGCGATTGTAGGAACCTCTGGCAAGGGAACGTTAACATATCAGCCAGCATATTCTATCAGATTGGCAGAAAGTCAGGCTGATTTAGATGAATTGGCTAGACAATGCCAAAAAATTCTTTTTAACAGAATATTCGGACAAATTAGATGAACTGTACCAACTGGGAGGAACCAGTGGTGGAGCAGGACCAAAGATTATGACGCAGATCAATGACAAATATTGGATTATAAAGTTTCCGGCACATGTTGATAAGCAGAATAGTGGAAAGATGGAGTATGATTATTCCCTTTGTGCTAGAAAATGTGGGATTGAGATGACAGAGACAAGACTTTTTCCGTCACAGACCAGTTCTGGTTATTTTGGAACAAAGCGTTTTGATAGAGTTGTAGAAGAAGGATGTGTTTTAATGTGTATGCGCATAACCGTGACGATCACGCCAAAAATTTTTCATTTATCTATGATGAAGAAAGAAAAAAATGGCATATGAGTCCTGCTTATGATTTGACTTACAGTAACACGTACTATGGTGAACACACAACAACAGTAGACGGCAACGGCAGGAATCCGGGCATGAAAGATCTTGTTGCAGTGGGGAAAAAAAAGTCGGAATGGATAAGGCTCGCTGTGAGAGAATAGCGAGGAGATTGAGAAATGCGTGTGGTACGATTTGAAGGAGTATCTTAGATAGATTTTAATGATAGGAGTAGATCAGTGAAAGCAATCATATTAGCGGGGGGCGCAGGTGACCGGTTGTGGCCGCTTTCCAGAAAAAATGCACCCAAACAATTCTTGAATCTGAACCAGGATAATTCTTTTGTTCCAGGAGACCATTATCCGTAATATTCCTTTTTGTGATGGGTTTGTCATCGTTACCAATCAGGAATACCAGGAGATTGTTGAAGGGCAGATGAACCGGTTCCAGGGGATCTCCTACCAGATCATTGTGGAGACGGAGGCACTTGGTACGGCACCGGCGGTACTCAAGGCGAGTTCTGTTCTTTCCAAAGAAGAAATGGTACTGATCATGCCGGCAGATCTGGTTTTTGATCGGTGAGGGATATTCGGATGCCCTTTATCAGGCAAAGGCGCTTGCAGAGCAGGGACAGTATGTTCTGTTTGGTGTTCGGGCGGATGCACCGAAAACAGGTTATGGCTATATCCGGCATCAGGAAATCATGTCAGCCGTTTTATTGAAAAGCCATCCAAGGCGCTTGCCCAACAATTATTCTATCAGGATGATATTTTGTGGAATAGTGGCATGATCCTTTGTAATAATGGCATGTTGCAGGAAGAATTGGAAGATATTTTGCGGATCCGGCAGGAAAAGTATGAAAAAGAGCATGAAAGTCCATCCGGCGTATATAAGACCGGACGTATTCACATAGAGAAAGCACTTCTTGAGACATCAGATCATCTATCTGTGGTACCGCTTTTTATGCAGTGGCAGGATGTCAGTAATTTCCACTCTTATGAGAGTGTGTCCGTCGGAAAAGAACACAAAAATACCATTTTGCGTGATTGCAAGAATACGACGGTCATCAATCAGACCGATCGGCAGTTGATCGTGGGCAATGATCTGGATGATCTGTTTGTGGTCAATACAGAGGATGCCATTTATATTACCAGAAAGGAATCTGAGCAGGATATCAAGAGCATTATCGCAGAGGCGCCGGATACTTATGAGGCATATTTTAACTATAGTCCCATGGTATATCGTAACTGGGGCATGCGGGGAGATCATCGCACAGGCACCGGGCTATCGTGCGGCGTATTCTGATGTATCCGGGAGCGACCTTATCGGCACATTCTCACGAGAAAGAAATGAGAACTATGCCGTGATACAAGGTCAACTTGCAATCGAATTGGATGGCAGAGTAATACATATCCGGGAGCATGAAAGTATCAATATTCTGCCCAATCAGATGCATCGACTGTTTAATGATGGAGACCAGAATGTAGTCGTGATCGAGGTCGACACAGGGCAGGAGATTGATGAACGAGACATGATCCATCTGGACGAGGTGCCGATGGCAGGACAGAAATTACCGGAACTGTATCTCTTATCTCCGGCATACAAGGACTATCTGTGGGGAGGGGATCGTCTGGTAAGACAGTTCGGCAAACAGAGTCCCTATGATATCACTGCGGAATCATGGGAATTATCGGCGCATAAAGATGGACAGAGCCATATTGTCGGGGGGACTTTTTGATGATCAGCCGTTTGGCGATTTTATCCGCCAATATGGATCGAAAGTCTGCGGCTGGAAAAGCCGTACCTTTGACCGTTTCCCGATCCTGATCAAGTTTATCGATGCGGCAAAACCGCTTTCCGTGCAGATCCATCCCGGGGATGACTATGCTTTTGTTCATGAAAAAAGAGTTTGGCAAAAATGAAATGTGGTATGTGATGGATGCCGTAGAAGGCGCTTATCTGTATTGCGGCTTTTCGCGCAGGGTATCTGAGGAGGAAGTGCGAAAACGTCTGGCGGACAATTCCATCACGGAAGTGTTGAATAAGGTTTATGTCAAAAAGGGGGACGCGATCTTTATCCCGGCGGGGACGATCCATGCCATTGGTGCAGGTATCCCGATCTGCGAGATCCAGCAGAATTCCAATTCCACCTATCGTGTATATGACTACGATCGTGTGGATAAGGAGGGGAAGAAGCGTCCGCTCCATGTGGATAAGGCACTGGATGTCATGAATTTTGAACCTTATGAGCAGGGAGCATTTGGTTTGCTGGAGCCACAGGAAAAAGATGGAAATGTGGTGCAGCAGTTGAGCCTTTGCAAGTATTTTCAGTGTGAAAAGTACCGGATCCGGGAAAAACAGACACTTTATGTGGATGAAGCATCTTTGTTTCTCTTGTGATTTTGGCTGAAATGGCATAATATCATGTGGAGAGGAAAGCATTTCTTTTGGAGCAGGAGACAGTATTTTGTTTCCGCAGGGCGCAAGGTTCTTCATATCGAGGGGACTTGCAGAACTGATCACAACGAGAATTTAGGACATATTGCAGAATAAAAAGAGAGGTAGAGTAGAATGAAGACATATGGCGTGATCATGGCTGGTGGCGGCGGTACGAGATTTTGGCCGCTCTCCAGAGCAGAGGAACCAAAGCAGTTATTGAATTTGAGTGGAAAAGACCTGATGGTCAATGAAACGATCGACCGGATCGCTACTTTTACAGACAAGCAGGATATTTTCATTGTGACAAATGAGACCCAGGTGCCGAAAAATGCGTACGGCAACAGAAAACCGTATCGCGGCAGACCATATCTTAGCGGAGCCGGCAGCAAGAAATACTTCCGCCTGCATTGGATATGCAGCATTAGAGATCGTAAAAAAATATGGTGACGGTATCATGTGTATCTTTCCGTCGGATCATTTCATCAAGAACCAGCCGGAATTTACGCGCGTTTTAAAAGAAGCCATTCAGATCGCCGAGCAGGAGGATAAGTTGATCACGTTGGGGATCACACCGACTTTCCCATCGACCGGCTACGGATATATCAAGTTTGATGCTACAGATGCTGCTTATGCAAAAAAGTCGTAGAATTCAAGGAAAAACCGGATGAAGAGACAGCAAAAGCCTATGTCGCCAGTGGAGAGTACGCTTGGAACAGCGGCATGTTCATCTGGCGGGCATCTACCATCCTGCGTGCTTTTGACCAGTTACTCCCGGATGTGGCAGCCTGCCTGCATGAGATTGGTGACGCCATGGGAACGGATGTAGAAAAGGAGACGATCGCCCGTGTTTATCCAAACATTCCAAGCATTTCCATTGACTATGGTATCATGGAAAAGAGTTCTGATGTGCTTGTGATCTCTGCGGAATTTGGATGGAATGATGTGGGAAGTTGGGATAATCTGGGTGTTCTTTATGATGCGGATGCATCCGGCAATGCGATCGCAGCCAACCATATCGGCATTGATACGACAAATAGCATTGTCTATGGAAAGAAACGACCGATCACCACGATCGGCATCGACAATCTTATCGTCGTCGAGACCGACGATGCGATCCTTGTGTGCGACAAGAACCGTGCCCAGGATGTTAAAAAGATTGTGGACGAGTTGAAGAAGCGTGGAGAGACAGAGTTTTTATAATAAGATATATTTGAGCGAAATATCCCACATAATTCGATTGCAGACCTTTGGAGTCCACGCCGGCACTTAATGAGTGCTTTGCACGAATTTAGTACCGCTGCGTGGAGCCAAGAGTGCGAACGTGTCTGCAATGAATTGGTGGGATATGAGCGGAACTAGGTATATATAATTAGGGGAGGCAAGCATGAACTACAAAGATACATACAACGATTGGTTACAGAATCCATATTTTGATGCAGCAACAAAGGAAGAACTGCGCGCCATCGCAGATGATGAAAAGGAGATCGAAGACCGCTTCTATCGCCAACTGGAATTTGGTACCGGTGGTCTGCGCGGCGTGATCGGTGCAGGAACCAACCGCATGAACATCTACACCGTCCGTCAGGCAACCCAGGGATTGGCAAACTACATTCTGGCACAAAAAGGACAGGATAAGGGCGTGGCGATTGCTTATGATTCCCGTATCATGTCACCGGAATTTGCCAAGGAGGCAGCCCTTTGCCTCAATGCCAACGGCATCAAGACCTATCGCTTTACCAGCCTGCGTCCGACACCGGAACTTTCTTTTGCGGTTAGAAATTTGGGTTGTATTGCAGGTATTGTCATTACCGCTAGCCACAATCCGAGAGAAATACAACGGTTATAAGGTTTACTGGGAAGATGGCGCCCAGATTACACCGCCGCATGATAAAAATATCTTAGCCGAGGTGGCAAAAGTGACTTCCTTTCGATCTGGTCAAGACTATGGACGAGGTCAAGGCAAAAGAAGCCGGACTTTATCAGGAGATCGATCAGGAGATCGATGATGCCTACATGGCAGAACTGAAGAAGCAGTCCATCCACCCGGAGGTTATTTCTGAGATGGCGAAAGACTTTACCATCGTTTATACCCCTTTGCATGGAACCGGAAATATCCCGGTCCGCCGTGTATTAAAGGAACTGGGCTTTGAAAAGGTCTATGTTGTGCCGGAACAGGAAAAGCCGGACGGCAATTTCCCCGACCGTTGCTTATCCAAACCCGGAATCGCCAAAGGCATTTGAACTTGCCCTTGCACTTGCAAAGAAAGTGGATGCGGATATCGTGCTTGCCACAGACCCGGATGCCGACCGTCTTGGCGTCTATTGTAAGGATACCAAAAGCGGTCAGTATGTTTCCTTTACCGGAAATATGTCAGGTATGCTGATTGCAGAGTATATCTTAAAGGAGCGGACCGCCACAGGAACCATGCCGCAAGATCCGGCGCTGGTCGAGACCATTGTTACTACGGATATGGCAAAAGTCATTGCCGAGGCTTACGGTGTGAAACTGATCGAGGTCCTGACCGGATTTAAATACATTGGTGAGCAGATCCGTCTGTTTGAGGAAAATCACACATATCATTATGTCTTTGGTCTGGAAGAAAGCTACGGTTGTCTTGCAGGAACATATGCAAGGGATAAGGATGCCTGTGTTGCTGTTATGATGCTTTGCGAAGTTGCATCCTGGTATAAAAAGCAGGGCAAGACCCTGTGGGATGCCATGTTGGATATGTACGAAACATATGGCTATTTCAAAGAGGGATTAGAGACCATCACCTTAAAGGGCATGGATGGCGCAGAACAGATCCAGCAGATGATGGCAGATGCGAGAGAAAATCTGCCGCAGGCGATCGGTGATTATAAGGTGCTGGCAGTCCGTGATTATAAGACAGATCTGCGTATCGATATGGCAGACGGCAGCAAGAGTCCTACCGGACTTCCGACTTCCAATGTGCTTTACTATGAGTTGGAGGATCATGCATGGTGCTGTGTACGTCCTTCCGGTACAGAACCGAAGATCAAATTCTACTTTGGCGTAAAGGGGGCTTCCCTTGCAGATGCAGAGGATAAGTTGGAGGACCTTACCAAGGGCATGATGGCTCTGTTTGACCGTAAGTAGAGCAGATTATATTGATTTTGACAGAGAGAAAAGAGTATGAGTGAAAAGAAGTTGACCATGGTGGTTCCGGCATACAATGAGGAGGAGGCACTGCCTATCTTTTATGCGGAGGCATTGCGTAGAAAAGAAAATTACCTGGAGTGGAGATCGAGTATCTCTTTATTGATGACGGATCTTCGGATGGAACACTTGAAGTTCTACGGGATTTACATAAAAGGATGCGCGTGTGCGATATGTTTCCTTTTCCAGAAATTTTGGAAAGGAAGCAGCCATCTATGCAGGGTTGCAGAATGCGGCGGTGACTATGTGGCAATTTTGGATGCAGATCTACAGGACCCGCCGGCATTGTTGCCGAAAATGCTGCAGGCGATCGAGGAGGAAGGCTATGATTGTGTAGGCTCGCGCCGTGTTACCCGAAAGGGAGAGCCGCCGATCCGGTCCTTTTTTGCCAGAATGTTCTACCATATTATGAAGAAGATTTCAAATGCAGATATTGTGGATGGAGCCAGAGACTTTCAGTTGATGAACCGCAAGGTCGTGAAGGCGATCTTAAGCATGGGGGAGTACAATCGCTTTTCCAAGGGTATCTTTGGCTGGGTCGGTTTCCGGAAGAAGTGGCTGGAATATGAAAATATTGAACGGTCTGCCGGAGAAACAAAATGGTCTTTCTGGAAGTTGTTCCTGTATGCTTTGGACGGCATCGTTGCCTTTTCAACGGCACCGCTTGTGATCGCATCGGTGATGGGGATGGTATTTTGCCTGGTGGCATTTGTTGCGATCATTTTTATCATAGTAAGAACGCTGATCTTTGGTGATCCGACTTCCGGCTGGCCTTCCATGGTCTGCATCATTATCTTTATTGCGGGCATACAACTTCTGTGTATGGGTATTTTGAGGGCAATACATGGCAAAGACTTATCTGGAGACCAAGAAGCGTCCGCTTTATCTGGTGGAGGAAACAGAGGAAGATTAGATATGTTGAAGGTATTTTTAGTCGAAGATGAATTCGTTATGCGGGAAGGCATCAAGAATAATATTGACTGGGCTTCCCATGGTTATGAATTTTCTTGGGGGAAGCAGGCGATGGGGAAGTTGCCTATCCTATGATCCAAAATGTAAACCGGATATCGTCATTACGGATATCCGTATGCCTTTATGGATGGTCTGGAATTGAGCAAACTGATCAAGAAGGAGATGCCATGGATCGAGATCATCATCCTGACAGGATTTGAGGAGTTCGCCTACGCCAAAGAAGCCATCAAACTTGGTGTGGCACAGTATCTTTCCAAACCGATCGGTGGGGATGAACTCTTGCAGGAGTTGGATCAGTTAGCGGAAAAGATCCGGGAGAAAAAGAGAGAACAGGAAGTCCGCGAGCAGTATCAGCGGGAAATGGAAGAAAATGTCCAGAAGAACCGTAAAGATTTCTTTAAGTATCTGGTGACTGGGAGCAAGACGCCGGTCGAATTGCTGGAAATGGCAGATCATCTGGAACTGGATATTTCTGCCATCTGGTACAATATCGTCCTGGTACAGATCAAATCGACCAGACATGCCAGAGATGAGTTCTCCAGCAGTATTGTAGAGGCAGAAGAAACCTTAAAGGCCTATGAATCCGAGAGCGATGTACTGGCATTCGAGCGCAGTCTGGAAGGAAAGGCGCTTTTGTTTAAGGGAGACAGCAGGGAAGAGATCGAGGAAAAGGAAAAAAACTTTTCTTAGAGGTCTTGCAGAAAACGATCGGAACCTATCATCATCTGGTCTACTATGTTGGCATGGGAGAGCCGGTCAACCGTCTGCTTGGGAGTTGCCGGAGTCCTTTGAACAGGCGAGACGTGCTTTTGCACATCGTTATCTGCAAAAGGAGAATATGGTCATTCGCAGTCAGGACAGTGAAAAGGCGGAGGCTGAGGAGGCATTTTCTATCGAGAGTGTCAATACCAAGGAAGTCAACCGCGGTAAGATCACGGAATTCTTAAAGGTGGGCGGTTCGGATGAAGTGGTATATTTTGTGGAAGAATTTTTCCGCGGAGTCGGTACAAATGCCTTAAAAATCCGGTATTTTCCGCCAGTATATCGTCATGGATGCCTACTTCTGTGTCAGTGATTTCCTGGAGAGTATTCATGTAGGAAAAGAGCAGGTGGCTGCACCGGACTTAAATTCCGGTATTGTGGGCGATGAAAAAAAGCCATGGACTATGTGCAGGGCATTTTACAAAAGGCGGTCAACCTACAGGAACAGCGGGCAACTGACCGTTACCGTGATGTGGTAGAGCAGGTCATGCATTATATAGGCGAGAACTATGCAGAGGAAGATCTGTCTTTAAATACGGTTGCTTCCTATGTCAATTTCTCACCCAACCATCTGAGTACCATTTTCAGCCAGCAGACCGGTCAGACCTTTATCAAATACCTGACAGATTACCGCATGGGAAAAGCAAAGGAACTTTTGCGCTGCACCGGCGAAAAGAGCAGTGCCATCAGTCTTTTGGTGGGATATAAGGATGCACATTATTTTTCCTATCTCTTTAAAAAAAGACTCAGGGAATGACACCGACCCAGTATCGAAATGGAGCCAAGACGGTATGAGAAAACGATGGATAGAATTTTACAATCGATCCACTATTAGCGACCAAGATCCGATTTTTCGTATCTTGTCCTTTTGGTGCCAATTTTTTCCATCCTCTTTTTTAGTATTTACAATCTTTGGTCCGGCAATCAGCGTTATGAGGACATGATCAACTCGACGCTGGTGGCGAGTGAGTTCAGTCTGGATTTTAAGAAAGATTTTGACTATGAGATCTATCTGGTGATTGTTGGTAATAAGACACTCAAGGAGTCGGATGTAGACCCCATGCTGCGTCATGCCAAAAATGTCGTCAAGGGCTTGGAAAATATCACAGAATCGCAGGATAATCGAGATCGTTTGCAGGATATCCGTAAATACTTGGATAGTTTGCAGGTCTATGTGGCGCGTATTGATGAAAACATGGCAGAGGGCAATCTGTATGAGGAGAACATGGAAATCTGGGAAAATGATGTCCAGATCGTTACGACCCTGGTGCGACGAGATCTCGCAATACACCTACTATGAGATCCAGGGGATCCAGAAGTCAAAGGATGACTACCAGAAATTCTACACCTGGATGCTCCGTTTTTTGCCTGATCGCTCTGGTGGGCGTTGTGGTCGCAGTCGGTATCATGTCTTATCTGATTCCGCTGAGCATCACGCGGCCTTTTAAGGAATTGAGCCAGGTGACGGATGAGATTGCCAAGGGAAATCTGTCTGTCCGTGCCAACGTCAATACTGGTGTGGAAGCGACGGCACTCAGCAATTCCATGAATACCATGATCGATAAGATCAACGAACTTTTGGAACAGGTCACGACAGAGCGATCCGTCTGCGCAAGGCGGAATTTTGAACTTTGCAGGCACAGATCAATCCGCATTTCCTCTATAATACGCTGGATGCCATCATCTGGCTGGCAGAAGCAGGCGAACAGAAGCGGTCGTCGGTATGGTGCGAAATCTTTCGGATTTCTTCCGTACTTCCTTAAATCAGGGAAGGACATCAATTCCATTAAGGAAGAAATGCTCCATGTAAAGAGTTATCTGGAGATCCAGCATGTCCGGTATCAGGATATCTTAAGTTATGATATTGAGGTGCCGGAAGCCCTTTATATTTACAGTATCCCCAAGATCACGTCCAGCCGCTGGTAGAAAATGCCCTCTATCACGGCATCAAGAATAAACGCGGCATGGGGCATATCAGTATTCGTGGGGGAGGCGGGGGGAAAAGGATTTTACCATCACCGTGACAGACGACGGTATCGGTATTGATGAGACGCGCCTTAGGCAGGTGCAGTCCGGCATACAAAATAAGGTCCTGACCGGCAAGGACTTTTACGGGCTTTACAATGTCTGCGAAAGGATCCGTCTGAATTTCGGTGAAGAATATGGCATTTTTATTGAAAGTGTCTACGGAGAGGGCACAAGTGTACGTGTGATTCTCCCTTACGTTGAAGCAAAATAAAAAAATCAACTTCAAACATAAAAAAATCAAATAAAATGTGGAAGGCAGAAGAATTTCAACTTTTCTGAGATTTTTTCTGCATGGATAAATAAAGGATCATCTCATAGAATGTAATACATCAAGGGATGGTCCTTAAAATTTATAATTTGGGAGGTACAATTATATGAAGAGGAAAGTTCTTGCAGCCATCTTGGCACTCACAATGGTATTTGGTTTAGCCGCTTGTGGATCTAAGGGCGCATCATCAGATGGGGGTCATCTGATTCAGGATCAGGAGATCGATCAAAGTAGGTATCATCAACAATGATCCTAATGAGTCTGGTTATCGTACAGCAAACGATAAGGACATGAAAGAAATGTTCACAAAGGAGAATGGATATGACGCTTCCTTTGCTTACAGTTTGAAGAACGATGAGCAGATCACAGCAGCACAGAAATTCATTCAGGATGGTGTGGATTACTTACTTCTTTCCGCAGCAGACACATCCGGATGGGATTCCGTATTAAAGGATGCACAGGATGCAGGCATCAGAGTTATCTTATTCGACCGTACAATCGACGCTGATGACAGTTTATATGAAGCATCTATCGTATCTGATATGGACAAAGAAGGCGAGACAGCAGTTAATTGGTTAGCAGATCAGGGCTTAGATGAATACAATATCATCCACATTCAGGGTGTTATGGGTTCTGCAGCACAGCAGGGACGTACCGGCGCTTTGGATAAGAAGGCTAAGTCAGATGACAACTGGAACATCGTTACACAGCAGACAGCAGAGTGGAACGCAGAGAAAGCACAGCAGATCGTTCAGTCAGAGATCGACAAGGGAACAAAGTTCAATGTTATCTATGCTGAGAACGACGACATGGCTAAAGGGTGCTGTAGCAGCTCTTGACAAGGCAAACATCTCTCACGGCGTTGGCAAAGATGTTATTGTTATGGGATTTGACTGCAACTCATGGGCATTGGAAGAACTCTTGAACCAGAACTGGAACTATGATGGACAGTGCAACCCTTATCAGGCATCTACCATTGATGGCATCATCAAAGAAGTTAGAGGCTGGCGAGAAATTAGAAGACAAGGTAGTCATCATGGAAGAAAAGGGATTTGATGCTACAACGATCACACAGGAAGACATTGATAAGTACGGAATCTAATCTTTCCTGACAATTTAAAAATTTTGAAAATGCGTGGTGCGGCGTACGAAGATTCTACGCATGGCATCACGCATTTTTAAAGAAAAGGAGTGAAACGCAGGTGAGTAATAAAACCATTTTGGAAATGAAACATATCAATAAATCATTTCCTGGAGTTCGCGCTTTACAGGATGTAGATTTTACATTATGTGGCGGTGAAATTCATGCTCTGATGGGCGAAAACGGAGTTTGGAAAATCGACACTGATCAAGGTTTTGACAGGCGTTTATGAAAAGGACGATGGTCAGATTTTCGTAGAGGGAAATGACAAAGAAGTATCCATCCGATCACCACAGGATGCACAGAGACTGGGAATTAGTACGGTGTACCAGGAGATCACACTTTGTCCTAATTTGTCAGTAGCAGAAAACATGTACATAGGTAGAACAGAAAATATCTATCAGGACTGGAAGAAAATGAATGCGGATGCTGACAAATTATTGCGGTCTCTCGACATTCCGGCAAAGGCAACGCAGCAGCTTTCGCTTTGTTCCATCGCCGTCCAGCAGATGGTTGCCATTGCTCGTGCGGTAGATATGGACTGCAAGGTTCTGATCTTAGATGAGCCGACATCTTCTTTGGATGAGCAGGAAGTAGAAAAACTCTTTACCCTGATGCGGGATCTGAGATCCAGAGGCGTAGGCATTATCTTTGTAACCCACTTCTTGGATCAGGTATATGAGGTCTGTGACAAGATCACGGTACTGCGTGACGGCAAACTGGTAGGTCAGTATGAGATCAAAGGATCTCCCGCGTGTGAAATTGGTTGCCAAGATGCTTGGTAAAGAATTGGATGATATGTCCGATATCCGCGGCGAGCAGGAGCCATACAGTGGCAAGGATGCAGACCAGATTGTATTTGAGGCAGAAGGACTTTACAGTAATGCGGGTATCAAGCCATTTGATTTCAACATCAAAAAAGGGTGAAGTCAATGGATTTACCGGACTTCTGGGTTCCGGTCGAAGTGAATGTGTCAGAGCCTATTTTTGGTGCCGATCATGTGCTTGGCGGAAAGGTAAAGAAGAACGGTAAGGAGATTAAGATTACAAAACCGATCGATGCCATGAAAAACGGTATTGCATACTTACCGGAGGATCGTAAGAATGACGGTATTATCGGAGACCTCTCCGTTCGGGAAAATATTATTTTTGCAATGCAGGTAATGCGTGGCTTCTTCCGTCCGCTCTCAAAGGCAGAGGCAAACAAATATGCGGAAGAATACATCAAACTTCTGGATATCAAGACAGCATCCGCTGACACACCGATCAAATCACTCTCCGGTGGTAATCAGCAGAAATGTATCTTAGCACGCTGGCTTCTGACCCATCCGGATTATCTGATCCTGGATGAGCCGACACGTGGTATCGATATCGGAACCAAGGTCGACATCCAGAAATTGGTATTGAAACTGGCTTCCGAAGGTATGAGCGTGACCTTTATTTCTTCTGAGACAGATGAAATGCTCCGTACCTGCTCCCCGCCTGATCGTTATGCGTGATCGCAAGGTGGTTGGCGAACTTTCCGGAGAAGATCTGACACAGAACAAGATTATGAGTACAATCGCTGGAGGTGAAAATTAATCATGGGAAATACAGCAGTGAAAAAACGAAAGGATCTGGATTTTTCAGTAATCTGGTAAGACAGCAGATGTTTATCCCGGTGGCAGCGCTTGTGATCCTGGCTGTGTTCAATCTGATCGCAGATCCGTCTTTCTTTAAGATCACACTTGGATACAGTAGTTCCGGGGCACCGGTCTTATCCGGTTATCTGATCACCATCTTAGACTATGGTTCAGAACTTGCCATCTTAGCGATCGGCATGACCCTGGTAACTGCGGCATCCGGAGGACAGGATATCAGTGTGGGCGCTACCGTTGCCATTGCGACGGCAGTGTGATCCTGCGTGTACTTTGTGGTTCCAATTCCAGACCGGAGACACTTCGTACCTCGGTTTTGGTGGCATTCTTGGTAGCATGTCTTGTATCTATGTTATTTGGAGCATTCAACGGTGTCCTGGTAGCCCACTTTAAGATACAGCCGATGGTCGCAACCCCGATCCTATATACTGCAGGTCGTTCCATTGCAGCCTGGATCAACAACAATGAATTGCCATTGATCAGCGATCCGTCTTTGGCTACTATGGTGGATTTTTACCGGGAATTCCGATCCCAACGCCGTTCTTTATCGCGGCTGCCTGCGTTATCATTATCGCGCTGGTATTGAAATTTACAAATTTGGGACTTTACACACAGGCTGTTGGTATCAATGAAAAAGTCATCCCGCTTAAACGGTATCAACCCGACCTTTATCAAGTTCTTGAGTTTTGTTATCTTAGGACTTTGCGTTGCCGTTGTTGGTCTGATCAAGGTCAGCCGACTTTCAACGATCAACTATTCCGTTATCGCAAAGGATATTGAAATGGATGCCATTCTTGCCGTAGCACTTGGCGGTAACTCCTTAAGTGGTGGTAAGTTTAATATGGCGGCATCTATTCTGGGTGCTTATGTTATCCAGTTCTTGACAACGACCCTTTACAAATTCGATGTGCAATCCGATGCACTTCCGGCATACAAAGCGGTTGTCGTTATCTTACTGGTTGTCCTGAGTGCACCGGTTGTCCGTGAAAAACTGGCAGGTCTTGGCAAAAATTCCGTGCAAAGGAGGTAGCATAATATGGCTAATAAGACTTCTACAGCACAAAAGGTATTGGATACAAAATCAAAAATATGACGGATACGAATATGCTTCTGACCATCACGATCGTTATCTTTTTCCCTGATGTATATTGGAGCGATCGTATTCCAGGGAGAGGGCTTTTTGAGGCCGCAGACCTTCCTTAGTATGTTAAATGCAAACGGAGCACTGATCATTACCTCCTGCGGCATGAGTTTGGTCATGATCACAGGCGGGATCGATATTTCCGTTGGTGGTGTGGTAGCACTGGTCAGCATGTGCAGTGCCGTATATCTGGATTATCATAACGGTTCCATCTTAGGGGCTGTGCTGTTCTCCCTTGGTATCGGTCTTGCCTTTGGTATTGTTCAGGGCTATCTGGTAGCCTACTTAGATATCCAGCCATTTATTGTATCTTTGGCAGGTATGTTCTTTGCCAGAGGTATGACGACGATCGTCAACACCAATCCTTTCAATGTGCAAAACGAAGCATTCGTTGCATTAAAGGATACCAGAGTGATCGTTCAGGACTGGGTTCTGTCAACAAATTAGGCAGATATGTGGATGCATATGTAGAGATCGGTGTGGTTGTAGCACTTCTGGTCGTCATCCTCATGTTTATCATGCTCCGCTGGACCAAGTTGGGACGTAGTTTCTATGCTGTTGGTGGCAACCAGCAGAGTGCACTCATGCTTGGTATCAATGTCAGAAGAACAAAGTTTTGTCACATCTGATTTGTAGTTTGTTAGCAGGTATTGGCGGATTTGTATATTTCCTCCATGTTGGATCCGGTTCTGCTTCCCATGCCATGGGTATGGAAATGAACGCCATCGCATCTTCTATCATCGGTGGTACCATGCTGACCGGTGGTGTGGGAAATATCATCGGCACACTCTTTGGTGTACTTTCTTTGAGCACCATTCAGAATGTCGTTTCTTCTGCAGGTCTGGATCAGGCTTGGTGGACAGGAATTACGATCGCCGCAATGCTCTGTCTCTTCTTAGTGATCCAGAGTGTAGTTATGGCACGTAAGAAAAAAAGCACAAAGTTTAAATAAATAACCTCCTTCTTTTTTAGAAACGACATGAGAAAAGTAGAGATGAACGCATATCCGGCGTCATCTCTATTTTTCGTTTTCTTTTTGTATGGGTGTTGCGAAATTGTCGCAATTCGGAGATAATAAGAAGTGGTATGAGAAGGGGTGTTTTTACAATGAAAGGAATCAAAAAGACCAGACGCAGTATGGCAAACCGGCTGGTTGCTGTATTTAGCGTCTTATTGTCAGCCTTTACGCTGACAACAGGCTGTGGAAATACGACGACGGCAGCGACATCACAGGATACAGAAAGTCAGGACAACAAGCAGATCGTGATCGGTTTTTCCCAACTGGGAGCAGAGTCGGATTGGAGATCGGCGAATACCGAATCCATGAAGTCGACCTTTACCGCAGATCGGGGTTACAAGTTACTGATCGAGGATGGGCAGCAGCAACAGGCAAATCAGATCATGGCAATCCGCAAGTTTATCCAGCAGGATGTTGATTATATCGTGCTTGCCCCGGTGACGGAAACAGGTTGGGAGACCGTTTTAGAGGAGGCGCGCAGTGCCAATATCCCGGTTATTGTCATTGACCGCCAGGTGGCAGTGTCGGATCCGACACTCTTTAACTCCTGGGTGGGATCTGATTTTGAATTAGAGGCAAAAAAGGCAACCGCATGGCTGCATCAATATGCGGTCGCCAAGGGCATAGCAGAGGACAGTCTGCATATTGTCAATATTCAGGGAACGATCGGTGCATCCGCGCAGATCGGCAGGACCAAGGGCTTGCAGGATGCGGTAGTCACCTATGGCTGGAATCTTCTGGCGGAGGTGCCGGGAGAATTTACTCAGGCAAAGGGCAAGGAAGCCATGAGCACGCTGCTCAAGCAGTATGATGACATCAATGTTGTCTATTGTGAGAATGACAATGAAGCATTCGGAGCCATTGAGGCGATCGAGGATGCCGGCTATCATGTGGGGTCGGATATCGCGGCAGGTGATATCATGGTCATGTCTTTGACGGCGTGAATAAAGAAGTTTTATCCTATCTTTTACAAGATAAGATCTCCTATGTGGGAGAATGTAATCCAAATCAGGGACCAAAGGTACAAAATCTGATACAGACCCTAGAAGCAGGCAAGACACCGGATAAGTATTCCTATATGGAAGAGCATGCATTTGCGCATGATGCTACCGTACCGTCTGTAGAGGTAGATGGGCAGATGTATCCGGTCACTGTGATGACCAAGGACAAACTAAAAGAGTATAAGTAAGGAAGTGTGTTTCTATGAAGATTTTTGAAAATCTGGATGAGATCAAACAAAAGGCAAAGGGATTAGAAGAAAAGGTGGGGCAGACCATCGGGGATATCGAGGAAAAGATCGGACAGAGCGTCGAGGTGGTGGAAACCAAGGTCGATCTGCCTGAGATCAATTTTAACCACTCGGATGTCAGTCGAAATAAATTCATGCTGCATGGAAAACTGGCAGAACAGGGCTTTGACTGGTGGTGGCATTCCTTTACAGCCCACCATAGCAAGACCGGAGAGGAGAGAGCCTTTTTTGTAGAGTTCTTTACGATCAACCCGGCACTTGGCGGGAAGAAGCCATTTTAGGGCAGACCGAGGAAAATCAAAAAAGCAGGTCAAGCCTTCTTATATGATGGTCAAGGTCGGTAGGCTGGGGAGAACATCAATACAGGCGCACCGCTTCTTCGCATGGGATGAGGTGACGGTCAAGGAGGACGCCCCTTACCTGATCGGTGCAGACAACTGTTTCTGCTCTGAGACAAGAACGCTTGGTATGGTGGACGTGACCGAAGAAGAATGTCAGGCGCATCCGGAATATATGTCAGATGCTGGCAAGATGTATTGGGATCGACCATGGACAAAAACTGACGTTTAATGTAGGTTATGGCGCCAGCGAACCACTTCGCGATGCAGAGGCCTTTGAGATGTTCTGGCATTGTGAGGGCATGAAGACTGCCTTCGAGGGAAAAGTCGTATTAAATGGCGAAGAGTATATCGTTTCCAAGGAAGATTCCTATGGATATGCAGATAAAAACTGGGGCAGGGATTTCACAAGCCCTTGGGTATGGTTGGCGAGCAGTGATCGACCAGCAAGACGACCGGAGAAAAATTAAAGGACTCCGCATTTGTGATCGGTGGTGGCAGACCAAAGGTAGGACCGGTCGCTATGGAGAATAAATTACTTGGAGCCATGTGGTATGAGGGCGAGCCGTTTGAATTTAATTTTTCTAAGGTATGGACGCTGACCAAGACTAAGTTTAAATGTAAAGAGACAAAGCATCATGTCGTATGGCGTGTTGTGCAGGAAACACCGATGTCAAAAATGTGTACGGAGATCGCCTGCAAAAAGGATCAGATGCTTTTTATCAATTATGAAGCACCGGATGGCAGCAAGCGTCATGACCATCTGTGGAATGGCGGAAATGGCAGTGGTACGATCGAGTTATATCGCAAGCATCTGCACCTGAACAAGGATGGGGCAAAGCCAAAGTGGGAGTGGGAACTGGTCGATGAGATTGCAGTTGCCCATGCAGGCTGTGAATATGGTGAGTACAACAAGTAAATAATACAGACAGATCAAAAAGAAAGGATGGGGTACGAATGAAAATTGGAATGTTGACGAGCGGTGGCGACTGCCAGGCACTCAATGCCGCAATGCGAGGTGTGGTCAAGGGACTCAGTGAGAACGACAAAGACTTGGAAGTATATGGCTTCTATGATGGCTACAAGGGCTTGATCATGGAAATTACCGCCTGCTGTCAAGCAAGGATTTTTCAGGTATCCTTACGGTGGGAGGAACGATCTTAGGATCATCCAGACAGCCTTTCAAACAGATGCGGATTCCGGATGAGAATGGTCTGGATAAGGTCGAGGCAATGAAAGAGACTTACTATAAACTCAATCTGGATTGTCTGGTCATTCTGGGGGGCAATGGTACACAAAAGACAGCCAATCTTTTGCGTGAGGAAGGGCTGCATGTGATCCATCTTCCAAAGACGATTGACAATGATATCTGGGGAACGGATATTACATTTGGTTTTCAGAGTGCCATCAATGTCGCCTGCAATGCGATCGACTGTATTCATACCACAGCCGCTTCCCATGGACGTGTATTTATTGTGGAGGTGATGGGACACAAGGTTGGATGGCTGACCCTTTATGCCGGTGTGGCATCCGGGGCAGATATTATTTTGTTACCGGAGATCCCATATGATATTGATAAGGTGATCGAGGCGATCGATAAACGCCATCAGGCAGGCAAGGGCTTTACGATCTTAGCGGTAGCGGAAGGCGCGATCTCCAAGGAGGATGCAGCACTTTCCAAAAAGGAATGGAAGAAAAAGAGAGAAAATTCACCATATCCGTCCGTTTCTTATGAGATCGCCAAACTGATCGGAGACCGTACCGGTTCAGAGGCAAGGGTGACAGTGCCGGGACATACACAGCGGGGCAGCAGTCCTTGTCCGTATGACCGGGTGCTTTGTACGAGACTGGGATGCGCGGCAGGCTCAGGCGATCCTGGAAAAAGATTATGGCTATATGATCGCTATGATCGATGGGCAGACAAAGCGTGTTCCGCTGGAAGATGTGGCGGGCAAACTTAAGATGGTAGATCCTGACTGCCAGATGATTCAGGAAGCAAAGCGGATCGGCATCAGTTTTGGTGATTAGGAAGTAAGAGGTGTAGAGGATGTCTTATACGGCATTATATCGTAAATTCAGACCACAGGATTTTGAGGATGTAAAGGGGCAGGATCATATTGTGACAGCCTTAAAAAATCAGGTCAAAGCCAATCGGCTGGGGCATGCCTATCTCTTTACCGGGACGAGAGGAACCGGTAAAACGACGGTGGCAAAGATCCTGGCAAAGGCAGTCAACTGTGAGCATCCGGTGGATGGCAGTCCCTGCAATGAATGTGAGACCTGTAAACGTATCGCGGAAGGCAGCAGCATGAACGTATTTGAGATCGATGCGGCTTCCAACAACAGTGTGTCAAATATCCGAGATATCGTAGAAGAAGTGGCATATTCACCGACAGAGGGCAAGTACAAAGTCTATATCATCGATGAGGTACATATGCTTTCTGCAAGTGCTTTTGCGGCTCTTTAAAGACTTTGGAGGAGCCACCGGCATATGTGATCTTTATTCTGGCAACAACAGAAGTGCATATGATTCCGATCACGTCTTATCCCGCTGTCAGCGTTATGATTTCCGTCGGATCTCCATTGATACTATTGCAGGACGTTTGCAGGAGTTGATGGTCAAGGAGAATATCTCTGTAGAGGATAAGGCATTGCGCTATGTGGCAAAAGCGGCAGACGGTTCTATGCGTGATGCCCTAAGTCTTTTAGACCAGTGTATCGCTTTTTATCTGGGCGAAAACCTGACCTATGATAAGGTATTGCAGGTGCTGGGGGCTGTGGATAATGAGATCTTTTAGCCAACTGCTCCGCCATGTCTTACAGCATGATGTCACAGGTGCGATCGGTGTCTTGGAAGAGATGGTCGTACAGGGCAGGGATCTAAACCAGTTCGTTATCGAATTTACCTGGTATATGCGCAATCTTATGTTGGTAAAAAGCGATACAAATATGGAAGATGTGCTTGAAGTTTCCAGTGAACATATGGCATTATTAAAGGAAGAGGCAGCCATGGTAGGGGATGAGACGCTGATGCGTTATGTCCGTATTTTCTCGGAACTGTCCAACCAGATACGCCAGTCATCACAGAAACGTGTGTTGATCGAGATCGCACTGATCAAATTGTGCCGACCGCAGATGGAACAGGATTACGAGGCGATCGTAGATCGTTTGGATGTGGTAGAGCACAAGATCGAGGAGGGCGTTCCAGTCATGGTGCAGCAGGCAGCAGGAGCCGTCAATCCGGGGCTATCTGGGGCAGGAGCATCTGCCGTGCAGAAAAAGATCTGCCGGATGCTATGCCGGAAGAAGTGCAGAAATTGTGCCGTGAGTGGAAACAGATCGTTTCCGGTTCCAGCGGACTTTGCGGCAGGCACTTTTTAAGTGCTTATCCGACGGTCAATGAGCAAAATCAACTTATGCTCGTCTATGACGAGCCACCAGGAGACCAAGAGTATCAATAGTTCGATCTTAGCCAGCGAAGATACGATGGCGCATCTAGAGGCTATGGTGGAAGAAGCGATCGGTAAACATGTGCCGATCGTTGTGAAAGTCAATACATCAGGTGCGGCAAGCAGCCAGTTATATACCAATGCGGTAGATTATTTTGCAAAGGTCGCAAATATTGAAATTGAAGAGGAGGACTTTTAAATGGCAAGAAGAGGTGGAGGATTCCCAGGCGGTGGTGGCATGGGTAATATGAACAACCTTATGAAACAGGCGCAGAAAATGCAGCGTCAGATGGAAGAAGCATCTAAGGCATTAGAGGAAGAAGAACTGACAGTAACCGCAGGTGGCGGTGTCGTAGAAGTGACAGTTTCCGGCAAGAAGGAGATCACAAAAGATCAAGTTATCCGAGGAAGTCGTAGACCCGGATGATATCGAGACCCTGGAAGATCTCGATCATGGCAGCGACCAATGAGGCACTTCGTCAGATGGACGAAAAGGCACAGACACAGATGTCGAAAATAACCGGAGGCATGGGTGGCGGATTACCATTCTAAGCAGAGTACATGGATTATTATAGCAAGCAGATCACAAAACTGATCGCAGAGTTATCTACATTGCCGGGCATTGGTGCAAAGTCGGCGCAGCGTCTGGCCTTTCATATTCTTGATATGCCTACAGAAGAAGTAGAAGATCTGGCAAATGCCATGGTCAGTGCCCGAAAGGGTGTCCACTACTGCAAGCAGTGCTATACGCTGACAGATGATGAGATCTGTCCGATTTGTAGCAATCCTGCCAGAGATCAAAAGGCGATCATGGTCGTAGAGGATACCAAGGATCTGGCGGCATATGAAAAGACCGGTAAATACGAGGGCGTTTATCATGTCCCGCATGGTGCCATATCACCTATGCAGGGGATCGGACCGGCAGACATCAAGTTAAAAGAATTGATGCAGCGTCTGCAGGAGATGTAGATGAAGTTATCATAGCAACCAATTCCAGTCTGGAGGGCGAGACGACAGCAATGTATATCAGCAAACCGATCGAGCCGACAGGCATCAAGGTATCGCGTATCGCGAGCGGTGTTCCGGTAGGGGGCGCATCTGGAGTACATTGATGAAGTGACCCTGCTACGTGCGCTGGAGGGCAGAACAGAGTTATAAGATCATCAGGAGAAATCCCGGTGATTTTTTGTGTAATTTCTACATTTTTCTTCAGCGGGGTGTGGTAGCGTGAAGAAAAAAGGAGACCGTTATGATAGAAATAGTAAAAGAACCCACACCCGTAGAAAAAAAAAAAAAAGTAGTTGAGGAACCAAGAAATGTAAGACAGATCGGAACTTTGCCAAAAGATGCCCGCGTGTACGTGGAAGATTATGTGTATCGTTTTTTTACATGGAAGCAGTCGCCAGAAGAAACGGTATGCTTTTATTTTGCTAGGAGAGATCCGTCAGGGAGGGCAGCAGCCCAATTTATACATAAAAGGCGCTATGGAACTGGAACAGATCAGGTTTCGGAGGCGGTATGCCGGTCTTTTCCGAGGATATCTGGGATCGGATATACCGGCAGGTCAGAAATTATTTCCCCCAGTGGAGTATCTTAGGTTGGGCAATGCAGTGCCTGGGCGAGCCGACCCGGATGGAGGACATCCAAAAGATCTGTAGCCGTCATTTTCCGGGGATCATGGCAATGTCCTATTGTATGATGCCTATGGAGAATGGGAAAAACTTTACATGGATCGCCATGGTATCATGGAGGAGGTAAGCGGATTTTTTGTCTACTATGAAAAGAATACCCTGATGAGTACCTATCTCAGTGAGTATCATGGAAAAAAAGAGCAGATGGCAAAGCGGGCATCTGGATGAAATGGATCGTTTCCTTTTGCATGACGAGAAGCGATATGACGAGGAAACCGGCAGGATCGAGAGGCACTGGCGAGGTATCGGTCTTATATGAATGACCGCAGGGGAAGCGGAAAAAGCCAGATGTCTAAAGTGGCGGTATCGGTTGCCCTGGTCGTTATGATCCTGCTGTCCGGCGTACTCTTTCAAAATTATACCAAGTTAAACGAGATGCAAAAGACGGTCGCGTCACTGGGTGGCAGTAGTGATGATGCCAGCAGCCAGATGATAGAGGAGACCATCAGCAAGGGAGCAGAGGAACTGGCAAAAGCGGATGGATCGCAGGAGGCACAGGACGATAGCGGGGGAGTCAAACGACCGAAAACGCGACGGCAAGTGCTTCTGCCGAGGCAAATAACAGCACAACGACGAACGTTTATCTGCAACAGGGCTATTATATTGTAGAACAGGGAGATAAGTTGACGGATATCAGCAGAAAAGTCTACGGAACAGAAGATATGGTCAGCCAGATCGTCAAAAAAATAATATCGAAAACGGAGATCATATTTGTGCCGGAGATAAATTGCTCCTGCCTTAAAAGGTCAAGTTTTACCCACAGACGACCGAAATATAATACAGCAGATAAAGGAGGCAGTGCATGCAACTGGAGCAGATTGGAAGAAAAGACATCATAGAGCAGGTAGGAAAGGTTGATGGAAAAGCGACTACCACAGATGCCGCGCAAAGTGAGCAAAAGATCGCTAAGGGAAAAATTGCGCAGTATCTCGGTCAATAACCCTTTTACAATAAAAATGATCTGAAAGAAAAGACTATGGCAGAGAAAATGGAAGAACAGTTGGCACAGGGAACGGATGCCAGTCTTTTACATAACCAGATGGCAGTCTATGCCCAGACGACTTCGGGCAAGGACTACGAAAAAATGCAGGAGGAGGGATTTTCTCCTATGCATATGGAAGCACACACCATTGTGACCGTGACAGATCGTATTAAGGTTGCTATGGCAAAAGGCGGTGCGGATATTTCCCGGATGGGCGGTATTTCGGATGCCAAGTTGGAGGCTATGAGTGACAGTGCGGGACAAAAAGTCCAGTTGGAATATGCGCTGGAAAATGCCGATCTTCCGGTGGAGGAGGATACGCTTGCGGCAGGACAGATCGCAATGACCAAGACGCAGGAGATGGATGGCCAGCTGTCCTTGGGGGCTGCCTGCTATATGTTAAAAATGACCTGTCTCCGACTATTGATCATGTCTATCAGGCGTATTTTTCCGGTGGAACGGAAAGTGGGGTGGCAGACGACATGGAGGCTTTTGCCAAAAAAAGATCTGCAAGGCCAGTTGGAGACCATGCTTACGGATGCAGGCATGGAGGCTTCCGATGAAAACCTGACTTATTGCAATTATCTGATCAAAAATCAGATTCCGGTCACTACAGAAAATCTGACCTATATGGCAAAGTTGTTAGAACTGCCTTTGGATCAGGAGAGCGGCGCTACAGCAGAACAGATCGCAGATGCCGTAGCAGAAGGCAAGGAGCCGGGGGATGCCATGCTTTTATCGGACTACAGTCTGATGGGGCAGGCAAAAAGATCTGTATGCGAAACAGATGAAAGAACTGGATGCGATCACAAGCACGAGACAGATGCAGGAAGCAAGGCTTCTGATGAGTGTGGAGGCGAATTACAGTCTTTTGAAAAAGGGCATTGCGATGGATATCATGTCGATCGAGGAGACGGTAGATGCCCTCAAGTCTTTGAAGAAGAATATGTAAAGCAGATGCTTTCCGTGGATAATCCGGAGCAGACAGCGGAGAATGTTGCCGTTTATCAGGATTACAGAGAGGCACAGGAGACGCTTGGCAGTGCACCGGCAGCATTCTTAGCGCAGATACCGGCAGTGGAGGAAATGACCCTGCGCCAGGTGAGCGCAGAGGCGGGGAAAGGTATCTGCTGCATTTGAAAGTGCTGAGAGCCGCTACGAGACGGTCTGGACAGAACCGAGAAAAGATGCTGGGAGACTCCATACAAAAAAAAGGCATTTGCCAATGTGGATGATATTTTGCAGGGATCAGGGGCATGGAACTGACCGAGGAAAACCGCCGTGCCGTGCGTATTCTGGCATATAATGAGATGAATCTGACCGAAGAAAATATCCAAAAGGTGCGCCAGTCCGATATGGCAGTGCAGAAAATGTTCCGGTGATGAAGCCGGCCAGTGTCATGGAAATGATCCGACAGGGGCATAACCCGCTGGATCGACGGTAAAAGATCTGACCGATCTGGCGGAAAGATCTTTCCGGTCAAGGGGAATCAAGACCGGACAGGACAGCGATGAGTATGCAAAGTTTTTGTGGAAATTAGAGCAGACCGGTGACATCAGTCAGGAGGAGCGCGACAGTTACATTGGCATTTACCGTATGATCTATCAGGTGGAAGCGGGCGATGGTGCCGCGATCGGAGCCTTGATGATGCAGGGAAAAGATGTGACCCTGCGCAATCTCATGACGGCAGTGCGGTCAACCAAACATAGCGGACAGGAATATGCGGTCGATGATTCCTTTGGGCAGGTGGACTCTTTTGACCGGCATCCCTTTCCATCACTGAGCAGGCAGAGATGGCATTTCAGGCAAATTGCCTGTATGAGGCAAAAGATACCATGACACCGGTCAAGATGAAGCAGTTTGAAAGTCAGGACGCTTACATGGATCTAACACCGGAGCAGTTCAAATCCCAACTGGATATTATTGAGGCAATGCGCCTGGCACCGCAGGAGACATTAAGCGGGCAGGATGCGGCTTATGTTAAGGAAGAAGAAGCGGTCGAGGAGATGGCGCGGAGCAGACCAGACAAGAGGTGGCAGAGGCATTAAAGAGCGAGGAAGCCGTTTATCAGATGCTTGATAAATATGACCTGCCACAGACACCGGCTTTTCTGAGCGGTATTTCGGAAATGCTTAAGGACCGCAATAGCGTCTATCGCAATTTACAGAGATTTGCTTCCGGTGACAGTCAGGATATATCCGCAAAGCAGATTTCGGATCTGATCGAAGATTTGATCGAGGAATACGGCGAAGCCTGCAAGACACCAAAGGAAATGGCAGATGCCCAGCATAAATTAGAGGAAACCGCAGAGAAGGTCATGAAAAATATGCTGGTGGAAAAGATGTGACCTCGATCGATGTGCGTGGCATGAAACTTGTCATGACTCAGATCCAGGCATTGGGACAGATGGGAGAGCAGAGCGAGACCTATAATATTCCGATCCTTGTGGAAGACAAACTGGGCAATCTTTCCCTCAAGATCGTGCGTGGAAGCGAGGAGAAAGGTCTGGTCGATGTGGCACTGGATATGGACGAAAGCGGTGCTGTCTCTGCAAGTTTCCGCTATGAAAATGGTCAGATCTCGGGCGATGTGGCTTTTGAAAAGGAGGATATCGCCGGACTGTTTTCAGATCATATGCCATATTTAGCCAATGCTATGCGTGAGGAAACCGGTCTGCCGGTATCTTTTGCTTACGCTGCGGATGCCGGGACCAATGTAGATGATTTCTATGAAAAGGAAGACGCAGATTTTGCTGTGACAAAAGAGCAGGACGCGGTTTCGACCAAGGTCTTATACGGGATCGCGCGGAGTTTTGTAGCAGAGGTGGCAGGACTTTTGTCTTAAGGATGGACCTGCAAAAATCAGCAAGGATCGGTTAAGTTGCAGGGCAGATAACCGATATAAAAAGTGTGACAAAGTTGTCCGCTTTAAAACCCCGCATGGATGCGACAGATGAAAACGAACTGGCAAAGGATAAAGCGAGGTATCAGATATGAAGATCAATAATAATATTTCAGCAGTGATCACAAATAAGCAGTTACTCGGAACGGAGAACAATCTGAGTTCATCTATGGAGAAACTTTCTTCCGGCTTAAAGTTGAATCATGCATCAGATAATCCGTCCGGGATGGCAATCTCCAATAAGATGAAAGCCCGATCCGCGGATTGGATCAGGCATCACAAAACGCTTCTGACGGTACGTCCGTCATTCAGATCGTGGATGGCGCACTTGGCGAAGTGACCGATATGTTACAGCGTATGCGTGAATTGGCGGTACAGGCTGCCAACGGAACCAACTCACAGAAAGAAAAGGAAGCCTGTCAGTTGGAAATCGCATCTTTGCGTGATGAGGTCGACCGAATCTCCGAGACGACAGAATTTAACACCAAGAGCCTTTTGATGGCTCTTTGATGCGCGAGTGTATGCGGACAAAGAAAACCGTGATAATATTTCAAGAATTTATGTCTCTGACAGTGTGGCAGAGGGCACCTATAGTCTGACTGTAGATAAGGCAGCGACCAATGCGACCTATGATACAGGAATCCAGGTAGATGATCTGGTTGGCAAGAACGGACAACTTTCTATCAATGGCTATACCGTCAAGATCACAGATCAGATGACAAAAGAAGAAATCTACACAGCCCTGCGTGATGGGGCAGAGATCGGAGAGTGCACGATCAGCCGGATCGATAAGCCATTGTCCTTTACTTCGACAGCCTATGGATCACATGCATCGGTTTCTTTGATACAGCAGTCAAAAGATGGAGATATCTTTGGCGCAGGCATCCCAAATACGCAGACGAATCCGGATGCAAAAAGCCGTTGTGACCACCGGCGATAATGCAGAAGTGACTTTGGATTCAGCAAACAGTGCTTTTTGATCCGAGAGCGACCGTTTCCTATGATGGCAATAAGATCACGATCACCAACACAGATGGATTTAATATGAGTTTCCTTTTGGAAGCAGGCTTTGAGGCAGGCGCGACAACAGCAGCCGGAACGACCACTACGGGTGTCATCAATCTGGAAGTGACAGATATCGGCATCATGGATCTGCGCAGATCGGTGCCAATGAAGGTCAGACCATGCAGGTGCGCATTCCGTCCACTAATGTGGACAGCCTCTATATTGACGATATTGATGTGACGACGGTAAATGGACCGTCAAAAGCCATGGATCGTCTGGATAGTGCCATTTCAACGATCAGCCAGATCCGTTCCCAGATCGGTGCTTATGAGAACCGCCTGGACTATACGGTTGGCAGTTTGGATGAGACGCAGGAAAATATGGAATCTGCCCTGTCCCGTATCGAAGATGTAGATATGGCAGAGAAATGACAGAGTACACCAAGTACAATGTCTTGCAGCAGGCAGGCACCAGCGTTTTGGCACAGGCAAATGAACTGCCAACACAGGCACTTCAGTTATTGCAGTAAGGATATAAGGTATGACAGCAGAAACAATCGCGACATTTACCAGAAAAATCGTGGCGAGCAATCGTTCAGAATTGATATGTGTATTATATGAGATCTATTTTTCCTATGAACAAGAGGCAATTGAGGCTCTGACAGGGGAAGGAAAAGAGGCAGGAGATACTTATACCAAGGCTTTGCGCCAATGCGGACAGGTGGTCAGACACTTAAAGGATGCCTTAGATTTTTTTCTTATAAGATTTCCTATTCCCTGTATGCACTTTATGATTTCGTGGAGAGACAGTTGGCGAAAGCCATGTATGAGCAGAAGGTCGAAAGGATCCACAGTGCAGGGAAGATCATGCGAGATCTGGAAGAATCCTTTGTCCGGGTGGCAAAACAGGATGCCAGCGGACCTATGATGGGAAATGCCCAGCAGGTGACGGCAGGACTTACCTATGGTAAGGGACAGTTGAATGAGTCCATGGGGGCTATGGAAAGCAACCGCGGTTTTTTCGCATAAAAAGATAGGAAAAGAGCCTAAGTGATCGTTGGGTCACCTAGGCTCTTTTTGGGAAATGCTATGCAAAGATTTAGAGATTTAACTGTTTTACCTTAGTCAAGAGAAATTTATGCCGCATCTGTACGGCTTTTACCTGATAAATATAGTAATCGATCGGATCGGGATCTGTCATGTACTCTAAATTGGAGTATGCATTGGCAAGGTCGTGCTGTGTCTGAGTCAGATCATCGAGAAGAAGGCGGACCTGCGTCTGTCTTTTTATGTATGGGTAAGTAATCGCATAAAATAACCTCACTTTCTATCCCTTTACTCTTTATTACAAAGTATGAGTCAGAATGTTAAATTTATACATACATGAGAAAATTCGTTATTTTTGGGATTTGCCCAAAATGCAAAAAAGTAAGGGTATCTGCCTATGCAAAATCAGATGCGTGGCTAAACTATACAAAAATGCCCGCCACGCCTGTAGAAAAACAGGGGCTTTTTGGAGCATATGCTTAAAGACAGGTGAAAAAGTTTGTAAGAATTCGACAAATATCAAACAAATCGCAGAATCATGGACAGAAGGGGATTTATCGTGTAATAATTGTGGGCAAGGAAGGGGAGGTGAGCCAAAATTATTGCATGGTGGTAGCCATAGTATTTTCATGCGCGGCGGTCTGCACAGATCTTAAGACCACGCGTGTACCCAATGGGTTGATCGTACTTGGTATTTTAGCGGGCGTCATGCTTTCGCTTATGGGGATAAGATCTGGGGAGTAGTTCTATTTCTGATACGCTTGATCGGCCGGTGGCACTTTTGTATCCGATCTATCTGATCCGGGGACTGGGTGCCGGGGATATCAAATGCTTTGCAGCATTATCGGTTATACTCGGAAGTCGTCTTGCGCTATCAGTCATCATCTATTCTTTGATCATCGGTGCCGTCATAGGGCTTTGCCGATGGATTCTGAGAGGACAACTGAAAGGCCGTATGTATGGAATGTACGCCGGCTTATGCCAAGTCCTGCTCTACAAGCAAAATTCCGCTTATTTCACAGAAAGAGGAGAAAAACTGCATTTTACCATCTGCATTTTTTTCGCATTGGTAGGATGTCTATTGAGGGAGGGGTTAAAGTGACAAAACAAAGTATCGTTGTATGTGACAGCGATGAAGCATATGTGCGTGCCTTTGCGGCATACCTGATGGAATGTCTTTCGGATGTGACGATCGTCTCGTTTACATCGGAGGAAGCGTTCCTGGCAAGCGAGGCAGTGTATTCGATAGGAATTTTGAGCAAGGATTTCCTAAGTGTCTTAGAGTTTTCCGGCAAAGAAATGGTGCACGAAAAGTTTTATCTGTGTGACGAGATCATTGCAAGCGAATATGAGCATCTGCCTATGGTCTATAAATATCAATCTATGGAGATCGTGGAAGAAATGTTAAAGCGCCTGCAACAGAAAGAGACAAGCAGTTGGTGGCACCGCGCCGGAAAGGAAAAGACACAGTTTATCGGGATCTATTCACCGATCTCACACGAACTGCAATTACCGTTTGCTTTGTCCTTAGCACAGGTCTATCGGGAGAGTGGCAAGGTCTTATTTTTTAGACATGGAGGAACTTAGCATTTTTACAGATGCTGACAAAGCAACAGGGAAACCGGAGTTTTGTCGATCTGCTTTATCTGATGACCCGACAGGAGGCGGGCGGCGAGGACATTAGAGCCTATACCAACTGTTTTATGGGGGTGGATTATGTCAGTCCGTTTGCAGGACCGGAGGAAATGGCGGATGTGGAAAAGGAAACCTGGGTGGCGTTTTTTTTCAGCAGTTGATGGCAAGTGATTATGATACGGTGGTGCTGTTGTTTGGCAGGACTATCCGAGGCTTTCAGGAAATCATATCGGGCTGTCAGGAACTGATCGTTCTGGGAAAACCCGGAGACTACTACCGGATGAGTCAGGGAAAATTTGTAGAATACGCCGAGAACCATTACACGGGAGTGCAGGTACATGAGGTCCTGCTTCCTATGTCCGCAGGTAATCTGGTAGATGGTACCTATGCGGTGGAAGAACTCATCCAGGGCAATCTTGGCATGTTTGTACGTCGGATGATTCGCCAGGGTGTCATGGCACAGGGACTGGCTTATGGCATCGGTTGAAAAACGCATACAGGAGGAGATCTTTACGGGATCTGGATATGACGCGGAGATTTCAGATGAGGAACTCTTAGGCATCATTCGGCAGAAAATCTGTGATGTTGGAAAGGGGGGAATATCTATCCATAGCCTATCGCATGGAATTGGAACACCGGATCTTTTACGGCCTGCGTCGTCTGGATGTTCTGGAAGACCTGTTGGCAGATGATACGATCACGGAGATCATGGTAAACGGGCCGGATCAGATCTTTATTGAAAGAAATGGCTGCCTGGAGGAGACCAAGTATCATTTTTCTTCCAACGAGAAGTTGGATGATGTGATCCAGCGGATCGCGTCTGCCAACAATAAATGGCGAATACATCACATCCGATCGTAGATACCAGACTGGCAGACGGATCGCGCGTGAATATGGTCCTGGCACCGATCGCGGTCGATCATAGTGTCCTTTCCATCCGAAAATTCCCAAAAGAGCAGATCACGATGGAAAAGTTGATCGCCTGGCAGGCTTTATCACAGGAAGCAGCAGACTTTATTTGTCAACTGGTGCAGAGCGGATACAACATTTTTGTATCGGGAGGAACAGGCTCGGCAAGACAACCTTTTTAAATGCCATGTCCGAATTTATCCCAAAGGATCAGCGCGTTATCACCATAGAGGATTCGGCAGAATTGCAAATGTCGTCGGTTCCCAATCTGGTTCGTCTGGAGGCGAGGGATGCCACCATGGAAGGAAAACTACAGGTCTCTATTCGCGACCTGGTCAGGACTTCGCTTCGTATGCGCCCGGATCGCATTGTTGTGGGGAGTGCCGCGGTGTGGAAGCCATCGAAATGTTGCAGGCATTTATATGGACTATATTATAATTATATATATGACGTTTATAAAGATTAGAATGGATACTTAGGAGAGGAGAAGAAATACATCATGAACATTAAGTATAGATTATTGTGTAAGAGGTTAAGGCAAGAACGAAAGAGAGTAGGTGTCATTCAATACTATAATGTACTGTTCATAATGGAGTTAATGACAGATAAGGATATATGGTGTATGGAACAGTTAAGCAATGGAATAAAAAGGATGTATATGAAAGACATACATGAGTGGTGTAGATTGCATTCTATAGAATACCAAACGGTATTTGTTTATAGAAAGGAATACTCTTTAGTGGCAAATATATGGAATGCATATTCGTATCTTCGCTGGAGAGTGGAAAATGTTTGGGGGCAAAGATAAGTAAGAGGGAGCCCTGAAATAGGGCATCCTTCTTGTGTTCAGAAAATGCATGTGATAAATGATATATCAAGTTATTTTTTTGAGGATTTCCCTTGAATATTACTTGAAAAAAATTAATCAGTTTTGCTACTACTAGTCATTGAATATTAAAGTTTTGTTGATGCTGGCGATATTATTTTCTACTAGGAGATTAAGTATCCTGTCTATGTCTAGCGAGTTGTCGTTTATCAGATGAACAAGAGTAGTGTATACATCCTGTGTAGCAGGGATACTAATATTCAGTGTTCTTAATGTGGATTCCAGAACAACAGGGTTATTTAAAATTGAAAGCACTGCATGTAAGTAATTAAGTTTAATCACTCTATTATTTAATCGTGGCTTTTTTATTTCTGAGCCAAGAGCAGAAAGAACACCAAATTTATATCACGACCTTGTTGTATGACACAAGCAGTACCTTCATCTATTAATTTTTTGTTCCTGTTTGAATTTCTTCTACGACCTCTCCGATTGCGACAGAAAATAGGCTTTTTTTTGCCTTCTGGCATGTTCAACGTTATGCATGGTTCCACCTTTTTCGTCACATTCATAGATCACAATAACTTTTGATAAACCTACAATCAGGCGATTTCTATTTACAAATCTAAATTTATCAGGTTTAGTTCCTACGGCATATTCTGACATTAAAATACCACCAGTTTCCAGAATTCTTTCTGCCAGAGCCTGTATTCTCTTTTGGATAAATTGTATCAAGTCCATGGGCTAAAACAGCAACAGTCTTACCATTAGCAGAAATACAAAGCGATGTGATAATTTATCTACGCCACAAGCGAGACCTGAAATGATTGAGCAGTCTTCATGCACCCATTGAGGAACTAAATAGTTTACAGCATTATATGAAAGTCTTGTGGGTTTTCGAGTTCCAACACAAGCAATTGTTTTTAAAGATATATCAGAGAATTCAGGCTCCTTTATAATATATGATAGGGCTGGAGGATTACTTATTAAAGCCAACTCTTTTGGATATGATGAAGCAGTGAAGTAAGTTGTTTTAATTCCAAGAACTCTTTATTACGAGTAAGAATATAATCTGCCTTAGATAAAGCTTTAAATCAACTGCTGATGAATCTGAAAATATGTCATGGAGCGGCATCAAGTCCAGATTCTTTTCAAATATACTTTGATTTTTATTTTCAAACATATCCACGATATCATAAGAGTGTTCTCTTAAAAGCGATATTAAATTATTATTTTTAAGCCCAAGTTCGGATAAGGCAATAATATATCTTGTCACAAGTGATTCCTCTATTCATTATGAATTGAAAATATCATATAAATCAGATACTTCCTGTTTTGCATTATCATTTACTCTAAAATCAACTAAAGTAGAGCTTTTCTGTTAGTTGGTAAGAGTAATCCTTTTTATATACAGAGCCGGTAATAGTATATTCTTTTTTTTTGAAATGGTTTTTGAATACGCCCATAGAAATAAAAATAATTTTGTTTGCTCCTAGAGATTCTAATAAACATCTGACGGAGTTAAAGGTATTTCCATGTGTCATATAGTCATCAAATATGCATACATTAAATCGGCCCTCGTCTCTTAATTTATCAATCTTTTTTTGTAATCAGGATTAATACAAAGAGTAGCAAATTCGTCATTTCCACCTAACGATGCACGTTGTTGAGAAGTTCGATTGATGTGTGCCTGTTTTTTGGTGGTATGTCGAATTAACAAATTAGTCTCTCTCCTTGGCACTGTTGCAGCATAATTTTTAGGAAGACGTTTTCCTTTTTTAAACACCTGATTGAAGTCATAAAAGAATATAAATCTTCGTTAACTTCGCAATTAGAGGATGGAACCATACCGAATAATTCAATGTCATCAAATTCTGTGGAATTTGTCATGCCTGCTAAGAAGTGATATAAAAGAATTTTATAGTAATTTCTGCTTTTTCCTTCTTTCAGTAATTCTTGAAAATGCTGCATCATTTCTTTTTCTTCAGGTGTTTTAGCATAGTAACCATACCTTGCGTCCATAAGAGAATAGCAAGTTGTTTTATCATCTATAGTGAGTTTGGAGTACCATACATTTTGATTATTCAGCGTAAGAATAAATTTATATAATTGTTTTACAGTATCTACATGTACACCGTATTTGTTGTGGTTCATCTTCTAGCGGTAACCAAGTCGGAACAATATAGAGTGAACGTGTATTAACTGCTAGTTGAAAATCCGTATTTTTTCCGCCAATAAAGACAAAATAATTATTTCTATTTTTGTTTGACGATACAAAATCTTTTAAAGTACTTCTATCACGAAAGTGGAAATTACTATATCCATGTTCACGAAATGCTTTTTCATATTTAGTTAAAACATCAGTTTTTCTGCTGTAGAAGTAGATGGTATTATCTGTATTTTCTGAAATGCCTGTTTGAACTTTTCCTTAAATTTGTCACGTTTTTTCCTCATGCGCTCAAGATTAAAATTGATAAATCCAGTTCTTGATAATCTGTAGGATCAAGATTTGACTTCAATAAATCCAGATTACAAAAAATTAGTTTTTTCATTGGTTACCTCCTCTTATTTTTTTGGAAGATGAAAATACTATATGGTATAAAATATTTGGTTTGTTTTTATATCTTCTATATTATCAGTATCTAAAGAAAACTTCAATTGGATTATATGTATACGGTACTCATGGGTTACAGTATACATATATTTATTATCTTTTATTAGAGATATTCATTGGCTTGCCAGAGTATTGTAATCTAAGGAGTTTGATATTTAAATAAAATGATAAAGGGTTCGACAGTACTAGAACTATATGATAAAATTGAGAAGGTACAAAGAGAATATGAGCGCTTAGACAGTGGATTGACAGCAATGGAGTACAATATCATATAGTGCTATTTTTTTGAACAAATACTTCTGTTTCCCTTAGTAAATACTTTCAAGATACATCTCTAATACTTTTGCCGATTTGTAGGTACAATTAAAGTAACTACTATCGGAAAAGAGGTGTATTTACTTGCGTACAGAGGATTATATTGCAGACAATATTGTAGCCTTTTGTGCAAAAAACGTGATATGAGTAAATATCGGTTGTCACAAAGTGACAGGTATATCTCAATCTTCTATTGGAAAGATCAGTTGCTAAAGAAAGTCTACCAACAATGCCTACTGTGGAAAAAATATGTGATGCACTGGGAGTAACAATGGCTCAGTTTTTTGCAGGGATGGACGTTCCGGTAAATTTATCTGAGTCACAACAAGAGGTCTTAAAGATTTGGGATGGTCTTGATGAAAAAGAACAAGCGGTAGTAATGGCTATGCTCCGAGGACTTCAGAAATAAAGGAAACAGTTGTAACGAAAATGTTGACTGTTTCTTTTTTATGGGTAGGTGGAGAATATGTTGATTGAAAAGAGATTTTTGATAGTGCAAAAGTGAAGATGAAGAAATAAAAAAGAGAACTGGAAGGTGAAAAAGCAAAAATGACAGAAGAAGAAAAATTGGAAGAAAAAAACAGCGTGAAGTAGAGGTGAAGGAAATCATTCGTAAAGCGGAAGAACAGATGAAGAAACATAAGAAGATTCCTGATTCTAAGAAAATTGTTGAGTTTACGTTTTTACAAAAGGCGGCATTGGAGATTGCAGAACATATGAGTATGAATATAAAAACTGAGCGCAAAGAGGATGATTTATGGGGGACTATTGAATTTGCCTTTGAAAATATGTGGTTTTGGATACCACACCACCTGAATGGGTTGATACATGGAATACCCTATTGAAAGAAGCACATAGTGTATACATTGAAATAAAGAATAATATGATTGTGTATCAATATTCTTATGATTTATCCAAAGAAGTGATAATCTGAAAAAATGATTTTATTTGCATATAGGTCAAAGAACGATTGAAAAGTTGCTGCTTTGAACATTTGCAGTAATCGTTTATTCGTCCCGTGGAATAAATGATTGCTTTTATTCGTCCCCTCGAATATAATATAACTAATGTCTATAAGCGGAAAACGAGGAAGGAGATAATTCGATGGAATATATGACAGCAAGTCAAGCAGCCAAAAAGTGGAATATATCACAAAGACGTGTTCAAATACTGTGCTCAGAAGATCGGATTCCTGGCGCATTCAAACTTGGAGAAAATTGGGCAATACCATCTGAAATGGAGAAGCCCGAAGATAAAAAAAAAAGGCGGTTGATAAAAATGAATCAGTATAATGCCATAGACCTTTTCTGTGGAGCCTGGTGGTCTTTCATATGGTTTTGAATGCGCTGGCTTTAATATATTGCTGGGAATTGATAATGACCAGAAGGCGCTTGAAGTATTTGAGAGAAACCATAAGGGTGCTAAAAGTATTTGCGGAGATATTACTCAAATAGATTACGAGCAGATAAAGGAAAAAATTGGTGATAAGAGAATTGACATTATTATTGGCGGTCCTCCTTGCCAAGGTATGTCGCTTTCTGGACCGAGAAAGTTTGATGATCCAAGAAACAAGTTGTATCTTTCGTATATTAGATTAGTTGATGAGATAAAACCACGAGCGTTTGTTATTGAAAATGTCCCAGGGCTTGTAAGTTTGTTCAATGGCCAAATAAAGGACAGTATTATCGAGAAATTTACTGCAATGGGTTATAAAGTAAAATATCAGATTCTTTGTGCGTCTGATTATGGTGTTCCTCAGAATAGAAAGAGAGTTGTTTTTGTTGGAACTCGAGAAGATGTAGAATTTGAGTATCCCGAAAAGATTTCAGAACAGGTAACTTGCAAAATGGCACTCTCTGACTTGCCACCTTTGGAGGATGAACTTGGTGAGGATATTTCTGATTACGCAACTGAGCCAACGAATTCCTATCAGAAACTGATGCGTGAAAGATCAAAAAGGTACATAATCATGTTGCGGCGGCACATTCTGAAAAGGTAAAAAAGATTATTTCTCTTGTTCCTGATGGCTGCAATTATAAGAGCCTTCCTGAAGAGTATCGTGAATCTCGTAACTTTCATGTGGCATGGACGCGATTTGCTAGCAACAAACCGGCACCAACAATTGACACAGGACATAGACACCACTTCCATTATCAATATAATCGTGTGCCAACGGTACGTGAATGTGCAAGATTGCAGTCTTTTCCAGATGATTTCATTTTTTAGGAAATAAGACGCAGCAATTCCGTCAGGTAGGTAATGCTGTACCGCCACTTATGGCCCAAGCAATTGCAGAAGCAGGTAATGGCTATGTTGGAGGAGAAAAACTAATGAGCGTATATCAAATTCCTGAAGAATATTTCTTCAGAATACATCACTGTAGACCTCGTTTTAAGGGGAATGTTGAAAATGTATTGATTTATATAGTTACTGAGATCACAAGAATTGGTGATGCACCCAAGGATGAGTTTAACAATTCTTTGAACAATGCAATTAAGTGTTTTCCAGGAAATTCTACCCTTGCCTTAAAAACGGTTAATAACTGGAGAACAGAGATTTCATCTTTATTTGGATTATTTTACGAGGATGAAAATCACTATAATCATGCAATGCTAAGGGCAAAAAAGAATTAGGCTGAGCATAATGACTTAGTTGAGTTTTTTAAGTTGTTCTTATATTACTTTCAGTATCCTGGTGCTCACATCAAATCTAGAGATGTTTTAGAGCAGATTGAAGCAGGCATTCATTTTAAACCCACTCAATATATACTGAAATTACTCAAGACTGCCGAGGAGAACACTGGAAAACGATGTGGAATCACGAAAGAGGAGGCTTGCTACTGTATCTTCAATGATCTCCGATGCACAAGAGATAATGAAGATGTTGTTATCACTTGGCAACGAATTCAAAGAAACCGAGATTTGGAAATAGAATATGTTGCGGATGGTGACGTTACGAGGTATGCCGGTGATATTTTGGACTATATGCAACATGCAAATTTATTAGTTTCCTATAATAACAAGGAATTCTTCATAAATCACAGCGAAAACGAAGCGATTCTAAAATATATCAATTCAACAGAATGGTTTTCTGAATATGATACTATGATTGCCAATAGGTCTGGCGCGATTCAGGATGTAAATGATTGTCGATGCGATTGGTTTCGCTATGTAAATCGAGAAAGCTGGGGAAACAGATTTTGCAACTGATATCACATCCTTCTTTGCTGTTGAATCTGAAATCCCGACAGAGCCGGAGTCGAAGATGCATTGTTCGCAGCATATATGGAGAAGTTGAAGAGTTTAGAATCTTTGAAAACAAAGGATATTGGAGATATTGGAGAAAGTTTGGTTCATGGGCATGAGTGTCAGCGCCTGAAAATTGGAGGACGAGAAGATCTTGTTCACTTGGTTGTTAAAATTCCTACTGAACTGGGTGTTGGGTATGACATTAGTTCAAGAGAACTTGATGACACAATACGAAATATTGAGGTTAAAACAACCATTAGTACAAAGCCAATCGTATTTAATAAAATTCATCTTACTCCGAACGAATGGCAGGCAGCCAAGAGTTATAAAGAAAGATACTTTGTATATCGCCTAATGGTCAGTAAGACAGAAATTAAAACTCTATATCCTTCAGAATCCTGTTGAACTGTTTAAACAAGACTTAATTGATATTACGCCACGAGAAGGAATGGAAATTACATTCAGAGAAGGCTGCGGGGCATTACGAGGAGTTATTAGCATGGGTGTAAAATTAAAAGTGGCATCATTGTTTTGTGGATGCGGAGGCACTGATGTTGGAATGCAAGGAGATTTTGATTACCTTGGGAACCATTATGCTTCCAATGACATTGAAATTGTATATGCAAACGACTTTGAACAGACAGCGTGCAATATTTTTGAAGAGAATTTTGGGTTAAAGCCTGATAATCGAGATATTCGAACTGTAAAAACTGAGGAGCTCCCTGAATTTGATATTTTAACAGGAGGTTTTCCATGTCAATCTTTTTCGATTGTTGCACAGAACCCGAAACGATTAGGTATCAAAGATGAAAAAGGTATGCTTTTCTTTGAAATGTGTAGAATACTTAGAGAGCGTAAACCCAAATGTTTTATTGCAGAAAATGTAAAAGGGCTACTTAGGTAATAAGAAAGAAGCATTTCCTTTAATTATTAAAGAGTTCGAGGAAAGCGGATATAATGTAACATATCATGTTTTGAAGGCTGTTGAGTATGGTGTTCCACAAAAAAGAGAACGTGTTATCATAGTTGGATTCAAAAAGAATTGGGAATCAAATTTGATTTTCCCAATCCGGTCATAAAACGGGAAGAAGATTATGTGCCCCTTAAGGAAGTAATTGAAGCAAATGTTGATGAGAAGTACTTCTTTTCGCAAAGGGCTGTTGATGGAATGATGAGAAATAGGGCTACAATGAATAAGGGAAGAGAACTCAGAACATCGAGGAACCTTGTAATACGGTTGGTGCACATTTGGCGAAAGTATCGCTTAATAGCACAGATCCAGTATTGATGGAAGGTGGGCGATATCGTCGCTTTACTCCAAGAGAAGTTGCAAGGATACAATCTTTTCCTGATACATTCAAGTTGATTGAAAGTGAAAGTGCTCAGTATAGAGCATTAGGAAATGCGATACCACCAGTAATGTTTTGGTATGTAATGAGGAAATTGTAAAGTTAGGCTCTTGAACAGTAGGCAATGATTAGGCAAGGGTAATTTGGACATTTACTCCAAAGGACGATTTAGAATTATCTATGGAATGTAGTGATGGACAAAATTTGACAAAGTAAAATTTCCTTAGAAAATTGAAAGTGAAGGATGTCAACAATTAATCGTTGATGTCCTTTTCTTTATTTGGAGTATTGAAAAAATAAGAAAAATAATTTGAGCGCAATAATTAGTATGAGTAAAAATGTAAAATTTGAATTATGAGGTATATACGATTTTTTCCATTTTTGTATTTTTTAATTTTGGGCAGGGAACCAAAATTGGCAATTTTGCGGAAGTGTATACACACTTCCTGTCCTTGCTATTTTTAATCACATAGTGATTTCACAGGGATATAGGGCTGTTTAGCCTATTTTCTCTCCCTGTGTTGTGACCGAAGAAATTCGGGGAACTAAGTATATATTTATGCTGAATGTGAGGAACTGGGGAGCACAATCCTCAGCAAGATTTCAACATCCGGAAAATGCCATATTGCTAAAATAGCGATATGGTATTACCGGGTGAATCTTTGCTCTAATGTACAGTAACCTCGGCATAAATAGAAAGAATGGGTTTGGGGAATCCCCAGCAAGATAAAAACCTGATGAAAGAACATTTGTCGGAAAGACAATATTGTTAAACACAGGTGGATCTTGCGCTGGGGTAAGAAAAAGAAGTATCTTTATATTATCAAAATGATATTTGGAGTTTATGTTGTTGGAAAGTCGTAAGCAGGAAGATAACTTCAAGTTGTTGGTGCAAATATAATGAATAGAAGTGTCCAGTACATTTTTGGTGATGGGTATTTTGGTGGAATCCATTTTTTATTTATTTTGAATAATAAAATTTTGAATCTGCAGCCGATTCTGCCTGCCGGATAATGTTTTTAGATATCTGTAAACGTCACGGACTGGAACTTGATGAAGAACCATCGTATGATGGAAGAAAGTATTTGGAAACACGATAGAAGCAAACGCTGTACTTATCGTCTTGTCTGGCAGGGAAGATTATTAGGCATTAACCAGAGAGATATCGGCAGAGAAAACAGAAGTGATAGACAATGATATTTGTTAGATATGCTTCTTGTCGTTGGCTGTATCATATTAAAACGCTTTTACGTTAAAAAGTGCTGTGATCGCAAGGCTTTTGCAAGCAAAAATGAAAAGGCTATATATAGGTAGCCTGTGAAACTGGAAGTGCCCATTTTGGGCCTGATTTAAAGAATAATGTTCTGACAGAGACCAATGGAATGACTCTCTGCTGGGGCTCCAAAAGAAAGGAAAAATGATTATGGAAAAAATGATGAATACAAAAACAGAGGGTAACACATTTACAAAGAAAATCGGGCAGACAGTCTATGTTGTCCGTTATCATTTCAATGAAGATACAAAGGAAACAATGCAGGAGAAGATTAAACGGATGCCGGTTACAGAAGCAAGCCGAATGGCAGTGTACTAAAATTAGGTGGATGTAATTGAAGAAAAAATATGATATCATGTGAGTAACAAGTCGGAATTTATAAAGGAGAATATTGATGAAATTATTTTTATGTTCGCACTTTTCAAGTGTAGGAAGTCTGATAAAGGAAGAAATTGAAAATAAGAAAGTCGCATTTATTCCAACAGGCTTTCGTTGTGTGAAGGCTACACCGGTTATGTCGGCTCGGCTCGAAAATTATTCAAAAGTTGGGAGCAATCGTAACTGAAATTGATATTTCAACGGAGGCTTATTCAACGATACAGTCTGTTTTTGAAGATGCAGATGTGATATATTTTACCGGCGGAAATTCTTTCTTTCTTATGGACCAACTCCGTAAAACAAGAACTGATGGGTTGCTGAAAAAGGAATTGGTAAATGGAAAATTGATGATCGGCGAGTCGGCAGGCGCAATTATATGCGCTCAAGCATCCAATATATCGAGCAAATGGATGAAAAGCCGGAGGACTACTCACAAGAAGATGATGCAGGGCTTGATTTGATTGATTTCTATGTTCTTCCGCATTATCTTACAGCACTATTTAAGAAAGTTACCGAGAAAATAATGACTGAGTTTTCGGATTTGAATCTATGCCCTATTAACAACCATCAGGGAATTGTAATTGATGGTGAAGGTTCAAAGGTTATTTGCAAAGACTAATTTGAAAAATCCTTTTTTTGAAACTGGAAAATCGGAAGCTGAGGAGATAGACTATTGAGAACATATGAGAATAAAGACGAAATTTTTTAAAACGAGATAAATAAAAGTTTTGCAAAGTATATTTCAGAATTTAATGATATTCCGGAGCATTTAAAAGATAAGAGAATTGATGAGGTCGATCGAACTCCGGCAGAAAATCTTGCTTATCAGGTTGGCTGGACAACTCTTGTTATTAAATGGGAATCAGACGAAAGAAAGGGTATTCCTGTCAAAACTCCTTCGGATAATTTTAAGTGGAATCAGGCTTGGCGAATTATATCAATGGTTCACAGATACATATGCTCAGCTGTCACTGCAAGAATTGAAAGACAGATTGAATGAGAATATCAACTCTATTTATGCAATGATTGATTCTCTGAGTGATGAAGAATTATTTAAACCACATATGAGAAAAATGGGCTGACGAAGCAACTAAAACAAATGTCTGGGAAGTATACAAATTCATACATGTTAATACAGTTGCTCCGTTCGGAACCTTTAGAACCAAGATTAGAAAATGGAAAAAGATTGCACTATAACTTCCAGTTTGTAGAATTCAAAAATTTAATATGAAATGTGAGATAGAGCGTATGGAAATAATCTATACGTTCTATTTTTTTTGCCTTTTTGAAAAAAGTGATTAAAAAACTATTGACATTTTGTTACTGGTAGAAGCAGATGGTTATAAAAAAGTTTTTGGTAACTATGAGTGCAAAAACAGATAAAATGAAAAAATTTATTATGAAATTAATAGCAAAATTTGATATTTTGTGATATTGAGGGTATGGGGAATCGTAATCTCCATTAAGTACGTCAGAGAATCATAATCCAGAAATGGGATTTTGAGTTACTCTAGGCGATACTTGCTTTAGAAAATGATTAGCCATAATGAGTTGGGACGTGGGAGGAGGAAGTGTAAAAAAAGAGAGAGCCATAAGTAACTCTCTCTGTGATAAAATCAAAAAGTTATAGTATCAGTGGTTCGGTAAGATTACAAAAATCCTTAACAGGAATATTTTCTTTAAGTGGTAAAATTTGTCTCTAAAAAGGTTTCGTCTGCAAATCTTTCGAGTTCAGAATCAAAATGTATAATTGAAGCATTTGTATTTAATTGATATGGCGGAATTGTAACAAAATAATCATAATCTTCGTAAGAAGGAGTGGCGCAAGAAACTTTGATTTTTCCGCCTAATTTCAATTTTGCAAATTCTCCATAAATGGCAGTTAAGGCTTTTTTTTTTCTTCATCAGAAGTAATTCTATCTACATATCTAATATACCAATAATCTATATTTCCCTCTTTTAATTCAATTAAATAATCGTATGATCTGGGTGTTCCGGATTTTATTGTCCATTCAACTTTATGCAGACTTGTCATCATGGAAAGTCCACGCATTAAGGTAGAAAAAAAATTTTTCATGCACCTGAACAGTAGAGAGATCCAGAGAAAATCCATTGTCTGCAATTATCTTTTTCGTTCCCGTATTTTCTTAGAAGAATATCCCGTTGCATCATATAATTCTTGGATAAGTTCTGGATCATCAATGGCTTTTGCAATTTTATCAATAGTGCTTTTATATGGTCTTCCAGATCGGGCACCGTTGAGCATTCGTGAAATGGTTGCATTATTTAAGCCTGTTTGTTCAGATAATTCTTTTTGTGTTTTTTTTTTTCTGTAAAATGATTTGAAGTATATTGATGAATCTTTCCTGATCGTAAACGCTGTCAGGATTTATTAGTGTGCCTGAATTTGATATAAATTCGTTCATTCAAATCTCCTCTTGACTTCTTTGACTTTGTATAAATTGACTTCTTGTATTTTATCTTATCAATTATATCCCTAAAAATCAATTTAAAACATAAAGAAATCAAAAAATGCTTTATTGATATTCCTTTAAAAGTCAAAGAAGTCAAAAACGTAATTGACATTTTGATATCTTTGCGTATAATGTAAATCAAGAAGTCAAAGAAGTCAAACAAATCGAAAAAAGAAAGGAAGGAGGGCTGTGGATTGAAATATAGGGTTGTTTCGGTTTTGAAAGATAATAGACCACGTTTTTTGATTATTTCTGATATTGAAGAAATTGAAATCCTTCCATCAAAGTATTTGAAGCATCTGGATCAGATTAATGCTTCTCCGAATACTGTAAAATCCGCAGCCTTCGCACTTTCATATTATTACAATTATCTGCAGGAGCAAACGATAGGATTGGATGAGATTACATTGCTATCCTATTCAGAGCAGAATAAACATTTTATTGATTTCTTGTATTGGGTTAAGAGTGGAAAGCATACTGAGCATAATACACAGACGAGCAATAAGACCTGCAATATGTATCTTGGTGCAGTCTTCAGATACTACCAGTTTTTGGCACTGGAAGATGTTTTGCCAATGCTTAAAGTCTTACGAGTAAAAAAAGTATCGTATTTTGACAGTATGGGAGTAAATCATCAAAATGCAGTGAATTCGTTTAAAGGTTTCTTCAAAGAAGAAGAACCTAATCTGGAAGAAATAACATCCGAAGAGATACAGGAGCTGATAAATGCCTGTTCGAATGATAGAGATCGATTGCTGATAGCAATGATGGCAGAAACCGGTCTTAGATTAGGGGGAAATTCTGGGAATCCATTATACCGAAGATATTGATTTTGAAAGAAGAACGGTTCGGGTAAGGTATCGTGAATCAATACCAACTTGGCAAGAGCAAAAAATGCAGAATATAGAATGGCTTTGTTAAGTAATACAACTTTTGAGTTCTTGGTTAAGTACATTTCTGATAACCGAAAAGTCTGATGAACTCGGAGTATTTATTTACAAAATTGACTGGAAAAAACAAAGGAGAGCCATTAGATGCGGATTCTGTGTATAGCATGTTGAAAAGGCTATCCAAAAAACGGATATCAATTCCCATCCGCATCAGCTCCGACACTATTTTGCGGAGGAAAGAAGAAAAAAGGATGGGATTTGAATGACATTCGTTTTGCCCTGGGGCATAAGAAAGTTGAAACTACCATTAAATACTTGGGTGAAAATAATGAACGATTGATAGAAGCGACAGATCAATACTACTCAAATAATGAAGATTTATACCAAATTGCAGATTTTCTGTAAAAGGAAGGAGGGATTACCTTGGCAGTATTAAAAATTGTTCCGAAGTTATATCAGGAAAAAATATCCGAGAAATTAAAGGAAGAAATATCTTTAGTTACGAATGGAGAAGCAAAATACTATAACCGGTTATACAAATTTTCCCAGTATACAGATATACAGTGTACTGCAGATATTAACTATGAAACGAGAAAAATGTATATGGATTCTCTTGAAAAAGAGGATATTTCAGAAAAATATAAAGCGGAATTACTGAAACTTATTTGATCGTTTAAAAATAGAAAATATGCCGGATGTCTATTCACAAGGAAATCCCTTCTCTGTAGAACAGGAGTTTTTTAAGCAAGACAAATTGTTTTTGCTGTATGTCCCCAATAAGAAGAAAGCACAATTTTAAAATATCTGGATGGACAGAGTAAGAAAGTAACTGAACTGGAGATGCAAGATATAGCGGATTATGTGTCTGTTTTGGATGAGTCCGATATTAAGTATTCCACTTTTAACCGATATATCACACATATGCATACATTTCTACAGTTTTTGAAAATGAAAAATATTGAAGTGTTGAAGTTTTATCCGGAACGATTTTTAAAAAAGGTTTTTCGGAACACAATGAAAGAAGTGTTCCAGAAAAACAATTGCTCATCTAATTAAGGAGCCTGCCGGCATTCCCCAGAGCATTTACAGTTGATGTATTTGATTTTGTTTTGCACAGGAATTAGGAAAAGCGAGGTTTGCACAATAAAATCAGGGAGCCTTTTATTCACAAGGCAATGAGAATTGGATGCGCATATATCAAAGCAAAATGCGGAGAAAAAAAGTCATTCCTGTTCCCAGTTTATTGGTTGGACTGGTGAATGATTATGAAAAAAGTACGGAATAAAAAATGGGGAGTATTTATTCAAAAATAAAAAGGGTGGTGCATTTAATGGACAGACATTTTCAAATCAGATGATTCGGGAGTGTAAGGTTCGTGGGATTGCCTGCGGAGATTATATCTTTAGAGCACACGATTACAGACATAACCTTGCAACTTCAATGTACGGAAATGGGGTTTCTATACAAGGGGTACGAGATTATCTAGGACATTCAAGTGAGAATATGACAAAACAGTACATTGATTTCATGCCGGAACGTATTGTATCGGCTGAAGATAAATATTTCTCTAAAATCAGTCATTTAAATTGAAAGGAGCAGAAGATGATGAAAGGTAATATTAATTTGATTTCGTATGACTGTTATCAACAAAATTACAGAAAAACAGTTGGCAGGACTGAAATGGAAGGAAAACAGGGTGTACTACATATCAGAGATTCATAATGAAAAGATGCAGGATGAGATTTATGGGTATATCGATGATAGATGTAGACGTTTGTCATTATCAACAGTAGTAAATGATATTTACAGATTTGATCTGTTGAAAGAATTTCTGAATGAGAAGTGTACAAGTTGTAGCAGCATCACTGATAAAAATGGGAAGAACTGGAGAGAAGTTATAAAGCATTTTTATATAAAAAAGGATTGGCGCTGTATGTTAGAAGAAATAGACCGGATAGGCGGAATGTTGAGCAGCAAAGTAGCGCTCAGGTTTCTTTTCTGAAAATGTATTATGAGTATGTTGTGAAGTGTAAAACAGCAGATATTCCAGAAAATAAAAAAGATGTATGGGATATGAGAAAGTTGGATATTGTGCCAAGGAGTAATCCGATTCGTGGAAGATATAGATTAGATTTTCGTGAGATCAGGCAGAAAGAATTTAAAGAGATAATAAAGAGAATATTGTATAGCCACTGCCAGACAAAAGCAATGGGTAGTATAAAAGGTGAATTGCGTGGATTCCGTCGGTTTGCTAGTTTCGTGTATGATCGATTCCCAGAAGTAAAGCACTTTACAGAAATTAGCAGGATATGATAGAAGATTATCTGGTTTATATAAAAACGGATACCGGTCTTACATCAGTCAGTTACACGACAGAGCTGTCGGTTTTTGGATAATCTGTTGGATGAAATAGGGCGTGAACTGGAAATAGGAAATATATGCAACCTTTTTCTGTCCAGTGATTGCAGAGCATATGACAACGCTTTACCAGAAGCGTATTCAGATGCAGAAATCAGAAGATTTAATTGTGCATTAACAAAATTAAAGCCCCAGTTAGGCAGATGTTTAATAATACATCAGATGCTCGGTACAAGAATAGAGGATACGTTGACTTTGCGAAGGGATTGCTTATCTGAGAAATCTGGACATTATTTTATAACTATTATCCAGCAGAAAACAAGGAAATACAAAAGACCAGTTAGCGATCAGCTGGCAGAATTGATTAGAAAAGCAATAGAAGTTTCAGAAAAGGAGCATCCAGATTCAGAATATATTTTTCTGCAAGATAATGGAAAATTGTATACAGATTCAATGCTGAAATATCATGTAAATATCATGATTTATGAAAATGATATCAGGGATGATAAGGGAAATTATTTTGAGTTTCGTACACATCGTTTTAGACATACTTTTGGAGTAAAACTTACAGAAATGAAATTAGATGATGATAGCATTGCAAGGCTGTTGGGGCATAAGGATACACGAACCATACCACATTATCGGCGGTTAAGAAACGAAGCATTAGCGGAGGATACAAAGGCTGTACGAGATGAAATGAATGAATTATTAGCACAATACAGGAGGGAAAAGGAAAATGCAGAAACACGATAAAATGGTAGCACTGGCAAAAAAAAAAAGTGCGGAAATGACGGAAACAGCAATAACAGCTATTGAAACAATGTATAGAAAAATAAAAAATTTCAGTTGCTGAACTTACAAAACTAACAGGACTTTCTAGAGGTTTTTCTATAATAATCCGAATGTGAAACAGGTCATGATGGAATTGAAGGAAAAACAACAGGGAATGATATTGCGAAATCCTAAAAGTGATGCTATTGCAAAAGCACAGGAAGCACGGATTAAGAGTTTAGAACAGAAATTATCCGATAGTGTTCCGAAAAACGAATATGAAAGTCTTCAGAAAAAATATGAAGAATTACAGGTGAAATATAGTCAAATAAAAAAGGGAACACTGTTGAAGATGTACGACCAATTATAGGAAGAAAAGGAGAATATTTTATGCAGAACGAAATTTATGATGAGGAACATGGACTTACTTATATGTTATGTGGTGATTATTATTTGCCAGAATTGGCACTTACAGATATCGAACCAACTTATGGGAAATATGGGATGCTTCGTAAAAGTTTATTTACAGGAACACAGAAAGGCAAAATATCAAATATTGTTGTTACAAGGAAAACTTGTCGAGCATTTGAATCAGATTGATGCAGAAGCAAGGGATAGAGAAGAACAATTAGTAAAACAGATGATGGAGAAAGAAGGAATTACAGAGGAATTAAAAAGGCAAGACAACATGGAATGGACAAGGAGGATGAATACCCTTTGTCATGATGCAGAAGAGATGATTTTGACGGAAATGATATACACGAAAGGATAATGAACTGTATTGGATAGCAAGAATTTTGCAGCCCGGATAGCAAAAAGTGGAAGTCCGGATAGCAAGATTCTTGCTGTCCGGAAAGATAAAAAAGGGAGGGATTAAAAATGTTGGTTAAGTGCATAATAAAAGTGTTTTTTATATTTAATTCTTGCAGTAATGACATTGATTCACTGGTTATTAAAAATTCCGATGATATTGGGAAATATTTTGCTTTACTTTTTATCAATTATATTTATTCTGACAGGTGTTTTGAGTTATGGATTTGCATTGGAATCTGCAAGAGAATGTGGTCGAATGATAATAATTGGGATGGCATTTGGTGCAATACCAGATTTTGTCCCATTTTTTGGAAAAAAGTTTAGAGACATTGGTTGCAAAACTGTTGAGTATGACAAATGAATGAGAAAGTCGATATGAAAGAGGGCTGTGAAAGGCGCTCTTTTCTTTTTGCAACTGTGGAATGGCAAGATAATAACGTTATATACAGTGTATATTAAGTAAAGCGTTTATTGTATTTCTGCATGATGGGAACATAGGGGAGTCCATATAAAGGCTTTTAATACCGGGCATGACGGAAGTTTTTCGACCGGGCATGCAAATTCGGCAAAGGATATGTTGAGCCGATTGGAAACTATGGCACTGGGGGCAGGCGAGATACCGCTGGTGGCATTGCGTTCGCAGATCGCTTCGGGGTGGATCTGATCATTCATTTGGAGCGTATGCGTGATGGCAGCCGCAAGGTACGGGAGATCGTCGAGGTGCTGGGAGTCGAGCAGGGGGAAATACAGTTACAGCCGATTTTCTTTTTGAGGAAAAGGGGAGTGGAGAGAAGGTGAAGGGCGCATGGATACTCAAAAACAAAATGCAAAGAGATCAAAAGTACAGACGATCTGTAGGACAGGTGAAAAAAAAAGCCCTTGGTGGAAGTGAGTATCGCTGTTCTTCTGACCCTGCTTGTGGCGTGGATCTTCTACAATGCATGGTACGGCTTACTCTGGTTTCCGGTGGTATATCTTTTGTCCAGCCGTATTTATCGGGAGGAAAAACAGGCGAAAGAAGGGCAAAAGGAAGAACAGAACTTTTTAAGGAGTTATTGGAATTGCTTTCCGGTTTTTACAGGCAGGCATGTCACTGGAAAACAGTTTTTTTGCAGGCAGAAGGGCAACTTGCCATGTTAGGGGAAGATGGCAAGGACATGATCATGCCCTACACCAGATGAATCAGAAAGTAAAGGTCAATATTGCAGTAGAGCAGGCATACATGGAAGCTGGCAGAACAGATGGACCTGGAGGAGGCTTGTGCTTTTGGCGAGATCCTCTTATTTGCCAAGAGATTGGGAGGAAACTATGGGAAAAATATTCAGAGGACCGCCACAAAGTTAGGGGAGAAGATGAGTTTACAGGAGGAGATAACGACGATGATGGCGCAGAAGAAGTTGGAGATGAAGGTTATGCTTGTGATCCCACTTGCTATCATTGCCTATGTACGCCTGACATCTGCAGACCTGCTTGCCGTTTTGTATGGCAATCTGGCAGGAGGCCTGATCATGAGTGTCTGTCTGGTGGTCTATGTCCTGATGGCATTGTGGAGTCGGCGTATTATGGATATTGTGATCTGAAATGATGGGGAGTATGTGGTTATGGTGCAGACAGTGATGCGTAAGTCTGATCGTCTTTTGACGTTTCTCTTATGGAAAAAGAAAAAAAGAGAAAGGAGAGGTATGAAAAATATAAGCGTGCAGTGCTTCTTTTTAGGGATAAATGGAACTGATGGGGCTCATGCTCAGTCTGCAACAGTGGTATGAGGCAGGATGGGGATTTAGCGGAAGGCTGGCGTTGGAGGATATGGGACAAGGATGCTTATAGAGAAGAACTGGAACTTTCATCTTCTGTTTACAGCGGTAGTCTTGAGGTTGAGGTAGAAGATAAATGGCCGGATCGAAAAAGAAGCAGAAAAAGAAGATCAAGGATGCCATAGCAGAGATCGATGCGACTTTTTTTGGCAGAAAACGAATCGCTGGATCGGATCATAGGGATGTGCAGATATCGGAGGTTTATCAGGATGGTCAGGTCGAGGCGGATTGGAGTTTTGATGACTACACCTATGTGTCGGCGGATGGCAAATTAAAGACCGAGGAGTTGGAGGAAGATACTTTGGTGGGGGCAAGTGTTCTTTTGTCCTGTGGTCCTTATCAGGAGATCTATGATTTTTCCTTTGCCTGTGTCCGAGTCCTGCGGACAGCAAAGAGGGGCTTTGCGCCAGATCCAAAAGAGCATCGAGACCAGTCCCGAGAGAGCGGGGACATAGTCCTGCCGGAGGAGGTGGCACGTATTGCCCTGCACTGGAAAAAAAGGGCAGGAAATGGGGATGGAGCCCTATTGTCCGTATTAGGATTGCTTGTATGTTTTCTTTTTGCCCTATGGAGACAGGAAAGAAAGGGAAAGGCAGAGGGCAAAAGATACGGCGGGAGCGAAAGAAAGATTATCCCTTGGTCGTGGATGAACTGGCATTATTTTTATCTGCCGGTATCACCTTGCCGGAAGCCGCCCGTAAGATGACGGAGGCTTATGAAAAAAAGAAAGAAGCGGACAGGGAAAGTCCAGGCAGGATTTGAGTTATGGAAATTTTTTTTTCTTATGAAATGCGTGAGGGCGTGCAGGAAGGAGAGGCGATCGCGCATATGGGGGATGCGGAGTGAGTTGAAAGAGTACAAGAAACTGGCACTTTTGCTGGAACAGAACAGGCGGCAGGGCAGTGAAAAACTTGTGCAGCAGTTGGAAGAAGAAAATCTGCTGGCATATGAGATGCGCAAGAATCAGGCAAGAAAGGCGGGAGAAGAAGCATCAGTCAAGTTGCTTTTTCCTATGCTGGGGATGCTGGGGATCGTCATTGCGATCCTTCTATTGCCAGCCATGATGACAATGGGAAGTTTGTAGAAAGAGGAGAAAAGTATATGAGGATAAAAGATTTTTGATGGAAGAAGATGGCGTGGGTGTGGTAGAAGTGATCCCGATCCTGGTGGTTCTGATCGGGCTGGTGCTGATCTTTAAGAAACAGATCACGGAACTGGTAAACAGTATCTTTAAGACCATCAACAAGGAAGCAGGAAAAGTATAAATGAGACAGGGAGTCTTACCATATTTTTCAGTATGATCCTTTTGAGTTTATTTAGCCTGTTTTTTCTATGGTCGAGACCTTGCGTATCTATGAAATGCGTCTGGAAAGCAGGAGTGTGACAAAAATCGCCATAGCAAATGCTTTTTCGGAATATCAGCCCTATCTATGGAAAACATACGGGATCCTGGCATTGGACGTCGGCTATGGAACAGAGGATTTTTGATCTGGCACATATCGAAAAGCGTTTGTCGGATTTTGCATGGGAAAATTGCTTGGGATCAGAAAAGGAACATGGACTGGAACTGTTTTCGATCGAGCCGGAGCAGGCAGAGGTCACAGCCTATGGACTGCTGACAGATGATGAGGGAGCAGCCCTGATCTGTCAGGGGGCAGAAGTAGCGCGACAACAGATCCTACAGGGCATTTGGGAGACATGGGATTCCAAGTATGGGCAAGTGGCGGATGACAGAGAAGTCCCGGATGTTGGGCAGATTGTTGCGCAGGCGAAAAAGGGGATAGAGGTAGCCAAAGAGCAAAAAACAGAAGAAGGCTCTGCTAGGAATGAACAGGTGGCAGAAGATCAAATGAGTTCCACCCCGGTAGAAAAAGTCCGGGAAAATCCGCTGGAATTGTTTTCCCAGATCAAAGAGCAGGGATTGCTGGGATTGGTGCTTAAGGATCAGGCAGTTTCGGAGAAGACGCTAGCGACAGCGATAGGGCTGGAAGAACGCTTGCTGTGTCGGGGAAGCGGGGAAAAGAGGAGAGGAGTCTCCGGGTACGACCGGATATGCTTTGACTGGTATGTCTTGCAGGAGTTTTCACACTTTGACCGGGAGGTGTCTGCGGATCGTGCGCTTTCTTATGAAGTGGAGTATTTGATCGCAGGAAAGGCAAGTGATCGAGAAAATTTAGAAGCAGTCGTATTACGCTTGCTTGCCATGCGGGAAGTACAAAATGCTGAGGTCATACTGACGGATCCTACTATGATGGGACAGGCATATGAGATCGCACTTGCATTGGCAGGGGCTAGCGTCAATCCGGCGCTGGTGCAGGTAGTGCAGGTTGCTGTTGTGGCAGTGTGGGCATTGGTTGAGAGTATATTGGACTTGCGTGCCCTGCTGGATGGAAAGAAGATCCCAATGCTTAAGACCAGAGCACAGTGGAAAAGCCAGTTGGGGGGCTTTGCAGACGGCATTGGATGGAGGGGAAGATACGTCGGTGCAAGAGGGGATTGGTTATCAGGGAGTATTTATTTGCCCTGCTTGCCCTTTTTGCCGCAGAAGAAATTGGCATATGGCTGTATGGATCTGATGGAAGCCTCCATGCAGCAGCAGGAGGATTATGCCTATGTCAAAATGGATCATATGGTCTATACCATGGATATTTCCTGCTCTTTTACAGGTCAGGGTCTCTTTGATGCCTTCCTGCCCATGCAGCCCCTCTGGGTAGATCTATACAGATCCGAATGTCAGGAAACTTTATATTACTAAACAGGAAAGGAGGTGTAAAAGGGTGTCTCTTTCTCAAATGTGTTTCCGTGTTGCGGCGGGAAGCAATCCAGAGTAACGAACCTTTTATTCAAAATCAATCTAGTATGAAATCTCTTCAAAATAGCAGAAAAAAAGTTATTCTTTTCTTCAGACCTTAATCCAAATAAAGAGACACCCTTTTGCATCTCCTATCAAGGAAGTTACACGATCGAGGCGGCGCTGATCCTGCCACTTATGATCAGTGCATGTATTTTCATTCTGTTTTTCTTCGCATTGCCATGGTACAGATCGGTGTGAACCGCAGTATGGAAGAAGTCGCCGGGAAGACAGCAATCTGCGGAGAGCAGGATGCGGTCGGGCTGTCGGGACTGGTGCTGGCGTGCAATGCCAGAATGAAAATGATCGGTACACCGACATCTTATATCCGAGGGGGAATTTTAGGGATGCTCTTATGATAAGTCGTCCGTAGAAGATAACTATATCACACTGGTGGCAGAGTATGGGATCACCTTTCCTATACGGATCTTTGGGACTTACCACTGGAACATGGAGTCTAAGACAAGTTGGCGAAAGTGGATCGGTTGGGACCCGGAGGAAGATGGGGATGGTCATGGCTATGTCTATGTAACAAAAGAAGGCAGTGTTTATCACGAGCGGTATGACTGCACCTACCTGCATCCATCGATTCATGCGGTGGCTGTCAAAGAACTGGATGCATACAGAAATACAAGTGGTAATCGTTATAAGATATGTCGCAGTTGCAAGAGTGGAAAAAAGAAAGAGGGAACTGTGTATATTACCGACTATGGGGACAGTTATCACAGCAAATTGTCTTGTGGTGGATTGAAACGGACAATTTATCGTAAGCGTAAGGAAGATGTTCTCATGCTGGCAGGATGTAGTAAATGCAGTATGGGAAAGTAGCAAAGGGGAGAAGTATGAAAGTTATGGGATTGGTAGGGATGCTTAGTATCTGTAGTGTGGAGGATCTGTGGAAACGGCAGATCCATCTGGTTGTGATCAGTGCATTTGGGATCTTAGGTGTTTTGCTGCATTTTTTATGATGGTAAGCAGACCGCGCTGGATATGTGCGGCGGTATGCTGGTTGGCATTGTGCTGTATCTGCTCAGTATTTTTTCACACGGAAAAGTAGGGAAAGGGGATGCCTTTCTGGTGACATCCATGGGCGTCTATCTGGGATTTTGGGACAATATGACGGTGCTTTGGATGGCATCTATCATGGCGGCGATCTTTGGCGTCGTGGTCTGTATCTTTTTTGAAAGAAGAAGGATGAGAGCCTGCCTTTTGTGCCATTTTACTGGTCGCATATCTCTTGTTTTTTGATTCTGGGCGCGACAGCGGCAAATATTTGAAAGCGGGGAGCAAGGAATGGTAAGTGAAAGGGGTGAAACGCCCCAGAATGTGGCTGGCGGCATCTTATACGGTGGAAGCCTCCTGGGTAATGGCAATCTGTCTGGGCATCGTCTGTATGCTGATCCTTTTGGGATACGAGGTTTATCATGAGGCACTGGTATTTGCCAGAGATACAGTGTGTGAAATGGATGTGGTCACATCTTTTCGGAAAGCAAAATTGCTGATGCAGAGCGTTGGCAGGTAGGGGAGGATGAGAAATGGAGATTAGTTATAAAAAAGAACACATAAAGAAAGTTATATGATCATTTCAACAGAGGAGTATGTATCGGATTATGAAGAACAGATGTTGAAGGAAAATGAGATCCGGTCGCTCTTGTCTTTTTATACCATGGAAATGAACGGCAGAATACAATTCTGGTATGACATTTCCGGAAAACAATCGCTAAAAGACTATCTGCAACAAAAAAGAAGTGACTTATGAGAGCATGGAGGAGGTCTTTTTATATCTGGCGATGGCGTATGAGGAGATCCATAAATATCTTTTGCACGAGGACAAGGTGTATCTGTGCCCGGAGACTGTCTATGTGGCAAGACAGGGACAGTTTCGGGTTTTTCTCTGTTATTGTCCTTTTGAAAACTTTGATGAAAATCCGTTTGCTGCCTTGATGGAATATGTCCTGACGATCGTGGATCATGGGAAAGATGATCTGATGCGCACCTGTTATGAAATTTATGATATGACTTTACAGGATGGAACGACCTTATATGACCTTTTGCATTATCTGCAAGAACAAATGGAGGGCATGCGCTATATAGAGGAAAAATCAACGATTGCTTACGAGGAGTCGGAAATTCCCTCGTACAATGAAGATGTGCCCCCCTATGGTAGAAGAAAAGGAGAGTATGGTGCCGGAGGAATCTGTCTATTACGAAAGCAGTTACGAGAAAATTCTGGAGACTATCCGGGCAAAGGCAACACATCAAGGAATTGATCCTGTCCTGGTTTGCACAGAATCAGGAAGTACACGGTGGAAAGAAGGATGTTCTCATAGAACCGGAGCCGATCCCGGTGGAACGAACGGTTCTTCTGCATGAAAAAGCGGCATCCTGTCAGGGACAATTATTGTATCAGGGAAATGGCGGAGAAGAAGATTTTTCATCAGGGAAAAGACCTTTCGCATTGGTACGGATGCATCCGGCAATGAGGCGCAGTTGCACTCATCGGCGGTCAGCCATCAGCATGCCCGGATCATACGCCAGGAGAGAGAGTTTTACATTGAGGATCTGAATTCGACCAATGGCACATTTGTCAATGGTGTCATGCTGGCTTATACCCAAAAAAGAAAAAACTGGAGCCTATGGATCGTGTTACCTTCGCGGATGTGGAGTATTTGTTTGTTTAAAGATTGCGTTTGACTAAGAAAAAAGAGGTTATTTATAATAAAAAGTAATTGATGAGCGATAAGTAAGAGCAGAGGTTTTTTATGAAGGTCAATATTTATTATGGTGGACGAGGCGTATTGGATGATCCGACGCTTTACGTTATTCAAAAAAATGGAAAGCGTACTGATAGAACTTCGGGTAGAGGTACATCGGTATAACATATATGAGCAGAAAAACGCCATTTCCATGTTGCCACAGACCTTAAAGGATGTGGATGGCATTATTCTGGCGACGACCGTGGAGTGGCTGGGGATCGGCGGATATATGAACCAATTTCTGGATGCCTGCTGGCTCTATGGCGATAAGGAGAGTATTTCTTCTATTTACATGCAGCCGGTTGTGATGTCTACGACCTATGGAGAGCGTGAAGGTGCTTTTGACCTTGGAAAATGCATGGGAGATCCTGGGTGGTCTGCCTTGTGCCGGATTGTGTGGTTATGTTGAGGATATCGTGAGTTTTCAGGTCAATCAGGAATATGCCCACATCATTGAGAAGAAGGCAGAAAACCTTTATCGCACGATCTCGCAGAAGTCCAAAGGGCTTCCGACCAGTAATCAGGCAGTCACAAAGAAGTATTCTTCGTACCCAGCAATTAGAACTGACCCCGCAGGAGAGCGAGCAGTTATCACAATATGTGTCAGATGACAATTATGTCAAGAAGCAGAAGCAGGATATTGAGGAGTTATCCAGCATGTTCCGTGGTATGATGGGCAAGGAGGCGCAGGAGTCAGCAACCGAGTATATCATGGAATTTCAGTCACATTTTGCACCGCAGCCGGATTTCTCGGCACGCTACCTCTTTATGATCGGCGGTAAGAAAAAAGCCTTTGTTTGTCGGTGTGGATGGCGATGAGATCGTCTGCCATTATGGACAGGAAGAGGAGATTGATGTGTACTTAAAAGTGCCGCAGGAGATCGTGGATCAACTGGTGCGTGGGCAGATGACATTCCAGAGAGCCTTTAGTGTGGGAGATCTGACGACCAAGGGTAACTTCAAGACACTTCGTATGTTAGATGATATTTTTACTTTTACACAGGACAAGTAAGTAGTAGATAAAGGAGATGCGAAAATGAGACGACAACTGTATTTTTTGTAAGATTTTAAATGGAGACATTCCATCCAGAGTAGTTTTTGAGGATGCGGATTTTCAGGTTATCATGGATGCGGAGCCTGCAACCAAGGGACATTGCCTGATCCTGCCAAAAGATCATTATGCCAATGTATTTGAAATGCCGGATGAGGTGGCGGCTAAGGTGCTTCCGACCGCAAAAAAGTGGCAGCGCATTTAAAAAGACTCTGCACTGCGATGGCATTAATCTTGTGCAGAACAATGGGGAAGCCGCAGGACAGACAGTGCATCACTTTCATATGCATGTGATTCCGCGCTACGAAGGCGGCAATGCAAAGGATGTCACATGGAGCCACAGTGAGTTTAGCGCTGAGGAGTTGGATAAGATTCGCGACCAGATCCGGATGTAGGGTAGTAGGAAAGTAGGAGAAGGCTTTGATAGCAGTAGCGATTGTAGAGGATGAGGAAAGTGCATCCAAACAATTAACAGAATATATCAACCGATATGGCAAAGAGCAGGGAGAACAGTTTCAGGTCTCCTGTTTTCCAATGTGGGAAGTTTTCTGGAGCCCTACAAAAAAGTAGATATCGTTTTTATGGATATCATTATGCCGGGCTTAAATGGCATGGATGGGGCCAGACAGATGCGGGAGATCGACCCGGAAACGAAAATTGTTTTTGTTACCAATATGGCGCAGTATGCAGTGCAGGGATATGAAGTGGATGCACTTGATTTTGTGGTCAAGCCGGTCAATTATAAGGATTTTTCTTATAAAATGAATCGTGTGGTTAAGGCGGTCAAAAAATCATAGGAGAAATCTCTTGTCTATCGAGATTCCCGGAGGAATCCAGCGCGTCTGTGTGCAGGATATTTTGTACGTGGAAGTGGAACAGCATACCGTGATCTATCACACGACGGATGGAGAATACCGCGTGCGCGGGACAATGAAAAATGTAGAACAGAACTTGCAAAATGGCATTTTTGCGCTGCAATAATTGTTATCTGATAAATCCTAGACATATGGAGTGGGTCAGGGGCTATGAACTCAAGATCGGAGAGGATGTCCTACAGATATCACACCAAGGAAAAGAAGTTTTTAGAAGAACTCGCTGATTATTATAGTATGGGAGAGGCGGAATGATGCTGTGGTATCTGGCATTTTGTTATGCCATTAGTTTTTATATACAACTGTGGATCGCGACGGTTGCCTTTTCTCCCAAGATGGAAAAACGAAGAGGCTTTGCAAAAAGAGCATTTCTTGGCTCTCTTTTCGTGATTCTTTTGGGAAGCCTGACCTATCAGATCCTGTGTTATGGAAAGACGTGGTTTGTGACCAATATGGCCTTTTACTTTTGATGGCTGCTTATGTAGTCATTGCTGTGCGTATTATATATCAGGTAGACTTTTTGGAAGCGTTTGATGTGACCCTGACCGGTTATATGGTGCAGAATTTGTCATCGCAAATCAGCCAGATATTTATCAGTAATAAAACGATTGCTATGCGAAGCATTGGGAACATGGTAGAGAGGAAAAGTACGCGGTCGATGCTGACTATGGCAACTGCCTTTTTGGAACCCTGCCCCCGATCTTTTGCCGGGTATCTGATCTTATATATTCCCTTTCATCCGAAAAAAGGATATGCGGACTTATACCAGAAGAACCAGACAGAAAATGGCAGGCATTTCTTTGATATCCCTGATTGTTGTTGTATTTTTGAGCAGTTACCGCGACAGCCATGCAGGGAAAGTCTTTCGCTGATGATCGCAAGCCGGCTTTTTATCCATCATGTGCTGCCTGCTTCTTTTGATCATGAAGTCCAGTATTCTGGAACTCAATGCAGCGGAACAGGAAAAGGCGCTTTTGCAGCAGTTGCGCGTGGAGGAACGCAAGCAGTATGAGCAGAAAAAGAGACCGTGGAACTGATCGATGTCAAATGTCACGATATGCGTCACCAGATCGATCTGCTGGAAAAACGGGGCAAAGGCATGGATTCGCAGGAATTGGATAAAATGCGCGAACTGCTCAACATTTATGATTCTTCCGTGCAGACGGGCAATGAAACTCTGGATATCCTATTGACGGAGCGGAGCCTCTATTGTGAGAAATATGGCATCCGATTGTCTTGTATCGTTGATGGGAGCAAGTTGGATTTTATGTCGGTCAGTGACATCTGTTCTTTGTTTGGCAATGCCTTGGAAAATGCCATTCGGGCGGTTGAAATCATAGAAGACCCAGAGGAGCGCATTATCAGTCTCAAGGTACAGGAAAAGAATGGTATGCTTTTGATCCGTGTGGATAATAGTTTTCGGGGCAATCTGGTCTTTGATGGAGATCTTCCACAGACAACAAAGAAAAAAAGACGGTTATCATGGCTACGGTCTGAAATCTATACAGATGGTAGCAAAGAAATACGCCGGTGTGATGCGGATACAGACGGACGAGCAGTTTGTTCTGACCGTTATGATACCGATTCCTTAAAGAATATGACGCAAAATCACAAGGTTATGGCATCTCCGACAGGGGATGCCTTTTTTTTGTGTTATTTTGACGAAGAAGAATGTCGGGTGTCTGTAACCGGGTGATACAGCACATGGCAAGGAGGAGGTTAAAGATGAAGAAGGACAAGACAAAGAAGTTAAAAGCGTGTCCGCGCAAGTATCGCAACCGCAAAATTGTAGGTTCGGTTATTTTGGTCGCACTTTGCGTTGTCGTCAATTATGCAACCAATATGATGTCAACCACGATCGATACCTATATTGGCGGTGGCACATCTTATGTGAACACGGATGCGGTCAAAAACAAGGAAGACGGTAATTATTATGAAAATGCTGATATTTCAGCCAAGGATGCAAAAGATGCAGCCTATGAAGTAGCACAAAAAGTAGCAGAGGAGGATCAACCCTCTTAAAGAATGATGGTATTTTGCCGCTGGCAAAGGAGTCTAATGTCATGCCATTTGGTTATGCCTATGAAAATCCGATCTACGGACAACTTTCCAGCGGTGGATCTGCAAAATGGGTGGTAGATCCGTCACACCGGAAGAAGGATTAGATGCTTTTACGATCGATACGGCAGCCGTAGAGAAGATGGATGCGACCGATGATCCTGAAGGATTGACGGAAGCAGAAGGTACCAGCAGTGCAGGAGAAGCCGGATCGTACTTGGTGGTGATTGCAAGATCATGAGTATGATCCGCCATCTATGAAGATATTGCACAGGCAGAGGATACAACCGGTATCGTATTCATTACCCGCTCCGGTCAGGAGGACAGGACCAGAAGTTTGATGCCTATGCCGATGGAACACCACATTATCTGGCACTTTCCGAGAATGAAAAAGGAACGATCCGTGCGGCAAAGGAGATGCGCGGCAAGGTCGTTGTTGTCTTAGTATCTTCCGCGCCGATGGAAATGGGCGTCGATGTCCGGGGAACTTGAGGCAGATGCTATCCTTTGGGTTGGCCATCCGGGAGAAAAAGGATTTTCTACCTTATCTTCTTTATTAGATGGTGACGTAAATCCATCCGGCAAGACGGTCGATACCTGGGCGGCTGATTTTACCAAGGATCCGTCTTACCAGAGTCTGGGCGAAAATACTTATTCCAACTTTACGATCGCCAGCGGAACTCTTATCGATGGTGGAGAATATGCTGCTATGTATAACGAATACATGGAAGATATGTATATGGGCTACCGTTATTATGAGACGGCAGATGCTATGGATGCAGGCTTTGTCTATGGTACTTTGGACGGACAAGGTGCAAGCGTTGAGGCGGGTGCTGTCTGCTATCCGTTCGGCTATGGTCTGTCCTATACCACTTTTTCACAGGAACTTTTATCCCTTGAAGATGATGGTTATACCATTACAGCAAAAGTAAAGGTAACAAACACAGGGGATGTGGCTGGAAAGGATGTCGTACAGTTGTATTACGGAGCACCATATACCCAGCTTAGATCAGGAAAATAAGATTGAAAAGCCGGTAGCAAATCTTGTGGCATATGATAAGACAAAGGAGTTGAAACCGGGCAAGAGTGAAGAAGTTACCCTGACATTTACATGGGACGATCTGACTTCATACTGCTATACATATGATAACGGAAACGGAACAATGGGCTGTTATATGTTAGAGGCTGGAGATTATACGATCTCACTGCGTTCTGACTCACACAATGTCATTGATGAGCAACAGATCCAGAGAGCCGAGACCATCTGGTATGACGGATCGACGAGGATCACATTCGCCAGACAGAAAAAGATGCACAGTCTGTCATGAATGATGACGGTACGATCAGCGATGAGACTGGCGATGGTGCTGACTATGTTGCCGCGAGCAACCAGTTCCAGACAAGCAGTGATTATATGAATGAAGTTTCTACCCTTCTTAGCCGTTCTGATTGGAATGGCACGCAGCCAGTAGGAACGGATACCAAAGAGATCCCGAGAAATATTCCGAACAGTTGAATACAGAAGTATCTTTTGATGTGGAAAATGATCCGGAACTCGGAAATGCGGAAGGCAGCAAGGTCTACAGTGATAGCATGCCGACCTCCAATGCGGATAATGGTTTAGCACTTTCTGATATGCGTGGACTTTCCTATGACGATCCGCAGTGGGATGCATTTTTGGATCGATCGACTGGGATGCCGATAAGGCTGACATTATCCAGAATTTCTCAGGTGATGCTTATACGACAGCGGCCATTGATTCTCTGGGCTTGCCGGCGACGGTAGCACAGGATGGTGCCAATGGTTTAAAAGTCAATGGTGTGACTGAGGACAAATCCGGTTATGATATGTCAAAGAGCTCGTCCTTTGGTTTGCACCGCTGATGGCAGCAACCTGGAATAAGGATCGATGTACGAAGTGGGACAGGCATTCGGCGTAGAATCTTTAGCGAATGGTATCAGTGGCTGGTATGCTCCGGCGTCAATCTGCATCGGTCTATGTTCTCCGGTCGTGTCTTTGAGTATATGTCAGAGGATCCGGTACTTTCCGGCAACATTGCTGCAAAGATGATCTCAGGTGCCGGCGATCAGGGAATGTTCTGTTATGTCAAGCATTTTGCTTTAAATGAGACCGAGACAGGTCGTGCAAAACTCAGCAGTTACTGGGCAGATGAGCAGACCATGCGTGAACTTTACATGAAAGCATTTGAAATTGCGATCAAGGATGCCAAGATGACCATCAAGTATTATGATGCGGATGGCAATATGACAAGCAAGACTATGCGCGCAGCAACCGCAGTAATGGCAGCACAGAACGGTGTCGGCGTGGTAGCCGGAGAATGTAACTATAGTCTTTTGACCTCTGTTCTGCGTCAGGAATGGGGATTTGAAGGAATGGTCATTTCTGATTACTGGGTATGGAATGGTGATAATCTGCGTGACTATGCATTGCGTGCAGGTTGTGATACCTACTTATGTATGAATGTGCCGACCATGTGGACGATTTCAGACTACACAAGTGCAACGGCAAGAACTGCCATGCGAAAAGCCATCAAGAATCTCTGTTATGCGGTCGCAAATTCCAATGCTATGCAGGGAATGGCACCGGGAGCCAAGGTTGAGGTAAGTATGTCCCCTTGGAAGAAAGTCTTGATCGGACTTGACATTCTCGTTGTATTACTTGTTCTCTTAAATATCTGGAAGGTTGTCCATCGTTATAAGGTGGCGGCAGAGCACCCGGAATTATTTAAGGAAGATACAAAAAAAAGAATAAATAAGCATAAAAAATCCCGGCATGATTTCGTGCCGGGATTTTTATGGCTAGCGGCTGACTTCCTCGATCAAGCCCATAATGGTCTCAATCGCGTTCATTTGCCCGCTGTTTTTCATAGCATCGATATATTTGCTGCGATGTGCCATGACATCATCAATGGTTGCCATAAGTTTTTCGGATGTGACTTCTTCTTCCTCAAGTACCGCAGAAAAGCCCTGCTTTGCAAAGGAATTGGCATTTAAGATCCGATCGCCACGGCTGGCATTTCTGGATAGTGGGATCAGGATGTTTGGTTTATGTAGTGCCAGAAGTTCACAGATGGAATTGGCACCGGCTCTTGCAACAACGAGGTCCGCGGCTGCAAAAGATCCGGGAGGTTCTCACTGATATATTCAAACTGTGCATATCCTTTTTATCCTTGAGGGACTCATCGATATTTCCCTTGCCGCACAGATGGATGATCTGGTATTTGGTCAGCAGGGTATCAATGCATCCACGGATGGCATTGTTGATATAGACGGATCCGATGCTGCCGCCCATGACCATGAGGATAGGCAGGTCGCCGGTAAATCCGCAGAAATCTTTGGCTGCCTGCTTATTGCCGTGTAAAAGTTCCTGACGGATCGGAGATCCGGTAAGGACGGCTTTTCTTTTGGCAGATAAGGCAGTGTTTCCGGGAAATTGCAGCATACCTTGGTAGGCGATGGCATCGCAAGTTTGTTTGCCAGACCCGGGGTCAGGTCGGATTCATGGATGATGACCGGGATATGTCTTGTCTTGGCTGCCATAACGACCGGCACAGAGACAAAACCACCTTTGGAAAAGACAACATTGGGACGGATCCTTCCCAGCAGGCGTCTTGCCTGAAAGAAGCCGTGAAGCACACGGAAAGGATCGGTCAGGTTTTTCCAGGAACGATAACGGCGGAACTTGCCGGAACTGATACCATAGTAAGGGATCTTCTTATTCTCGATCAATCCTTTTTCAATACCTTCGTAGGAACCGATATAATGGATCTCATATCCATCTTTTTGTAAAGAATCAAACAGAGCAATATTGGGCGTTACATGTCCTGCGGTACCGCCACCTGTCATAACTATTTTTTTCATACAAAAACTCCTTTATTCTAATCTATATCAATCTTACCTTGCTTTTTGCTAATTGTCAAGATGGTGACTGTCTACTTTTTACGTCATTTTTGCAGACAAAGGCTTGTACTATTTTATATAGGAAGAAAAGCAAGAGGAGGAAGAACAGGTGGATATGACATGGCTGGAAAAATTAGCGGGAGCAGAGGGGCTGGATCGGGCTGGGACTTTTTGACTTTACTGATCCTGCTTTTGCTGATCTTTATCATTCGCTTTTCACGTTTTGCAAAAAAGTGTGAGCAGGCGGCAGGACAGATCCAAGTATATGTGCAGGATGTGCTGGGAGACTATGAGGAGACAGGCGAGGCGGCAGAAAAAGGCCTTTGGCGACAGGGGGAAGATCCCATCATAAGAGGGAAGAAAGAGGAAACGGATGCCATGACACCTGCGGAGCAGGAAGCCCTTTTACAGGAGATGCTGGGAAACCTTTTGGGATGAAAAAATGAACAAAACTTGACAAAGTGAGGCGACTTTGTTATAATTCGTAATAAATTTGTAACAAATGTAACAAATTTTGTATAAAGTATCATAGAAATGCAATACTTGATATATAGATAGTATTACATGAATATGGAGGAATTATTTATATGAATTATAATTGGAAGAAGCGCGTTGCGCAGGGAACAGTGGTTGCTTTGGCAGTGACGGCGATGAGTACGACTACCGTACTTAGTCAGCCCAAAGAAGCGACAGACACTGTGAGCGGCTATCGTACCGCCGGTATTGTCCAGGCAGTAAGTACGATGGAAGCAGGTGCGTATGCGACTGCCAATGTCGTAGGTTCTCAGGTAACCGTAGTTGCTGCCGCAAATGAGCAGGCACAGGTCGCATATCCTGAGTGGCAGGATCGCCTGATGGCAAATGTGGATGAGTTCTTGTATGTGAGAGCAACCGCAAGTACAGATTCTGACATTGTCGGTAAGATGTATAAAGGGCGATGTGGCAGAGGTTACAGCGACGGAGGGCGACTGGTATCAGATCGCATCCGGCAATGTGAATGGCTATGTGCTCGGTGAGTATTGTCTTACCGGTGATGATGCATGCACTGGCAGAAAGCGTCTGCAAGACCTATGCAAAGGCAAAGGAAGGCGGTATCCGCGTTCGTAGCGAGGCAAGTGCTGAGAGTGCGATCTATACCGTGATGGCGGTAGGCGATTCGCTGGAAGTAGATACGCAGGCTACGCCGGTAGACGGCTGGGTGGCCGTAAGCACCAAGGTTGGTACCGGATATGTCAGCAGTGATTATGTGGATGTCAGCATTGATTATGGAACAGCCATTACGATCGAAAGAAGAACAGGCAGCCATTGCAGCAGCCAAAGCCGCAGAAGAAGCAGCGGCAGCAAAGGCACGCGCTGTGACCGTACAGAATCAGGCAGTGGCAGCATCTTATGATGATACGACACTTTTAGCAGCCCTGATCCAGTGTGAGGCAGGCAATGAATCCTATGAAGGTCAGGTAGCCGTTGGTGCGGTGGTATGTAACCGTGTCCGCAGCGGTGGTTATCCAAGTTCTGTTTACGGTGTTGTATATCAGAGCGGACAGTTTACACCGGCAGCGAGCGGATCTGTAGCATCCGTAGCGGCAAGTGGTCCAAAGGCATCCTGTATGCAGCAGGCAGCGCAGGCAGCCCTTTGCAGGAACGGACAACACAGGCGGAGCATTGAGCTTTAGACCGGTCAGCAGTGGACGCGGCGGCGTAGTGATCGGCAATCACGTATTTTTTCTAAATTAAAATATGCAAAGCAAAAATCCTTTTGACATGGAATCATGTTGGAAAGGGATTTTGTCGTGTTTTGTCCTATATCCGGACTTTGGAGGAGAGATTACAAATTAAGTCTTGGCGCATCCTTCTATCGTCAGAAAGAGCAGATGAGTTTCGACCGCCTGTATCAGGAGGCGGATCAGGCAATGTACGCCAGCAAGAAGCAGGCAGGATTTGCTATGACAATTTATCATACAGTAGAATAGTAGACATAATCGCAAATTTGTTGCGCTATTAGCACAGATAGGGTACTATAAGATGGTAGCAAAAGAATAAAAATGCATATGGGAGGTAGTTTATGGTAGTAGTTATCATTTTAGTCGTGGTGATCTTATTACTGGTTATTTCTTGCGTCAAGGTTGTACCGCAGGCACATGCTATGGTTATTGAGCGTTTGGGCGCTTATCTTACGACCTGGCCGGTGGACTCCACTTCAAGGTGCCGTTTATTGATCGTGTGGCACGCAATGTCAACTTGAAGGAGCAAGTAGTTGATTTCCCCGCCACAGCCTGTTATCACCAAGGATAATGTTACAATGCAGATCGACACGGTCGTATATTATCGCATCACGTATCCAAAGTTGTATTGCTATGGTGTTGAAAAAAATCCATCATGGCGATCGAAAATCTGACAGCGACGACACTGCGTAATATCATTGGAGATCTGGAACTCGACGAGACATTGACATCCAGAGAGACCATCAACACAAAGATGCGTTCTGCCCTGACGTTGCAACAGACCCATGGGGTATCAAGGTCAACCGTGTTGAGTTAAAGAACATCATTCCACCGGCGGCCATCCGTGATGCCATGGAAAAACAGATGAAGGCAGAGCGTGAGCGAAGAGAGTATCCTGATCGCGGAAGGTGAGAAGAAGTCAACCATCCCCGATCGCCGAAGGTAAAAAAGTCTGCCATTCTCGACGCTGAGGCAGAGAAGCAGGCACAGATCTTAAAGGCAGAGGCTGTCAAGGAAGCAACCATTCGCGAGGCAGAAGGTCAGGCAGAAGCCATTCTCAAGGTACAGCAGGCGAATGCAGACGGTCTGCGTTTCAAAGGAAGCCGCTGCGGATGATGCTGTTTTACAGTTGAAGAGTTTAGAGGCATTTGCCAAGGCAGCAGATGGCAAGGCAACCAAGATCATCATCCCTTCCGAGATCCAGGGAATGGCAGGTCTGGTCAAGTCCATCACAGAAGTGGCAAAGGACGAGTAGAATATTTTCTATCGGAAATGAAAGAGGCGGTCGCAGGCGCGGCTGCCTTTTCTTTTTTCCTTGCACAAGAGGGAAAAAGGAAATATAATACAATGAGAAAAAGTGGGTAAAAATTAGGATAAAGGAGATCGATACATATGAATCTGTCAGCAGAAATTTTTGAAACTTTTTAGATTATAGCCCGGAGGAGATCCGTTATCTCATTGATCTTTCAAAAGAATTGAAGGACAAGAAGAAAAAGGGATCGCGCATGATGAATTAAAGGGCAAGAATATTGCCTTGATCTTTTGAAAAGACCAGCACCAGAACCCGTTGCTCTTTTGAGGTGGCAGCGCATGATCTGGGTATGCATGTGACTTATCTGGATCCGTCCGGCTCCCAGATCGGTAAGAAGGAGAGCATCAAAGATACGGCAAGAGTTCTCGGCAGGATGTTTGACGGTATTGAGTACCGCGGATATGGGCAGGAGATCGTAGAGCAACTGGCAGAGTATGCGGGAGTTCCGGTATGGAATGGATTAACCAATGAATTCCATCCGACGCAGATGATCGCAGATATGCTGACCATTGAGGAAAAAGTTTGGCAAGTTGGATGGGATCAAGTTTGTTTATATGGGCGATGCCCGCTACAACATGGGCAATTCCCTTATGGTGACCTGTGCAAAACTGGGCATGGATTTTGTTGCATGCACCAATAAAAAGTATTTCCCAAGAATGAGGCATTGGTCGCAGAGTGCCGTGCCATTGCAGAAAAGACAGGGGCATCCATCACTTTGACAGAGGATGTGGCAGAAGGCTGTAAGGATGCTGACGTGATCTATACGGATGTGTGGGTTTCTATGGGCGAGCCGACCGAGGTCTGGGAAGAACGTATCCATGACCTGCTTCCATATCAGGTCAATGCCAAGGCACTTTCCTATGCCAAGGACACAGCCATCTTTATGCATTGCCTGCCGGCTTTCCATGATCTGGATACGACAGTCGGTAAAGAGATCCATGAAAAAATTCGGTTTGACCGAGATGGAAGTGACCGATGAGGTCTTTGAAAGCAAGCAGTCTGTTGTTTTTGATGAGGCAGAAAACCGTATGCATTCCATCAAGGCGATCATGTATGCGACTTTAAAATAAAAGGATAAGAGAGCAAGACAGCATATGATACAGATGAGACATGAGTATTTAGAGAGTATTGATTCTACCAACAATGAGATCAAGCGCCGTGCGGTAGCCGGCGAGACGGAAGGATTTGTCATTTCTGCCGGAAAGCAGACGGCAGGCAGGGGCAGGAGCGGACACCAGTGGGAGACACCGGCGGACATTTCGATAAACCACATCGCTTTTGCTGCGACCGACGGTAGCCATAGACCACCTCAGCAGTCTTACTCTGGTGGCTGCAGTGGCGGTGCGACGCGCCATTGAAGAACTTTATGGTATCGAGACCTGGATCAAGTGGCCCAATGATGTCATCATCCATGGCAAAAAGGTCTGCGGTATTCTGACAGAGATGAGTGCCAGCGAGGGTAAGGCAGAATATGTTGTAGTCGGCATCGGGGTCAATGTGCATCAGACTTCTTTTTCGAGGAATTGGCGGACAAGGCAATCTCTGTGGATATGGCGCTTAAAGAGCAGGATCCTTTTGGGGCAAAGCGGGGCGACTGTAAAGAACTGACCTACCGCATCTGGCAGGAGTTTGCCCTTTGTATGAGGCTTTTTGCATGACAGAAGATCTGTCTATCATCATGGAAGAATACAATCGTTTTCCTGATCAACCGCAATGCCAAGGTGCGTGTACTGGATCCAAACGGCGAATGGGAAGGTATTGCGCGTGGTATCGACGAATCGGGCAAAAACCTTCTGGTAGAGACCAAGGAGGACCTGCGGCAGGTGGATTCCGGCGAGGTCTCAGTCCGGGGGTGTCTATGGCTATGTATAGAAAGGAACATTCGATAGATGAATGACGAAATCGTACTTTGTGGGGCAAGTTCCTACAATAAAAAATATTACTTTAATGAGCAGTTTTCTTCTCTGCCACAGGGGATACAGGACGAGTTGCACATTATGTGTGTGCTCTTTACGGCAGATGTCGGAGGTGTCCTGCAGGTTGTCTTTGATGAGGACGGCTCCTGCAGTTGCGCACACAGACAGAGGAGGATGATATCCTCTATGATGAGATTGGTAGCGTTTTAAAAGATCAAGCAGTTGCAGAGAGAAAAGGAAGAATTGTTTGAATCGCTGGAAATGTACTATCGTGTCTTTTATCTGGGAGAGGCATACGAAGGCGAGGAGTAGGAGAAGATAAGATGTTAATGACGATTGATGTAGGAAATAAAATATTACCGTGGGTATTTTTGACAAACAGAAGTTAGTGGGAAATTTTCGTCTGACAACAGGCATGACACGTACTTCCGATGAGTTCGGGACGGCGATCGGGGAGATCCTGCGCTACAATGATATAGAAAAGCAGGACATAAGCGATGCCATCATTGCCAGCGTAGTGCCAAAGATCATGCACTCCCTGACCAGCGGCATCATCAAGTATTTTGAGGTGCATCCGATCTTAGTGGAGCCGGGCGTGCGTACCGGGTCAAGATCATCACGGAAAATCCGCGTCGATCGGAGCAGATCGTATTGTCAATGCCGCAGGCGCACTGGGCTTGTATGGCGGACCGGCGATCGTCATTGATTATGGTACGGCGACCACCTACGATCTGGTCAGTGCAGAGGGGCATATGTATCCGGTGCGATCGCGCCGGGTATCCGTACATCCGCAGAGGCACTCTGGTCAAAGACGGCAAAACTACCGGAGATCGAGATCCGCAAACCGGAGCATATCCTGGCAAAGGAGACGATTTCTCCATGCAGGGGCCTGGTTTATGGACAGATTGGTCAGACGGAATATATCGTAAAACATACGATCGCAGAATCCGGCTACGAGGATATCAAGGTCGTAGCGACCGGTGGGCTGGGCAATCCGATCTCCAAGGAAACGGATTGTATCAATATCTACGATCCGGAACTGACCTTGCAGGACTGCGTCTCGATCTACGAAAAAGAGATGAAAAACCGCGGCGCATCGTTAGATAGGGGAAAAGCATGGACAAGTCGACATTACAAGGACTTCAAATAGGAAAGGTAAGACTGGAAAATAATCTGTCTTAGCACCAATGGCAGGGGTTACGGACCTGCCATTTCGTACTTTATGCAAAGAACAGGGCGCAGGGGGCATCTGCATGGAAATGGTCAGCGCCAAGGCCTTACAGTACAACAATAAAAACACATATCAACTGCTGGAGATTGAGGAAAAAGAGCGGCCGGTCTCCTTACAGTTATTTGGCTCGGACCCGGATATTATCAGTGAGATGGCAAAGCGGATCGAAGACCGTCCTTTGATATCTTAGATATCAATATGGGCTGTCCTGTGCCAAAAGTCGTTAATAACGGCGACGGCTCCGCACTGATGAAAAATCCCAAACTGGCAGGGCGATCATGCGAAAACGGTAAAAGCCATTCAAAAGCCGGTCACAGTCAAGATCCGCAAAGGTTTTGACGATGCCCATGTCAATGCCGTGGAAATAGCAAAGATTGCGGAAGATGCCGGTGGGCAGCCATTGCCGTACATGGCAGGACAAGAGAGCAGTATTATTCCGGCAAAGCCGATTGGGACATTATCGCCCAAGTCAAAGATGCCGTATCCATTCCGGTCATAGGAAATGGAGATCTTCTGGATGCCAAAGATGCGACGCCATGAAAGAGCAGACCGAATGTGATGGCTTTACGACGGGCCGTGGTGCGCAGGGCAATCCTTTTATCTTTCATCGATCCTGCATTATTTTGAGACAGGGGAAATGATAGGAAAGCCGCCGATCGATGTTGTGGTGGCTACCATGCTCGGCATGCGAAGATGCAGATCGCCTTTAAAGGGGATGAATTGTATGGAATACGAGAATTTCGCAAGCATGCGGCGTGGTACACCAGTGGTTACCACAATTCCGCACGCTTACGTGGTACGATCAATGAGGTCAACACTTATCAGGACTTGGAAGACCTGATGGAGCGCGTCTTAAGATAAATGCCAGATGTCTTCATTATACTGGGCGATGGTTCGATCGGATGAGAAGAAGCCGGCTTTGCTGATATCGATCAGCATCTTCTTCGCCCAGGTCATGCGGTCTTCATAATCCGCATAGATACGTTCCTTGGTCGCCTTGTAATCTTCAAAATCCGGTAAGGTCATGAACCAGTCCTTGTTCAAAAGTTCATGGTAAAGACGTTCTAAGTTTTCTTTTTGTCCGACCGCAAGCATGGTATCGCTGATCAAAAAGTCGATGGCACGCTTGATGGCAGGATCTTTCTCATAGTAATCTCTGGAAACATAGTCAGCCTTCTCATAATGGGCGATGACCTCGTCTGAGGATTCGCCAAAGATATAGATGTTGTTGTCTCCGACAAATTTATGCATTTCCACGTTGGCACCGTCTTCGGTTCCGATCGCAATGGCACCGTTTAACATGAACTTCATGTTGAGGTACCGGATGCTTCCTTGGAAGCAAGTGATATCTGCTCATGGATATCTGCTGCCGGGATTAATTTTTCAGCTAATGTTACATTGTAGTTTTCTACCATAACAACGGACAGGTATGGAGATACCTCCGGGTCATTGGCAATGATCTCCTGTAAGCAGAGGATGACATGGATAGTGTCTTTTGCAATGACATAAGCCGGAGCAGCCTTGGCACCAAAGATGACTGTGATCGGACGCTTTGGCAGTTTGCCTTCCTTGATCTCAAAAATATTTATCGATCACATAGAGTGCGTTCATCTGCTGTCTCTTGTATTCATGCAGACGTTGATCTGGATGTCAAAGACAGAATCCGGGTTAATGGCAATGTTTTGTGTCTGTTTCAGATAAGACGCAAGTTCTTCTTTTCTTGCCCTGTTTTACGGCAAGCAGTTTCTCCAGTACCGCAGTATCATCGGCATAGGCAGATAATTTTTCCAACTCGGTCGCATCTTTCTTGAAGCCGTCGCCGATCAGTTCGGTCAAAAGATCGGCAAGCGGATGGTTGCAGTGGAGCAGCCATCTGCGGAAAGTGATGCCGTTGGTCTTATTGTTGAATTTTCCCCGGATAGATCTTGTAGAAGTTGTTGAGTTCGCTGTTCTTCAAGATCTCGGTGTGCAGGTAGGCAACGCCGTTGACGGAATAGCCGTAATGGATATCCATGTGTGCCATGTGTACGCGGTCTTCCGCATCGATGATGGCAACGCTTTATCAGGAAAGTATCATTTACTTTGTTGTTCAATTCGTAAACGATCGGAAGCAGTTGCGGTACGGCTTTCTGTAAGTAGTGGATCGGCCATTTTTCCAGGGCTTCGGCAAGGATGGTATGGTTGGTATAAGCACAGGTTTTTGTCACGATCTCGATCGCTTCTTCCATGCGGATTCCCTTTTGCATTAAAAGGCGGATGAGTTCCGGATCACCATGCTCGGGTGTGTATCGTTGATCTGGATGGTTGCATAATCTGCCGATCATGCAGGTTGCTGCCGCGCTCTAAGGCTTCGTCCAAGATCAGATGAGCGGCATTGCTGACCATGAAATATTGCTGGTAAACACGAAGAATACGACCATCCTCGTCCGAATCATCCGGGTATAAGAATAGGGTCAGGTTTTTGGCAATGTCCGTTTTGTCAAAATCAATGCCCTCTTTTTACCAGTGATTCATCGACAGAATCAATGTCAAATAAATGCAGTTTCGTTGTTCTTCCCATATAGCCGACAACGTCGATATCATACATGCAGGAAGTCAGCGTCAGACCGCCAAATTCGATGTCATAAGTCCGCTTGGTCTTGGTCAGCCAGTTCTTGTTTTCAATCCAAGGGTTTGGCGTTTCCTGCTGCAGATTGTTTTCAAATACCTGCTTGAAAAGCCCGAAATGATAGTTCAAGCCGACACCGTCGCCGTTTAAGCCAAGTGTAGCGATGGAATCCAAAAAGCAGGCAGCCTAGACGACCAAGTCCACCGTTTCCAAGAGATGGTTCCGGCTCGATGGTCTCGATCTCTGCCATGGTCTTTCCGTATTTTTGCAGGCAGGCTTCCACCTCGTCGTAGAGCCCCAGGTTGATCAGGTTGTTGGAGAGGAGTTTTCCGATAAGAAACTCAGCAGAAATATAGTAGAGTTTCTTCTGCCCTCGGTGGTCACCTTTTTTCGGCTTCTTCCTTTACCAGTTCTAAAGAGCAACATATATCTGCTCGTTTGTGACATGTCCCGGATCCGTGCCAAAGGTATCCTTGACCTTGATTTCTAATGCATCCATAAAACCTCCTAAATTACACATTCTTTTTATGCTTCCAGTATATAGGCTATGATGACTCTGGTCTTGTCATATCATAGCAAAAGTAGTACAATCCTATCATTGGAAAAAAAACAAAGAACAGGAAAAGAGGCAGAAAATGGATATAAAAGAATACGAAAACTATCATGAACGAAAAGAACACAGCCGACAGACTTTTCCATATAATACCTATTTGTGCTCCATGCCGCTGGATTTTAGCGAGGTGCCCATGCATTGGCATGACGAGATGGAGATCATCTATATAAAGAAAGGGCGGGGCATGGTCTCCGTAGAATTTGATGAGAGGATCGTGAGCGGAGGAGAGTTTGTCGTAGTCCTGCCGGGGCAACTGCATGGCATCCGTTCTGTGCCGGGGAAAGTGTCGAGTACGAAAATATCCTCTTTCGCCCGGAAATCTTATATGGAAAAAAGGACGATGGCTTAAGACAGGACTTTTTAATCCCCTTTTTCAGATGAAGATGGTCATTCCTGCCTTTTATGGGGAGGGAGTTCCCGGTTACCGGGAGATCAAAGAGGTTTTAGATGGCTGCGACAGCATTTGTAAAGAGCCCGTGGAGGGCTATGAACTTTGCTCAAAAGCAGGCTCTATCTTCTGATATATCATTTGTGTCAGACCAGTGGGCAACAGGGGCAGGGTCAAGAACAGCAGACCCCATGAGGAAATGAAACTGGTCTTAAAATATGTGGAACTGCATTATATGGAAAAGATCACGATCGCCGATATGGCGGAGGTCAGCGGTTTCAGCGCTTCCCATTTTATGAAATACTTCAAACAAAACATGGGACAGAGTTTCATTGACTACCTCAACGACTACCGACTGACCATGGCATCCCGCATGCTTGTGGCATCCGAGGCCTCCGTTCTGTCCATAGCCCAGGAGGTCGGTATTGATAACATGTCCTACTTCAACCGCGTCTTTAAGCGGAAATTCGGCATGACTCCAAGAGACTTCCGCAAGGTCAATGAAAACAGGAATTTGTGATCTTGCACAAAAATAATGGATTGCTTTCGTCGAAAATAGCAAAAATGACATAGGTATGTTGACATGGTAAATTTTGGGGTATAAGATATATGCATATCAACTGAAAACGTTTCCAGTAACGTTTCCGGTAACGTTTTCAAAGAATATACGGGAAAGGGCACAGATATGACGATCAAAGATATAGCAAAAATCAGTGGCGTGAGCGTCAGCACTGTTTCCCGCGTATTAAACAACCACCCGGATGTGAGCGAGGATGTACGGTGCAAGGTCATGGCAGTTGTGGAGGAGTACAATTACATTCCCAACAACAGCGCCAGATTATTGGGACAGAGCAAGTCAGATAACATTGGACCGATCGTCCGTGGTATCTCCAATCCTTTTCTATACATCCATCATCCATGAGATCGAGCAGGATATCGAAAAGGCTGGTTACACACTTGTGATGCAGCAGATCGGTGCCACGGAGGATGAACTCTTAGCAGGTGCTATGATGGAGCGGGGACAAGAGATTGCTGGGGCTTGATCTTTTGGGAGGACGTCTGGACTATACCAAGGAACAGATCGCAGCCGATCAGCGTACCTTTTGTTTCCTGTTCTTCCAACAATGCTTATGGATCCTTGGATGATACCTGTTATTCCAGTGTATCGATCGACGATACGCAGACTGCCTATGAAGCGGTCAAGGAACTCTATAAAGAGGGACACCGCAGGATCGCCGTTCTTCTGGCAAGACCGGATGACGGTTCGGTTTCCCAGATCCGCTATGAGGGATATGTCAAGGCATTGACCGAGGTGGGGATGGTTCCGACAGAAGATCTGATCATATCTGTGGACAGTTACAATATCGCAGATGCCTATCATGGGACAAAAGCGTGGCTGGATAAGGGAATAGCCTTTTGATGCGATCTTTGCGATCGCAGACAACCTTGCCATGGGAGCCATGAGAGCGCTTCGGGAAAAAGGGATTATCGTGCCGAAAGATTGCTCCATTGTAGCGATCGATGGTATTGAGGTGTCAGAGTATATGGCACCGGCACTTTCTACATATTGTCAGCCGATGGAAGAACTGGGAAAGACCAGTGTGGACCTTCTCATCGATCCGATCGAGAAAAAGGGAGAACACAGGCAGATCATCCTGCCGACGATCTTCCGCGAGGGGGAGACCATTGCAGTCCGATAAATCGGTCATAAATAGCAGTGGTCCTGCATATAATGATTTTGATTGTGGCAAAAGCGCAGTGCCATAATTGGAAATAAATACTTATCAATTATCACGAGAAGGAGAGGGTAATCATGAAACTAAAAAAGTATTAGCATTGACAATGGTTGCTACAATGGCAGTTGGCGCATTTGTCGGATGCGGCAATTCCAAAGATGGGGAGATTCTGCTAAGTCAGATTCCGGCAAGGTCTACTATCTGAACTTCAAACCTGAAGCAGACGATGCGTGGCAGGCTTTGGCAAAGGAATACACCAAGGAGACAGGTGTTGATGTTACGGTTGTAACAGCAGCATCCAACAAGTATGAAGAGACACTGATGGCAGAGATGTCAAAGAGTGAGGCTCCTACTTTATTCCATGTAAACGGACCGGTTGGATTGAAGAACTGGAAAGATTACGCAATGGATCTTTCAGATACAGATGTATATAAGAACTTAAACGGTGATGAATATGCATTGAAAGATGGCGACGAAGTTAAGGGTATCGCAATGGCTGTTGAGACATACGGTATCATTACAAATACAAAGTTATTAAAAGAAGCAGGATATACTGTAGATGATATCCAGAGTTTCGATGACTTAAAGAAGGTAGCAGAAGACATCACAGCAAGAAAAGACGAACTTGGATTTGCAGCATTTACTTCTGCAGGTATGGATGATTCTTCTGACTGGAGATTTAAGACACACCTTTCAAATCTTCCAATCTATTTTGAGTATCAGGATGAGAACGAAACAAGCACAGATGCGATCAAGGGAACCTATCTTGACAACTACAAGAACATCTTTGATCTGTACATCAACAACTCAACATGTGATCCAAAGGAACTTGCAAGCAAGACCGGTGATGACTCAGAAGCCTGAGTTTATCAATGGCGAAGCAGTATTCTTCCAGAATGGTTCATGGGAATATGGCAACGTAGTAGGTGATAAGAAGTTATCTACTGAGATGATGTTACAATGATTCCTATTTACATTGGTGTTGGTGATGAAGCAAATCAGGGACTCTGCACAGGTACAGAGAACTACTGGTGTGTAAACAGCGCTGCTGATGAAAAGGAGATTCAGGCAACACTTGATTTCATGAACTGGTGTGTATCTTCTGACAAGGGAACAACAGCAATGGCTGATGACATGGGATTTGTTATTCCTTTCAAGGATGCAAAGGATACAGACAACGTATTCGTTCAGAAGGATAAGGAAATGCAGGCAGCAGGCAAGACAACAATTCCTTGGGACTTCACAACCATCCCTTCAGAGCAGTGGAAGGCTGACCTTAGTTCTGCACTTACAGCTTATGCAGCTGGAACTGGATCATGGGATGATGTTAAGACAGCATTCGTAGATGGATGGGCAAAAGAGTACAAGGCAGCAAATCAGGAATAATCCGCATTTGCAAATTTCATAGATGCATCGATTCCCTTGCGCAGGAATAGCATCGCTTATAATTGTTTTGAATAACCGGAGGGCGGGGGCAAACAACGCCTGCCCTCTATATTTATGCCCAAAAGGCAGATGATTTTATCGTTTTTTAAAGGAGGTTACCATGGAAAAAGCAGTTAGAAAATATTGGCCTGTCTTTGTGCTGCCGACCGCTGCGGCTTTTTGTGTAGGCTTTTTGTATCCGTTCATTCAAGGATTATATTTATCTTTCTGCAAACTTCATTACGATTGACCGGGCAAAGTTCAACGGATTGCAGAATTATAAATACGCACTTACCGATGCAACTTTTTTGCATGCATTCTGGTTTACGGCATTATTTACGATCGTGGTTACGATACTGATCAATGTCGGAGCATTTGCACTTGCACTTGCACTCACCAGTAAGTTGAAAGCATCCAATCTTTTCCGTACCATCTTTTTTATGCCAAACCTGATCGGCGGTATCGTCTTGGGATACATCTGGCAGATTCTGCTCAACGGAGCCTTGACTTTACTGGAAAAGCCGCTTTTGGCATTGGATGAAAAATACGGATTTATCGGTTTGCTCATACTGATGTGCTGGCAACAGATCGGTTATATGATGATCATTTACATAGCAGGATTGCAGTCGATCCCGGATGATTATATTGAAGCAGCAAAGATTGATGGAGCTACAGAAGGACAAATATTATGGAAGATCAAAATTCCGAATGTTATGCCGTCAATTACCATTTGTATGTTCTTATCCCTTACCAATGGCTTTAAGTTATTCGATCAGAACTTAGCACTGACCGGCGGTGAACCGGCACATGCTTCCGAAATGCTGGCGCTGAATATCTACAGTACTTTCTATGCGAGAAGCGGACCACAGTGGAAGGGTTATGGACAGGCGAAAGCCGTGCTCTTCTGTATTTTAGTCATCATCATTTCCATGATACAGTTGAAGGCAACCAAATCTAAGGAGGTGCAGCAGTAATGAAAGAGAAAACAACCTTAAAAAGCAAAGATCTTATTTGTTGTACTTTTGATCCTTAGTTTAGCATGGATCTATCCGGTATTTATGATCCTGATCAACTCCTTTAAGACGGATCGAAATATCACGACAAGAACGGTATTCCAACTGCCGAATGCAGATAGTTTTGCCGGTCTGTCAAACTTTGTGGATGCACTAACCTCCAAGGGTTTTTGCAAAGGCATTTGGTTACAGTCTGATGATCACGATCACCTCAGTTGTACTGATTCTGATCTGCTGCTCTATGTGTGCATGGTTTATCACAAGAGTCAATGGCATCATATCCAAGATTTTATATTTCCTCTTTGTATTTTCTATGGTAGTGCCATTCCAGATGTTGATGTTTACCTTATCTTCTACGGCAGACAGATTGGATTTGAATAAACCATACAATATCTGTATTATTTACCTAGGATTTGGAGCGACTGGCGGTATTTATGTTCTGTGGTTTCATGAAGTCCATACCATTGAGATCGAGGAAGCGGCGATGATCGATGGCTGTAATCCTTTTGCAGACCTTCTTTTTTGATCGTACTTCCGATCTTAAAACCGACACTGATCTCCGTTGGAATTTTGGAAACCATGTGGTTGTGGAACGATTATCTCTTACCATATCTGGTACTTGATCGTAAGAAGTATATGACCATTCCGATTTTGATCCAGTATTTCCGGGGAAGCTACGGAAAGGTTGAGATGGGACCAATGATGGCTTGTATCCTTATGACGGTATTGCCGATCATCATTGTATATCTGGTTTGCCAGAAGTACATTATCAAGGGTGTTATGGCTGGTGCTGTCAAAGGCTAAGACTTGTTCCCTTATAAAATTATGAGGTGAAAATATGAATAGAAGTAGTGGAATATTACTTCCCATATCTTCGCTTCCATCACCATATGGTATAGGCACCTTTTGGAGCGGCAGCATATGCTTTTTGCTGATTTTTTGCATGAGGCAGGGCAGAAATACTGGCAGTTTTTACCACTGGGGCCTACCAGTTATGGGGATTCGCCTTACCAGAGTTTTTTCCACCTTTGCGAAATCCGTATTTTGTGCATCTGGATCTTTTGACGAGGATGGACTGCTTTTGGCGGAGGAAGTAGAAGCATGTGACTGGGGAGAAGATCCCCGTCATGTGGATTATGGAAAGATTTTTACGAAAGCCGCTTTGCCATATTGGCAAAAGGCAAAGGCAAGAGGCTATGCGAGAGACTATGAGGATGTGCAGGCTTTTTGTCAGGAAAATGAGCAGTGGCTGGATAATTATGCACTTTACATGGCATGTAAAAGCATTTTGGCATGAAGGCATGGAGTGAGTGGGAGGATAAGGATATCCGTATGCACCGCCCGGAAGCGGTCGAAAAGTACCGCCGGGATTTGCAGGAGGATATGGAACTCTTTATTTACATCCAGTATCTCTTTTTAAACAGTGGAATGCCCTGCGTGCCTATATCAATGATCTTGGCATTGAGATCATCGGGGATTTGCCGATCTATGTATCCATGGATTCTGCGGATGTGTGGGCAGAACCGGAGTATTTTGTTTTAAAATGAGGAGCGTATCCCATTGGAAGTGGCAGGTGTACCGCCGGATTATTTCAGTGAGGATGGGCAACTCTGGGGCAACCCGATCTATGATTGGGAGGCTATGGCAAAAGATGGATACGGTTGGTGGATCCGACGGATCGAAGGAGCCGGCAAGTTGTATGATGTGATCCGTATCGATCACTTCCGCGGATTTGATACCTATTGGGCAGTGCCTTATGGGGAAAAAGACCGCTAAGATCGGTCAGTGGAAGCAAGGACCGGGCATGGATCTGGTCGGACTTTTGAAAAGACATTTCCAAAACTGGAATTTATCGCAGAAGATTTGGGTGAGCAGTCACCAAGTGTCAGACAGTTGCTTGCAGACAGTGGCTTCCCAGGCATGAAGATCTTAGAGTTTGCCTTTGATTCGGATGAGCCAAGCGACTATCAGCCGCACACCTATCCGAGACACTGCATTTGTTACACCGGAACCCATGATAACAGTCCGGTCATGCTCTGGAAGGCAGAGGCAAAGCCGAAAGATGCCGCCTATGCAGCAGAGTATTTAGGCATTGGGGACGAACCTTTTATTATTGGGGCTTTATCCGCGGTGGCATGCGGTCGGTAGCACTTCTCTTTGTGGCACAGATGCAGGATTATCTGGGACTGGGCAAAGGACATCGCATGAATGTGCCGGGGACGGCAAGTGGAAACTGGACCTGGCGTATGCTTTCGGAAGAGGCAACGACAGAGATTGCAGAGAAACTATATCGCATGACCAAGATATACGGTCGTCTGCAAAAGTAAATAAAAAAGAAAAGAGGTGGCTTTAAGACCCGTAAGAACGTGGTTTTAAGGGCACCTTTTCTTGACAATCAGAGGGCTTTTTGCCTATAATAGATTGATTAAATATCAGAAAGGATATGCAGACATGGAAAAGAAAAATATCTTGACATATGGTGGACTTAAAAATACGAAGATGAACTTCAGGAGTTGAAGGTTGTTCGTAGAAAGGAAGTTGCTCAGAAGATCAAAGAAGCAAGAGAACAGGGAGACTTATCAGAGAACGCTGAGTATGATGCAGCAAAGGATGAGCAGCGTGATATTGAGGCTCGTATCGAGGAATTAGAGAAGATTCTTAAGAATGCAGAAGTTGTAGATGAGGAAGAAGTAGATCTTGACAAAGATCAGTGTTGGATGTCAGGTCAAGATTTTGGATATTGAATTTGACGAAGAACTGGAGTACAAGGTTGTAGGTTCTACAGAGGCAAACAGCCTGACAGGCAGAATTTCTAATGAGTCACCGGTTGGCAGAGCCATCATGGGAGCAAGCGTTGGAGGTATCGTGACCGTTGAGACTCCGGCAGGCGATTTACAGT
>VOFG01001150.1_pt1:85000-196000 | contig 196000 bp, 203 predicted proteins | sample 5384171 | NCBI WGS metagenome assembly VOFG01 (sample SAMN12384726, study PRJNA508395) | human gut metagenome | isolation source: healthy gut F | host: Homo sapiens | reverse complement strand
CGTTTGAGCCGCGCCTGAGAGACGCTGGCCGTTGTTGATGAGGATCGCCGCCTGAAGGGTTGTTGACGCTGGGCGATATTGCGCGCTTCTACATCGAGGATCAGGACGCCAATGCGCTGGCGGAGGCCAAGACCAGCTATCGGAATCTGGTCGATGTGCTTGACGGCACGCTCGAGGTTGGCGATATTGACCAGCGGTTTGAGCAAGGCAGTGGGTCGTTGCGGCGGCTAATCCGGACGTGCTCGAGGACTACATCGGCAAAATGATATGGTTATTCTCGGCAACCGCTATGAAAGCCAGCTGTGCGCCATTGAGATGAGCGCCGGCTGCATAGTCATCGGCCTCGGCTCCGTTTCGCGCACCATCCGAAAGCTGGCGTCGGAAAACGGCGTTTCCATCATCGCCACCCCGTATGATACCTACACCTGTGTCAAGGTTATCGGTCAGGCGGTTCCGGTGCGGCATGTGATGCGGAAAAGGGTCTTATCACCTTCGAGCCGGAGGAAACGGTTGAGGATGTAAAGCGCACGGTTTCCAAAAGCGTATCCGCTATTACCCGCTGATGGATGAACAGGGACGATACGTCGGTATGTTCTCACAGCGTAACCTGCTGGATCTGGAGCGTCCGTCGGTCATTCTGGTCGATCACAACGAGCGCGATCAGGCCGCCGAAGGTATTCGTTCGACCAATATTGTTGAGATCATCGACCACCACCGCATTGACTCGGTGGAGACCAGCGGACCGATCTACTTCCGCAATCAGCCGCTCGGCTGCACCGCGACCATCATCACGCAGATGTACCATGAGCACAACGTGGAGATCGAGCCGAAAATCGCGGGTCTGCTGTGCTCGGCAATCCTGTCGGACACGCTGATGTTCCGCTCGCCGACGTGTACGCCGCTTGATCGCATGGCTGCAGAAGAGCTGGCGAAAATCGCCGGTCTGGACATCAAGCAGTATGCAACAGAAATGTTCCGCTCCAGCTCGCGTCTGCTCGATCGCTCGATGGATGAGCTGCTCCACATGGATTTCAAGTATTTTCAGGCGCAGAATCAGAAGATTGCGATTTCGCAGGTGACGAGTGTCAGTGAGAACGAGCTGTCCGGCATCCGTGATAAAATGCTCGAGTACATGGAAAGCTGCCTGGCATCGAGCGGTCTGTCCATGCTGTTCGCTATGCTGACCAACATTATCGAGGAAAAGACAGAGCTGCTCTACGTCGGCAAGGGCGCGCAGCAGCTGGTTCGTGCGGCCTTCAAGACCGACTGCGGCGAGCATTCGGTCGTCCTGCCCGGCGTCGTCAGCCGGAAGAAGCAGATGGTGGTGCCGCTTGTCAGAGCCATGGAGCACGACGAGGAAATTGAGTAAGATTTGCAGAAAAAGCGGGAGAAACCAGGGTTTCTCCCGCTTTTTGTGTTTACTTCCGCTTTTGCAGCTGCTCGGAGATGGTTCGTTTCATCGTCTCGGCGTCAAGCGGCTTAGACAGATGCGCGTTCATGCCTGCGGCGAGACACTTCTCGCGGTCCTCTTTGAAGACGTTGGCTGTCATGGCGATAATCGGAATGGTTTTCGCGTCCGGCCGATCGAGTGCCCGAATAGCTTTTGCAGCCTCCAGACCGTCCATCTCGGGCATCATCACGTCCATGAGAATGGCATCAAAGCTACCCGGCTCGGAGTCCCGGAAGGCTGCAAGCGCCTGCCTGCCGTTCTGCACCGGCACGGTCTGTGCACCGCTGTCGTGCAGCAGGAAGATCGCAATCTCCATGTTGAGCTCATTATCCTCGGCAACGAGCAGCCGCGTGCCGGCAATATCTGATTGTGTCTGTGGCGAAGCTGCTGCTGCGGTCGCATCACGGTCGAGTTCAAAAGGCAGTACGACGGTAAACCGGCTGCCTTCGCCGAGTTTGCTCTCCACCGAAATGGTGCCGCCCATTTGCTCGACGAGCTGTTGCACGATAGACATGCCGAGTCCGGTACCCATATAGCTTGAGCGGGAGGACTCGTCTGCCTGCTCAAACGGCTTGAATAGATGGTTTTTGATGAAATCTTCGGATATGCCCAGACCGGTGTCCTCGATGATAAACTGGCAGGTGATCTTCTCGTCCGTCCGTTCGAGCATATGCATCTGCATGTGGATGGACCCGCCGGGCTTGTTGTATTTCACGCAGTTGGTGAACAGATTCATCAGGATTTTTTTCAGATGCAGCGCACTGCTGCGGACGTAAATGCCGGAAAAATCATCATGCTCACCGGTGACGGTAAGACCGGCGGCTTCCGCCTGAAACAGCACCGAATTGGTAATGCTGCCGCAGACTTCATCCAGATTCATGGATTCGCGCCGCAGAACGACGGTGCCGTTTTCTAGCTGAGCCATATCCAGCACATCGTTCACCAGAGACAGCAGCAGCTGAGAGGACAGCTCGATTTTATGCAGACAGTCGCGCACGCGCGCGTGGTCGTCCTCATTTTTTTCGGATGATAGTCAGCATGCCGATGATGCCGTTGATGGGTGTGCGGATATCGTGCGACATGTTGTTCAGGAACGTTGTTTTGGCGGCGTTGGCGGCCTTGGCCTGTACGAGCGCCTCCTGCAGCTCTGTCTGGCTCTGCTGCAGCTTGAGGTTCAGCTCCTGCGCCTGTTTGGCGGACTGCCGGGCCTTGCGGAACAGACCGAACAGCAGCAGAGAGAGCAGGATGAACACAACAGAGGCAGTAGTCAGGTTGTCCTTGACAAAGTACGCAACGGTGACCTTTTCGGGCGCACTGTCGTACATGGCGAGTGCACCGGTCAGCAGGGAAGAAGGCATGGTTTTGAGCGTTTTGTTCAGGATGGACAGCAAAACCGTATCGCCCTGCCGTACGGCGAACGAGGTCTTGCTCGGCTGTGTGAGGAACACGCGGTACAGCTTTTTGTCCTTCATATAGCGCGGCAGCTGACCGGCACGCGTTACATAGCAGTCCGCACTGCCGGTCCGCATGGCTTTGATCGCGTCATTCGCCGAAGGGTATTCGAGGATTGTCCACTTGGGGTAATTATAGGAAAGGTACTGCTTGAGCGAAAAATCGTTCCCGGGGATGGCAGCGGTGTTTGGCTCAAGCTCATTAAAATGGTTCTTCGTGGTAAGCGCCGCCTGACTGAAGCTCAAGACGGTGTTCGACAGTGCAAGACCGTTCTCTGCGGCGGCACTTGGGTTCTGGCTGGTGTGAAAAATCAGGTCGATCTCATCGTTCTGCAGTGCCTGCAGCTGCTCAAGCTGCGTGTCAAAGCCGTGCAGGTCGAAATGCAAGGCGTTATCCCCCAGACAATTCGTCGCATATACGACATAATCCGTGAGAACACCGGCAACATCACCGGTTTGGATATCAAAGGTGCTGATACCGGTGTCATGATTCAGAAAACCGATGCGGATGGCGCCGTGCTGCCGGAGCCAGTCCCGCTCTTCGGTCGAGAGGATCTCGGCCGACCGGGCAGACAGATAGCGCTGATACAGATCATCCTGATAGAACGGCTTGTCGTGTGCAATACGGCGCATAGCATTATCGAGTGCTTCCTTGAGGTCGGGACGGTTTTTGCTGATCACGAAGTAAATATCTGAGATGCCGAACGAGGCGATCGCGGACAGGCTGTATTCCTGCCACTGGGGGCTCTCGACCGAGATAAAACCGTCGATTTCGCGGCTGGCGATCTTGGCAGCTGCGTCCTCGCTGCTGGTGATGGTCACATGCTCGGTGTGCAGACCGTGGCGTGCCTCCCATTCGCAGAACTGCGTGGTCGGGATGCTTTCGGACAGCATGCCGATGCGCTTGCCGTTCAGGGTGGTCAGATCGGATACGGAAATGTCGGGCAAGATTTGCATACAGGTAATATTTTTCCTCGCCCATCGGCAGATCGGAAAACAGCATGGTCTGGGCACGGCCCTCGGCGTAGGATACGCCGGCCATCAGGTCGATTTCGCCCTTTTGCAGCATGTTCAGTGAATCCGGCCAGTTTGCTTCGATGTAATGATAGGTCCAGCCGGTATATGCGGCGATGGACTGCTGATATTCGTAGCCGTAGCCGCTGCGTTCGCCGTTTTCGCAGGTGATGTTGTAGGCGGAATCCGGATACCATGCAACTCGCACGACAGAGGAATCCTGCACAGCGGCGGCTGTGCCCTGCAGCAGCGGCATAAGCAGGCAGAGGCACAGCAGCAGACAGCCGTACCGTTTCAGTCTGGTTGTAATTCTGTTCATATGCCCTCCGTAAGCCGGAATGCGTCCGGCTTTTCTCTGTAAAAAGGAAAAAGATGCACTGCTACATCGGTAATGCATCTGTGCATCTCAAACGAGGCAGCTGGCTGCCATTTTACAGGCCCTGTGAAGCTGGCTTCGTAGTCATTGCGAAAGCGGCTTCTTAGCTTTGCGTCGCAGGCTTTCGCCTGGTTTGCTGAATATTTATTTGTTTATTATAGGTGAAGAACGACAGAGTTGCAAGAGAAAGACGCAAAATCGACCGCAATTTCAATAGAATGCGGTATTAAAATTGTTTGATTGATATACAGAACAGAGGGAACCAAATTGCACGGCATCTCGTCTAATCAAGTAACAAGAGAAAATACAGCGGCCGTGCGCCGCACCGCTCAAGAAACGAGGTGTCCGTTATGAAAAAACGATTGTTCCCCCTGTTCCTTGCACTTTTGCTGCTGCTTTCCGCCTGCGGAGCAGGCGTCGGCAACTCGGTATCGGCGGCAGCCGGTGACAGCGGCAGTATGCCGGATGCCGCGAACGGCTGGACCGAGGATGCGTCGGCAGATACCGCTGAGAGCGGTGCGGACTTTTTCTGCGGCGAGAAAGAATGCCAAGCTGATTTTGAACGCCAATCTGACGCTCGAAACGCAGGATTTCGACAAAGCCTCTGCAGATATTGAGAAAATGGCAGCGGATGCAGGCGGCTATCTTGAATCGAGCAGTCTTTCCGGCGATGCAGGCAGCCGGCATGCAAGCTATGTCCTGCGCATTCCGCAGGAGAAGTTTGAGGCGTTTTACGAGCAGCTCGGCAGCAGCGTGCATGTGGTGTACAGCTCGCGTTCGAGCGAGGACGTGACCGAGCAGTATACCGATATCGAAACCCGTCTGGCAACGCTGACCACCAAGCACGAGCGGCTGCTGGCGCTGCTCAATCAGGCGGACAAGATGGAGGATATCATCTCGCTCGAGAACGCGCTGGCCGACTGTGAATACGAGATCGACTCGCTGACCGGCTCTAAGCGCCATTACGATGATCTGGTCGGATTTTCGACCTTCTATGTGGATCTGGAAGAGGTGCAGACGCTGACCGCAACGCCTGAGGGCAGCGGCTTCGGCGCACAGCTCACGCAGGCGGCTAAGACCGGAACACGCGGTCTGGTTGACGCGGTTCGCGCGCTCATCGTCGGTGCGGTGATGTTCTGGCCGGTGATCCTGCTGGCTGCTGCCGGAGGCGGCACTGTTGCGGTCCTGCACCGTCGGCGCAGGAAGGCGCGCGAAGCCGAGCAGACGGAGATTCCGACAGAAAAAGAAGAACGGTAATACAGGTGCAAAAGGAGCGCAGATGTTTGCAATCTGCGTTCCTTTTGTCGATTTTACTGCGGCTATGATATACTGATAGTGCTACCGCCCCCCATAAAGGTAGAGAAAGGGGTGTGCACGATGTCTATCACTTTGTCTTTCCTTATTTCTGTTGCGGCGAGTGTAGTTGCATATTACATTTGCAAATGGCTGGATAGAAACAGTAACCGGTAGTCAGCCTGAGGAATAAGCCGCCTCATACCAAACGGCATAGAAAAGCCCCGGTGCTGGAACACCGGGGCTTTTCGCGCACGATGTGCACTTTTTGTCTTTCCTTGTGTAATCATATTATACCGCATATCAACAGCCAATGCAAGTAGATCCGACTGCGCCGGAAGATATTTCTCTGTCTAAGCGAGGAATATGCACAATATCATGGGCGCTTATTTGGATAGTTTTATACTATGGTTAAATACATTTGGCTCATTCCTCCAAAGTGTGATATGATTAAATCATTCAGGAGAGAACAAGAAACGGAGAGAAAACCATGAAGCGATGGAAAGGGGCGGCATTGCTGCTGCTCTGCACAGTTGTGCTGCTGCGGCTGCTGCAGGGATTGGCACAGCCGGAAAAAGAGAATGCCCATGTGCCGGTGCTCGGCATTGTCACCACGGCGGCAGAGGATGACCGGCGCGAAGCGCAGTCCGAAGCACTTGTACATGCGGCGGAGGAACATGGCTTCAAAGTGCTGGAAATGCCGGTCGAGCGCACGCAGGAGGCACAGATTGAAGCCGTGCGTGCGCTGATCGTGTATCAGGTGGACGCAATCGCATTTACGCCGCTGGTGGAAAGCGGCTGGGACAACGTGCTGCGCGAAGCAAAATCCGCCTCCGTGCCGCTGCTGTCGATAGACCGCGCGATACGCGGCGTGGATGATGTACCGCTGCAGCATATAGGATTTGATTATGCGTCGCTCGCCGAGCGGGCAGCGGATGCGCTTCTGCAGCAGCGCATGCCGCGGGACGGTGTACTGGAGCTTTACGGCACGGTAAATGCTTCGGACGCAAGAGAGATTGCACGCGGCTGCCGCGCGTCTCTGGAGGAACACGGATTGACCGTAACCTACAGCCTGTGCGGCGACGGCATGCGCTCGCGCAGCTGCGAAATACTGGAGGAGATGGAGGACCATCTGGACGAAATCGGCTACATTTTCGCCCAGAATGACGCGATGGCGCTCGGTGCGGTGGATTATCTGCACAGCCACGGCCGCAAACCGGGCAAGGATGTGCTGATTTGTGCGTTTGGCGGCGGTGCGGAGCTGCGCGCGCTGCAGAAAAAAAAAGGGGAGGTTGCCGTAATCGGTGCGCTGGATGACACCCAGCTGGCCGAGCTGACCGCAGGCGCAGTCCAGCAGATTGCGAAGGCACCGTGGAAGCCCTATATCGCTCTGGCGGACACCGCCGTGCTGACGGAGGAGGGGAACAGCCGATGCGTAAATCCCATCACAGCCTGCACGGCTTGCTGCGGCGGTCGCTGCTGCGCAGTGTGGTTTGCATGATTTTACCGGTGTGCGTGCTGGCAGGTCTGCTGGTTGTGCTGACACAGCGCTATGGCGCGGATATTGCATTGACGACCCGAGCCTCCGAAGTGCGCACTGTGCTGGTGCAGGACTTGCCGGATGAGGTGTGGAACGTGGTTTCCGGCCGTATTTCCTTCGAGGATGGACGGCAGCGGATGCTGATCGACAGTGCTCTGTGGGAACTGAACGATATGCTGGACAGTGCCGGAGAGGACGAGGCACAGTACCTCAACACGGCGCTGCGCGCCATCCGCACGATCGACAGCTACGTTGATCAGCTGGAAACGCAGATGGACGCCGGTGCCGCAGTCAGCCGCAACGAATCGCTGTACCGCGAGATTCACAGCGTCGGCCATCTGGCGGGCAGCATGCTTGACCGCTATATCGAGAATGAGATCGCCCGCATGGGCCGTTTCAACGCCTGCATTCAGCACGGACTGGGTGCGGCAGCGCTTGCACTCATTGCGCTGGTCGGCGTGATGATCTGGCTGACTATTCGGGCATCTGACAATCTGGAAGGTGCGATCGGCGCGTCTTTGCGGCAGCTGGAACAGTTTGCCAACCGCATTGCCGCCGGTGAGCTGACCGAGCGCGTCCCGCCGACCGAGATCGACGAGCTGCATCTGCTGACACGCGATCTCAATACAATGGCGGAGCAGCTGGGTGCGCTCATTCATGAGCGGGTCGAGCAGGAAAAGACCATCAAAAAGCTGAACTGCGGGCGCTGCAGGCGCAGATCACGCCGCATTTCATGTACAATACGCTGGAAACCATCGTCTGGCTGGCCGAAGAGGGCCGCAACAGCGAGGTCGTCGAGATGACGATGGCGTTCACCGGCTTTCTGCGCATCTCGCTCAGCCGCGGCGCGGATTACATCACGGTCGAGCGCGAGGAACAGCACGTTGCAAACTATTTGCAGATTCAGTCGGTGCGGTACGGCAGCATCATGCGGTATACGATTGATATTGATCCCGCGCTGCACGAGCGGTATATGCTGAAAATCGTGCTGCAGCCGCTGGTTGAAAACGCGATTTATCACGGCATTAAGCGCAGGCGCGGCAGAGGACAGATTACCGTGACCGGCCGCAGGCAGGCAGGCGGCATGTACTTCGCCGTGGAGGACAACGGCATGGGCATGACACCCGAGCGTCTTGCCGAGGTACGGGCCTCGCTGCAGAACGGCGCACCGCTTGACCCGGACGGCAAGGGCGGCTACGGTCTGCGCAATGTGGAACAGCGTCTGCGGCTGTATTACGGCTGCGGACTGACGATCGAGAGTGAATACCGGCACGGCACACGCATCAGCTTCACCGTACCGGACGAACAGGAGGGGAAAACGCTATGATGCGTGTATTTATTGCGGATGATGAGGAGATCATCCGGGATGGCATCCGCAACTGCATTGAAAAGGAGCAGGAACGCTTTTTGTTTGCAGGTGAAGCGCCGGACGGCGAAATGGCACTGCCTATGCTGATGGAAATGAAGCCGGATGTGCTCATTACGGACATCCGCATGCCGTTTATGGATGGTCTGGAGCTGACAAAGGTTGTGCGGCGCACCATGCCGTGGCTGCGTATTGTGTTCCTCAGCGGACACGATGAATTTGAGTATGCACAGAAGGCGGTTTCGCTGCACGCGGATGCGTATCTGCTCAAGCCGGTCAGCTCGGCGCAGCTGCTTGAAACGCTTGGACAGGTTGCCGAGCAGATTGAGCAGGAGCAGCAGCAGCTTCGCTCGGAAGGTGCAAACAGCCGCAGTGAACACGAGGAGGACGTGCTGCGTGAGCATTTTCTCAACGACCTGCTCTCGGGCAGCGTGCCGACTGCGGAGGCGGCTGTACAGGGAGAACGCTGGGGGCTGCTGCTGACAGCGAAGCAGTATCTTGTGTGCATCGTGCGCCTGCCGGAAAATGCCGTGCAGGAGCAGGTGCGCGCGCTGACCGAGCGTCTGTGCGGTGAGGAAAGCGAGGTCTGCGCCTTTTTCCGCGGCAGCCGCCGGCTGGTGCTCCTGCTGCGCGGAGAGACCGAGGAAGCTGTGCGCGAAACCGCCTACGAGTTCTGTCAGAACCTGCGGCACGAGCTTTGTCAGGTGCTGGGCTGGAACGCGCTGTGCGCGATTGGCGCACCGGTCTCCCGTGTCAGCGCCCTGCCGGAAAGCTACCGCACAGCGAAGGATACACTGCTGCAGGCCTCCGCATGTGCGGAGGACGGCGTATTCGGCAGCACGGACTTTGCCGGTGTGCAGCACGAGTTCGTTTTCTCGGCGGGCGGCTCGCTGGCGGACAAGCTGCGGCATGCCGCCCCCGAGGATGTGCCGCGTATTGTCGAGGGCTACTTCGGTGGCTCGGCGGCGCAGGACGTGCAGAGCGTGCTGTACCGATATTATCTGCTGATGAACCTGCTCGTCACGGCCTCTCAGCTGGCTGATGAGGTGCAGGCAGGCAGCATTCCGCCTCCGGAGGACCCGCAGGCGGTGCTCGGTCAGGCGGCGACGCTCGAGGGCACAAAGGCCTGTGCCGCCGAGGTGCTCGGCCGCATGACTCGTCTGTGTTATCGCCATCAGAATGTGCGATATAGCGCGGAGATCAGCCGTGCAAAGGAGTTTATCCGCGAAAATTATGCGGACAGCGGTATTTCGCTGCACATGGTGGCGGCAGAGGTCGGGTTCAGTCCGAACCATTTTTCCACTGTGTTTTCGCAGGAGACCGGTCAGACCTTTGTCGAATATCTGACCGCTGTCCGCATCGAGGCGGCAAAGCATCTGCTGACCAAGGGCAACAGCCGCATGAGCGATATTGCGTTTGACGTCGGTTATCAGGATTCGCACTATTTCAGCTATCTGTTCAAAAAGCACGTCGGCGTTTCGCCGCGCGAGTACCGCAACCGGTCGGAAGAAGGGTAAAATAATATCGTAAAAAATTCACCGTTCAGGAACGGCCTTCTTGAATGGTAAAATTTTATCGGATGATGGACGGTAGAGCGAAGCCGCTTAAACTGTTATAATATAAACAGAGAAAAAACTGCCCCGCCTTTTGTATTGAGGTGGAAGCTATGAAAAGAATATGTTTTCTTCCTGTTGTTCTGCTGCTGACCGGACTGCTCTGCGGCTGTACGGGTCAGCAGCAGAACGATCCTCATCGCAGGAGCGCAATCATGCGATGGAGGAGGGACAGAAACACCGAAATATGACCATCTTACCGTATACAGTCCGCTGCCGGAGTCGGAAACGCTGCTGTACTGCAGTGCATTCCCGCAAGGATACCGGCATTACCGTGGACTGTATTTATCTTCCCTGCCGGAGAAATGACCGCGCGGCTCGAGCAGGAGCAGGACAACCCCGCAGGCTTCTGTGCTGCTGGGCGGCTCGGCGGATAACTATATTCAGCTGCGAGGCCGGTCTGCTGGAGGCGTATCAAAGTCCCGAGCTGACCGATGTGCCCGAAGCCTATCAGGATGAGCAGGGCGTGTGGAATCCGATTTACATCGGCACGCTGTGCTTCGCCTGCAACACCGACTGGTTTGCACGGACGGGAACGCCGATGCCGACCTGCTGGGACGATCTGCTGTCGCCTGCACTGGGGCAGATTGTGATGGCAACAGATCCGAAAAGCTCGGGGTACCTCGTATACTACGCTGGCAACGCTTGCAGCAGATGCGCGGCGAGGACAAGGCGGGGAGCATCTCAAAAAGTTAGATCAGAATGTCGGAGCATATTATACTGCATCGAGTACAGAACTGGTTAAACAGGTTAGCACCGGCGATTATGCTGTTGCGGATCGTGTTTTTATCACGATGGCCGCCGTGCGGCATTGGATGGCTATCCATTGAGGGTGCGCAGTCCGGCAGACGGCACTGGCTGTGAGATCGGCGCGTGCGCGCTTGTGCGCAATGCACCTGCAGGAGAACGCGAAAATGCATGTACTTTTCTTGATTGGATGACTTCGCACGCGGACAGGAGTGCTATCGAAGCCAAAGCTGTCGCCTTCCGGCAAACAGCACCGCCCGTGCAGCAGATGGACTGCCGTCGTTGGATGAGGTCAGAAAGCTCATCACCTACGATTTAAGGGGCAGGCAAGAACCGCACGCGGCTGATTTTAATACTTCGACACGCATATTTACAACGCGCGAACGCTTAAGGCAACACCGCACAATTAAGCAGCGGCTCCTTGTGCAGGCTCTGGTCGCACTGCCGCGGTGCTTTGCGGAAATTTTGTGTCCTGACTTTGGCTTCGGTTCCTTGCGCGAGTTCCGTCCGCGCTGCCGAAGTTTCACGGTAACTCATCAAGTATTACCGCAAAACTGAGCCTCATCGGTACGCAAAATTTACTCGCAAATCACTCTTGTTCAATTATGCGGTATTGCCTTAACAAAAGGTTTAACATAGACGCGGCGGTATGGCAGCAGCCGTACCGTGAAGAGAAAGGAGAATGGCTAAAAATCTTCGCGTATGCGGCGGCTGCTCAGCGGTGCGCTGTCAGCCGTGATGCTGGCAACACTGGTGCGAGCACTGCTTCCCGCAATCGGAAGGACGGATACCGGCTCCGCTGACGGGTCCGTACCTGATGACCCGAAAACAAACGGCATGGTTGTCGTTTGGGAACTGAATAACCGATGAAGTCCACCATTACCTACGGTTTTTGACGATGCGGACAAGAAAACGCTCGAGGTTCCGGTACCCGAGGCGAAAAGTTTAAAGGGTGAGAACATGCAGACGTATCGTGCCCGCCTGACCGATCTGACTCGGGCAATGACCTATACCTACAAGGTTGCTTGAGACCGAGGACGGACAGACTGTGGAGGGTCACTTCCGCACGCTGCCCGAAAATTCGGATGAGATCCGCTTTGTGGTTGTCAGCGACAGCCATCGCTTTGAAACGGCAACCAAGGTTTCCGACATGATCGCACAGTTCGATCCGGACTTTATCCTGCATACCGGCGATATGGTAGAGGGCACCGGCTCTCCAGGAAGGATCAGTTCCCGTACTGGTTCCAGAATGTCGGCTCGTTCCTGCACAATGTGCCGGTTATCTACAACAGCGGCAACCACGATTACGGTGTCTACTTTGATGAGTATGTCGCAAGGTGCAGAAGGAGCAGTATAAAATTCAACGAGACCGGACGCAACGTAGCGTTTGACTGCGGTCCGGTGCATTTCGATATGCTGGACAGCAACCCGTGGTCCCTGTTCGAGCTGAACTCCACTGCAGGCGGCGGCGAGGGACGGATGCGGCAACCAAGGCCGTTGTAAACGAGTCGCTCGACTGGCTCAAGGCGGATCTTGCAACCGACAATGCCAAGAAGGCTGACTTCCGCGTTGTTACCATGCACCATCCGTTCGAGGATGATCTGACCCGCAAGTACGTTCCCCCCATCGTGGAGAACGGCAACGTGAATATCATGTTCAGCGGCCATACCCATCTGTATTCCCGCTATGCTTCTGCTGACCCGGAAGCGCGGCGCAGATACCCTGTATGTAACCCAGGGCGATGCCCGCATCGGCGGCGGCAAGATCGACACCGGCAAGCCGGATCAGCGCCTGGATGACAACTATCCCAACCTGCTTGCAACCGGCAAGGGCGATATGCTCGAAGTAACCGTCAAGGACGGTCTGCTGACCTATAAGAATCTGGGGTCTGAGCGGCGACGGCGAGAAGGTATTTGAGACGGTTACGCTGTCCAAGGACGGCGCCAAGCTGGCGTACAGCGATATTTCCATCACCCCCGGACACCGTTCAGTCCAACGGCACTGTCACGGTATCCGCAAAGGTGACCAATGTCGGCAAGGGTCTGGCGACTGCCTCCATATCCCAAGGACAACGGCACTGACCGCTGGCTGTATGAGTTCGGCAAGAGCGGCAAGGAGCGCGTTGTCGGTCTGAATCCCGGCGAGTCCGTAACGCTGAGCGCACCGCTGACGCTTTCCACACTCGGCACGCATACCCTCAAGCTGGACAGCTACACCAAAACAGTCAATGTTACCTTCCGCAAGGCGACCTACACCTACAGCAACCTGCGCCTGCAGCTTGGCAGCGGCACGGTAAGCGAGCCGACCAGCAATGTCATCTACGCCAAGGCGGATGTGCAGAACATCGGCAATGAGGACGGCACCGCAGAGGCAGTGTTGTACATCAACGGCGCAGCCGTTACCTCGCAGAAGACTGCGCTCAAGGCAGGCGAGACCCGCACGGTTGAGTTTGCCTACAAGGCACCGGCAGGCGGCAGCTATACCGTCAAGGTCGGCAACTCGGCAGAGAAGACCGTTGCCGTGCTCGGCTCCATTCAGGGCACCCCGATCGTAAAGGATAAGTCCGGCAAAGGGCAACGACGGTATCATCCGCGGCAATCCGACGCTCGTTAAGTACAACGGCAACTGGGGTCTGTCCCTGGACGGCGTGGATGATTATGTGGAAATTCCGGATAACAAGAACTATGTGGTAGACAACGGTGTTACCGGCATGGTTTGGGCAAACATCGATCGTCTGGCAACGGGCGATGAGTGGGACCACAACCCGCTGCTGATGAAGGGCGCTTCCATCGGCTACGGTACCAACTACCTGTTCCGCATGGCAGTCCGCAAGACCGGCATGGTTACCTACGGCATTGGCTTTAACAACGATAACGGCGAGTACTTCTGGAACGACGACGAGAATATGGGCGGCGGCGTTACCCTCGGCAAGTGGGTACAGTACACCGGCGGCTTTGATCGTGCAACCGGCGGCGACAGCTACGAGGATACCAAGGCAAGCGGTCACACCGATGCACCGAATTTGATTCTGAGATCCGCAACTGGGAAGGCAAGTCCATGTACTCCGGCTTTGCATTCCACCGTCATCTGCTGACGGGCCGCGGCCGCGGCAAGACGCACACCATGCTGACGGGCGACATCGGCCAGCTCCGCTTCTACACCACCAAGCTGACCGCAGAGGAGAACAAGCAGATTTACGCAAATCCGACTGCAAAGGGTCCGGAAAGCGACAAGCTGGTCGTATGGCTGGATTATGCACCGGAGAATATCGTCACCAAGGGCACGCACACCACCGAGTGGCGCGCAATGACCGGCAGTGCAGCACAGTTTACCTATAACGCAGAGATCACCGGCGCGGCTTCTGCAACCGCAACCGTTGAGACCTCGGACGACAGCAAGACCGTAAAGGCTTCCCAGTCCGCAGAGCTGAAGAACGGCAAGAACACGGTTGATATTTCCGCACTGGGCAGTGCAAAGTATGTTCGCGTTACTACCGTACTGAACTCCTCTGTTGCAGAGAAGTCCACCGATATTCCGGTTATCAACTCGTATTCCATCAAGGCTGGCAATACCAATATCTGGGCGACGCTGGCAGACTGGAACGAGGGCACCTTCACCGATGCAGTAGGCTACGAATCCGATGATGTATTCAACGATTACTCTGTGGATTACGACGACTACGGCACCGTGGGCAAGAATGTCAAGGTTGTTGAGGGTACGGTAAGCACCTTCACCGACATCGCGGGCCACTGGGCAAAGGATGCCATCGAATATGTGACCGATAAGGCGCTGTTCAACGGCACGACCGCAACCACCTTCTCCCCGAACGAGGGCATGACCCGCGGCATGTTTGTCACCGTGCTTGGCCGTATGGCAGGCGCAGATATCTCCTCGTACAACACCCAGAGCCAGTTTGCCGACGTAGACAGCAAAATGTACTACAACGCATACGTCAACTGGGCAGCAGCCAACAAGATCGTTTCCGGCGTGGACGCTTCGCATTTCAATCCGAATGCGCTCATCACCCGTGAGCAGGCTGCGGTTATCATGGATAATTATCTGACCGCCACCGGCACTAAGGTAGAGGAAACCGGCAGTGCAGCCGCATTTGCCGACAGCGCAAGCATCCGCGCTTACGCGAAGGACGCTGTAACCAGAATGCAGAAGGCTGGTCTGCTGAGCGGCAAATCGGGCAACCGTTTTTGACCCGCAGGGCACGGCCACCCGTGCACAGGTAGCTGTTATCATGCAGAATCTGTGTGAAAAGACCGGTAAATAAGCCGGAATGGCCAAAATGGAGAGTAGAAAAACCACGTCTCCCGCCATTCGGCGGGAGATCCCTTGGCCCGCCACGCCCCTGGAATTATGAATTTGCCATTTGGAACAGGAAAAACCCGGAGAGGTTATCCCTCTCCTGGTTTTTCAGGTTTGATTGTGTCGAAATTCAGTTACTTGATCTCAGCGAACAGCTTCTCGAGCGCAGCCGCTGCAGCTTCCTCGTCCGCGCCGTCGCAGGCAACAGTGATGCTGTCGCCGCCCTTGACGGCCAGACCCATTACTGCGAAAAATCTTCTTGAGGTCAGCGGTCTTTTTCGCCCTTGGTGAGCGTTACCGCGCACTGGAAGCCCTTAGCGGCCTTGCTCAGCAGACCGGCCGGACGGGCGTGCAGGCCTTCCTTATCCTGAATGGTGATGGTAAACTGTTTCAAGAAACTCTCTCCTTTACTGCAGGTGGGTCAGTACAAACTTGATATCCGGGGTTTTTCTTCATCATTTCAAGCGCCTCCTCGTCCTCGAGGGACCTCGCAGACATGGGCGAGCAGGTCAAGGTGTGCGTCACCGACACCGGCAATGCCGAAAATGAGGTATGCTTTTCTCGTCACCGAAGTCTACGCCGTCGGGGTACTGCAGCATGACAACGCCGGACTTTTTGACAGTGGATTTCTTTTCGCTTGTGCCGTGCGGGATGGCAACGCCCATGCCCATGTAGGTGGTAACGAGGCTTTTTCGCGCTCGACCATTGCATCGGCGTAGTCGGCATCGACATAGCCGCGTTTGGCAAGCAGCGCACCTGCGGCGCGGATCGCGGTTTTCCTTATCAACAGAGGGTAAGCCAAGCTGAATGTCCTCGGCCTGGATTACAAGGCCCCTGATCCTGCGCGGCAGGTTCGTCAGTGGTTTTCGGGAGCCGCGGCTTTCGCGGCAGGTGCAGCGGTCAGCGTCTGGTACAGGGTGTCCAGATTCGGGTCCGCAAGGAAGTTGCCAATGGTGATGATCTGTGCCTGCGGTGCACTCCTGCGGGCACGCTCGGCGAGAACACGCTGACATACGACAATATCGGCATCAGCAGGTACGTTATCTACACTGAGTTAGTGACGATCAGCTCTGGACGCTCGGCCTTGATGCGGTTGTTAGGAACTTTGGTCGCGCCCATCGCGCTCGATCCCATGCCAGCGTCGCACGAAAAGACGATCTTGAACGTCACCGGCGTTTATCGGTGCGGATTCGATGGCTGCGGGTGCTTCACCCTTGGCCTGCGCCTTCATATCCTGCATTTTTGGCCTGCGCTTCGCTGAGGTTCTGCGCATTGCCGGAAGTTGCTTTGAGAATGACAGACGAGAGTACAAACGATACGGCAGCTGCAAGGACAACGCCGATAAATACCGTCAGAACGGAGTCACGCGGCGCCATCGCCATGTAGGCAATGATCGAACCGGGGATGCCGGGCCGGACAGACCGGCACCGGTCATGGTAGAACAGGATCGCGCAGAAGTTGCCCGCGATCGGAGCCAGAATGATGATCGGATTCATCAGAATGTACGGGAAGTAGATCTCGTGGATACCGCCGAGCAGGTGAATGACAACCGCGCCGGGGCGGACTGACGTGTGGTCTTGTCCTTGCAGAACAGGCAGTACGCCAGCAGAACGCCCAGACCGGGACCGGGATTGGTCTCGAGCATGTACATGATGGAGCGGCCGGCCTCTGCGGCCTGGCTGACGCCAATTGGGTTGAAAATACCGTGGTTGATGGCGTTGTTCAGGAACAGCACCTTTGCCGGTTCAATAAAGATGGAAACCAGCGGCAGCAGGCTGTGGCTGACCAGAAAATCAACGCCTGCGGTAAGTACGGTGAGAATGGCGGTCATAAACGGGCCGATAACGTAGTAGCCGAGGATCGCCAGCAGCATGCCGAGGATGCCGATGGAGAAATTGTGGACCAGCATTTCAAAACCGGCGGGAATGTGCTCCTCCACGCGGTTGTCAAACTGCTTGATGACCCAGCCTGCCAGCGGGCCCATCACCATCGCACCCATCAGCATGGTGTAGTCCGAGCCGCAGATGCAGCCGATAACGGCGATGCAGGCAATGACGCGGCCGCGTTCCTTTGCGACCATATAGCCGCCCTGACCGGCGATGAGAATGGGCAGCAGGTAGCTCAGCATCGGTGAGACCATCGAGCTGAGCCGTTCGTTCGGGAACCAGCCCTTTTCGATGAACAGCGCTGTGAGGAAGCCCCCCATGCAATAAATGCACCGATGTTCGGCATGACCATGCCGCTCAAAAACTTGCCAAAACGGGAAATTGCGTTTTTCATAGCTTTTCAACTCCTTATCTGTGTTGCCGCATGACTTGCGGGATTCGGGGAGTCGCTTTCGTTTCGTTTGACTATATTGTACAGGCGGAATCCGGGTCTGACAAGGGAAACTATAGTGACTGATGTCACCGGCGAATAGTGACAAATGTCGTAAGACTGTCGAAAACGCGCAGGGAAAGGATGGTTGCTTGTGCAGTCTGCACAGAACAGAGGTGACAGCAGAGCGGGTTGTCGGAGTTGTGTCACCGGAAGATGGTGACAAAAAAACGCAGGATACGGAACAGTGTCACTTGTGCTGTCATTTTAGAATGTGGTATCATAGAGATAAGTAATTGAGAATGGAAAAGGGAGAATTAACGTATACACGATTGCAAATGAATTTACAAATGAATGCACTATGCTGACAGTGACATTCATTTTCCATTCTAAACCTGTTGGATTTTATAGAAAAGGAGCCATCCCGATGTCTGAAACCCTGCCTTCGCTGACTGCGAACGGACAAAAGTTAATCGACCGTCTGCTGACGCTGCCGCAGGGCTGGTGACGGCGGCGATGCTCGCGGAGAGCATCGGCGTGAGCCGCCGCACGGTGCTGCGTGAGCTGCCGAGTGTGGAGCAATGGATTGCCGCGGCAGGCTATCGCTTTGTACGCAGTCCGGGACAGGGACTGCTGCTGGACGAGCCGCCCGCACGCCGGGAGCAAATGCGCGCGCTGCTGAACGGCAGCACAGTCTACGCGGAGCTGCCGCGCCGTCAGCGGCGGCAAAAGCTGCTCGGTATGCTGCTGCAGGCGCGTGAGCCGATGAAAACCGCAGCACTGGCGCGGGAGCTGCTCGTCTCCGAGAGCACACTGGCCGCCGATCTGGACGAAATCGGGCAGTGGGTATCCTCGTATGCGGTGACGCTGCACCGCCGACCCGGTGTGGGCGTATGGCTCAAGGGCGAAAAAGCTGTCCTGCCGCCGCGCCGCTGCCGCGCTGCTGCAGAGCAGCCTGACCGAAGAAGAGCTGCAGGCTGTGCTGCGCGGCAATTTTGCTGCAGGCGGCGCATTTGCTGCGCTGCTGAATACGAAAATCGCCGAGCGGGTATGGCAGGTGCTGCAGCAGTTCGAGCAGAAGGAGAAGCTCCGTCTGCCGGATGCGGGTTTTCTGACGCTTGCCATCCACTGCACGCTGGCGATGCAGCAGCTGCGCGAACAGGGCGGTTCGTCTGCCGCAGTTCATCCGCCGGAAAACGCCGCACAGCGGTTAGGGGGCAGCTTTGGGACAGGCGTTCGGCCTGACGCTGCCGACCGAGGAAGTGCAGTATTTAGAGCAGTATCTGGCAGCGTATATCACCGGTGACGATGGCGAAAAATGGGGAGCCGGCGAGATGCACCTGCGCCATCTGACCGGACGGCTGATCAGCGAGGTGGGACGCGCGATGCGCGTGGATTTCTCGGGCTATGCATCGCTGAGAGACAACCTGTTTACGCATTTACGGCCGATGCTGCTGCGCGTGCGTGAGCAGATTCACATGGATAATCCGCAGCTGGACACGATTCAGCGTGAATATCCGCAGCTGTGGGCGGCAACACGCGCCGCATGCGACACCGTCGAGATGGAACTGGCGTTGCCGCACATTCCGGACAGCGAAGCGGCATATCTTGCCATGCACTTTGGCGCGGTGCTCGAGCAGAACGGCGCACTGCGGCAGGCCGCCCGCGTGGCGGTTGCGTGCCCGCTGGGTATGAGCTCAAGTCGATTTCTGGCTTCGCGTATCGAGGGCGAATTCCCGACCCTCAAGGTGGACGGCTGCTGTTCGGTGCGCGAACTCGATCCGGAGCAGCTGCACAGCCGCGGCATCGACCTTGTGATTGCAACCGTGCCGCTCGAGCTGGCGTATCCGTCGATTACGGTCAATCCCGCGCTGCTTGAGCCGGACCGCGCCCTTCTGCGGGATGCGGTGCAGCGGCTGAACGGCACCGTGCGGACCGGCACACCGGCAGAGCCGCCTGCCGCCTCGGCGGCCGAAGGCGGCCTGCGCTACACCTATCGCCTCACGCGCTCGATGGTGCAGATGCTCGACCATTTATGCATCCGGACTGTGTGCAAACCAGTTTCGCGGCAGGGCCTGATTGACGCGGCAAGCCGTCTGTTCTGCCCGAATGAGGACGCATCGCGTCTGGTGGCGCAGCAGCTGCGTCGACGGGAAGCCATGGGCGATACCTATATCAAGCCGCTGTTCGCGCTGCTGCTGCATTGCAGGACAAAGGCGGTATCGGACTGCCGATTCGGCTATTTACAGGCACAGCCGCCGGTCTACGAGTCCGGAAAGATGATTATGGGGGCATTTGTGCTGCTTGCGCCGGATACCGATGATCCGATTCCGGTGGAGGTCATGCGCATGGTGAGCGCACAGCTGATCGAGGAGCCTGAGCTGATCGAGCGCCTGCGGACCGGTCAGCGCGATGCAGCCGTGCAGCTGTTGGAAGAAAAGCTGGATCGTCTGTTCTCAGAACACGGAAATTAAGCATAAAAGGGAGCGGTAATGCGGAAAATATTCTGCATTGCCGCTCCTTTTGCGCGCAGAACAGAATTTACAGAGAGAATGCGCTCTTGTGAATCATCACAAAAACGAAAGTGATTATTTGTTGAAATAACAGATTGACGCTTGCACAAACTGTTGGTATTATAATTATAGCTTTCGTTTCAACAGTTTAAAATATCTGAAAGGGGTCATTCCATGATCTATACGGTAACACTCAACCCCGCATTGGATAAAACGGTAGAAATTCCGGGTATGGCGCTTGACACGGTCAACCGCATCACGGAAATGCGCACGGATCCCGGCGGCAAGGGCATCAACGTGAGCAAGGTGATTGCCAAACTTGGCGGAGACAGCCGCGCAGTCGGCATTCTGGGTGGTGAGAGCGGCAGAACGCTCGAAAAGCTGCTCGAAAACGAGAATTTCACCACACAGTTCCGGTTCGTTGAGGGGCAGACCCGCACGAACATCAAAATCATTGACCGGGTCGGTCACACGAATACCGACATCAATGAGCCGGGTCTGACCGTCACGGACGCAGATTTAGATGCGCTGCTGAACGACCTTCTGGCTGAGGTGCACGCAGGCGACATCGTGGTGCTGGCGGGCAGTCTGCCGAAGGGCGCACCGCAGGACACCTACCGCGTGTGGACGAGCGCATGCAAAAACGCAGGTGCGCGGGTGTTCCTCGATGCGGACGGCGCTTTACTGGCAGAAGGCTTAAAGGCCGCGCCGTACCTCATCAAGCCGAATGATGATGAGCTGTCGCGTCTGGCGGGCAAAAACTGGAAACCATCGAAGAGTTGACTGCAGAGGGTCAAAAGCTGCTGGAGGGCGGCATCGAACGGGTGGTTATCTCGCTGGGCGGACGCGGCGCGCTGTATCTGCGCAAGAGGCAGCACGATTTATGCTGAGGGACTCAAGGTTCCGGTCGGCAGTACGGTCGGTGCGGGTGACAGCGTGGTGGCCGCGCTGGCGTATGCCGAGTCGCAGGATATGAGCGAGGAGGACGCTGTCCGTCTCTCGACTGCGACCGGAGCCGCGAATGTCATGTGCAGCGGCACACAGGCCGCCGAGCGCTCGGTTATCGAGGAGCTGCTTCCGAAAAGTACGTTTTTCCAAGCTGTAATTGTTGAAATCTATTGCCTAAGTGATAAAGGAGAGTTATTATTATGAAAGCAAGGGCTGTACGTCTGCATGCTGCGAATGATCTGCGTCTGGATACCTTTGAGCTGCCGGAAATCCGCGATGATGAGATTCTGGTCAAGGTCGTATCCGACAGCATCTGCATGTCCACCTACAAGTGCGCGATCCTTGGTACCGAGCACAAGCGCGTGCATCCTGATGTTGCCGAGCATCCGGCCATCATGGGTCACGAGTTCGCGGGCAACATCGTCAAGGTCGGCAAGAACCATCAGGATAAGTTCAAGCCGGGCATGAAGTTTACCCTTCAGCCCGCGCTGAACTACAAGGGCACCATGTGGAGCCCCGGATACTCCTACGAGTTCTTCGGCGGCGATGCGACCTACTGCATCATTCCGGCTGAGGTTATGGAACTTGGCTGCGTGCTCGAGTACAGGGGGCGTGCCTACTACGAGGCGTCTCTTGCCGAGCCGATGAGCTGCTCGATCGGTGCGTTCAACGCCGCTTATCACACCAAGATGGGTGTTTACCATCACGAAATGGGCATCAAGCAGGGCGGCAAGCTGGCTATCATGGCAGGTGCCGGTCCGATGGGTCTGGGTGCGCTGACGTATGCGCTGCACCGTGACGTCCGTCCGTCCATGGTCGTTGTGACCGATGTAAACGAGGACCGTCTGGCACGCGCTGAGGCGCTGTTCCCGCCTGCCGAGGTCAAGGAGAAGGACGGCATCGATCTGCACTTTGTCAACACCGGCAAGATGGAGAATCCGGCGGCAGAGCTGCGCGAAATGACCGGCGGTACCGGTTTTGATGATGTATTCTGCTATGCGCCGGTTGCGGCGGTTGTCGAGCTTTGCAGCGCGGTGCTCGGCCGCGATGGCTGCCTGAACTTCTTCGCCGGCCCGACCGACAAGCAGTTCTCTGCCAAGATGAACTTTATGATGTACACTATAATTCCACGCATGTTATGGGCACGACCGGCGGCAACACCGCGGATATGATCGAATCGCTCGAGCTGACCGCATCCGGTCGTATCGACCCGGCGGTTATGGTGACGCATATCGGCGGTCTGGATGCGGCAGCCGAGACTACGCTCAATCTGCCGAAGATTCCGGGCGGCAAAAAGCTGATCTACACACACCTGACCATGCCGCTTACCGCGCTGACCGATCTGCGGGCAAAGGGCGCGGAAGATGCGCGGTGTACCGCGCTGGCTGACATTGTGGACGCACACAACGGCCTGTGGTGCCCGGAGGCAGAAGAATATCTGCTGGCAAACTTTCAGCAGCACGACTAATTGGAGGAAACAACCGATGGAACAACGCCGCAATGCAATCGTCGAATTGGTCAACCGAGAGGGGCAGCCTGAGCTTTGTACAGCTGAAGGAGGCTTTTCCGTCGGTGTCCGAAATGACGCTGCGAACCGATCTGAAGGCACTCGATCAGGCGCGAAGAGTGGTTCGCGTGCACGGCGGCGTCAAATCGGTCGAGGTAGTCGTCGGCACGGACGACCAGTTCGGCAGGCGCACGGCGCGCAATGCGTCGGAAAAGCAGATCATTGCGGAGAAGGCGGCGGCGCTGCTGCGGCCGAATACCACGGTGTTTCTGGATTCCGGCAGCACGGCAACCGCCGTGGCACGCTGTGTGCCGGATGAGCCGATGCTGATCTTCACGAGCGGATTGACGTGCGCGATCGAACTCGCGCGGCTGGAAAAGCCCAAGGTGTCCATTCCCGGCGGCACGCTCAACCGGTTCAGCCACAGCGTGTGCGGCGTGCGCGGCATTCAGGAACTGGAGGGCGTGCATTTCGACCTGCTGCTGCTCGGCGTGACGACCTACAGTCCGGAGACCGGCTGTCCCTCCGGTGTAGAGGAGCAGGCGCTGCCCAAGCAGACTGTGCTGCATCGCGCGGAGCATGTGGCGGTGCTGCTGGATTCCTCTAAAATTGATCGAAGAAGTACATTCCGCATTTGCGGTCTCGATGAGGTAGATACCGTCATTTCGGACGGCAGACTGCTGCCGGAATTCCTTTCGGCGTGCGAGAACGCGGGCGTAAAAGTGCTGTAAAAGTGAGAAAACCCTGTCTGGTGTTGGAACAGACAGGGTTTCTTTAGGGCTAAAGTTAGGTATTCGGCTCGTATGCCGGTATGGCGGCGGCATCTTTATATTGGCTCTTGCAAATCGGAACAAAAATTTTTGACCTATATCAGAAAATAAGAAAAACCGGTCATTTCTTACGAAATAACCGGTTGATCTGGTACGCCAGAAGGGATTCGAACCCCCGACCTTTTGGTTCGTAGCGCTTGTGAAACTGTTTCAACCGACAAAATATCGTGTAAAACCGTCCCGTTTGGGTCGGTTTCTGCTTTCGGAACGCTAGGAATTGGGAAAATCCAATGGTGTCCAAAGCGTTCGGACGGTTAATGGACGGTAAAAATAGGTGATTGCTTTTGCGAACTTGATTATACGCTATCTGCAGTTCATTTTTATAAGGCATGCTTTATTCACAACACCGTAACACTTTCACAGTTATCCTGCAGCACTGAGCGGTCATTGGAGCTCCACAGCACGGCGGTTCCTCGTGCGCGAAGTACCGCAATACAGTGCAGCAATTCCGCTTTAATCTGCTCATCAATGGTATAAAAAGGATAGTCCAATACCAGCAGACCAACCGGTGCAAACATGACACGCAGCAGCACAAGCTGATTCCGCATACGATTGGACAGGTGACGCGGATATACGTCCAACCCTTCCGGATCAAAGCCCATCTCTGCTGCAAAATCACGCAGCGCTAGCCGCAGCATTCGACGATTGATCACATCACCGCGTTCACGAAAACGATTCATCGACCGGAATACGATATTCTCTGCCGCTGTCAGATTCTCAAACACGTCCTTCTCCCAAAAGCGCGGTCCCATACAGCAAATCTCACCTGCATGTCGCTGCCGCCAATCAGCTAAATGGTACATCCGGCCGTCCTGCATTGCAATACCTTCCGTCTGCCCCTGTCCGGAAAACATACGGTATATGATACCCCTGCCATTTAAACCGCAGCACAGCACCCTGAGGCTCGCCCAGTGTATAAATCCACAGAAAACGGCGCTATATCATTATCTATCAGACTGATTTCCTGCAGCGAGAGATACAGACGCGGCACGGTCCTTTCCTTCGGAGACACCACCATTGATGAAATACGCAGGCGCTGATGAATACCATAAGCTGTCATATCCTTCCGCAGACGTTCCCAGCATATCATACCGCTGCGCATCACCGCGATACGATCCGCATATTGCAGCACCTTAAATACACTGGAATTAAATACAATGACCGATACGCCTTCATCCCGCAGCTGATGTAGGAAGGCGGCAAACCGTATCAGTTCGTCCCTGTCAAGACCCTCACCGGCCTCCCGGCAGACCAACACCTTTGCACCGCACAGCAGTGCACGGCAGATAGAGATTTCAAGCCGCTGCTCGTTTGTCAGACTGCTGCCGCAGGCGTGCGGCTCACAGCCGATGCCATAGTGTTCAAACACTTGTTTGGACATTTCAGCTATATTCTTTCGGCGTAAAGTAGATTCTTCCATGAGAATCTACGTAATACGGCCAGATTTTCCGCTGCTGTCATACCATTCACTACGGAAGCCTGATGGGTAATCTCGTAAATTCCCAGCTTGCGGGCTTCGTTCTCCGAACGGTAGCTGACCGGAACGCCATCCAGATAGATCGTGCCCGAAGCCGGGCATAACTTGCCGCACAGTACATCCGCCAGTACAGAGGCACCGCTTTCGCTGATACCCGTAACACCCAGTATTTCACCCGCTCGAAGGGACAGGGAAACATACTCCAGATTCTGTCCGGATGGCTGTGCAGTAACAATCTGCTCCAGATAAAGAATCTCCTGTTTCATGGTTTAATTTCCCCTCATCTGCGGCAGTGTTACGATAACTGTTGTACCGATATCCTGCGTGCTGGCCACATCCACACCGTACTGCATGCCAAAATAAAACTGGATACGGCGGTTGACATTGCGCAGCGCAATACCTGTTGACCGAGAACTGTCTGCTCTGCGTTCAATCGGACCGCTGCGTTCCCTCAGATTTTTGCGCACACGGTGCAGTTGGTCTTCGGCAATACCGACACCGTTATCCTCCACTGAAATCTGCAGACGACTTCCTATACTTTCCACACGCATGGTGATCTTACCGCCGTCTACCCGGCGGTTAATACCATGTGACAGCGCATTTTCTACCAGCGGCTGCAGTGTCATAACAGGCAGACTGCTGTCCATTACGTCTTCATTCTCGATATGCTCCTCATAGGTGAAGCGATCGCCATAGCGATACCGCTGAATGAGCAAATAGTGATGTACATTGTCCAATTCCTGTGCCAGCGTAGCCAGTTCTCCCGGGCTGTTAATGCAGTAGCGGAACAGCATGCCAAGTGCTTCGGCCATCTCCGCTACATCCGCGCTACCTCGCCGCATAGCGCGACTGCGGATAATTTCCAGTGTGTTATACAGGAAATGCGGATTGATTTGGTTTTGCAGCGCGTGCAACTCGGCTTCGGTCTTCAGCGCTCGTGAAATAGATACCTCATGCAGCTTGTCAAACACCTGCTCAAGCATTTCCTGGTCATCCATGTGCAGCAGACGGTCTTTTTCCTCCGGTTCAAGGTAATCCGTATCGCCATCTGCCAGCATATTTTCTAATGCACGCCGTCTGCCAATATTACACCGTAGTTGCGCTGTATAGCTGATGGCCATCGCCAGCAGAGCTGCCGTGATACCGCATATTGGTATAATGCTACGTCTGCCGAGCGTGCACAGCATTCCTGTCATGACACCCAGCAACAGCACAAAGCCGCCCGCAAACAGCCATACACTTCGTTGATTGCGAATCTCTTTCCAATATTTCATGGTGCTTCCAGCCTTCTGAATAGAATTTACGGTACTCAGACGGAGTAACCGTAGTTTCCTTTACAAAAATCTTGTTGAAAAACTTGATATCGCGGTAGCCTACTTTCTCAGCAATATCTGCAATGCGCATCTTTGAGGTCTTCAGTAGCTTCTTCGCCTGTTCAATGCGGATATGCTGCAAATACTCGACAAATCCAACACCGGTCTCGGTCTTGAATAGCGTGCTGAAATACGATGTGCTCAGGCACACATGCTTTGCTACCTGCGCCAGAGAGATGCTCTCTGCATAATGCTGCACCACAAAGTTTTTTGCCTGTCGAATCACATTATTCTCCCGATTTTGCACAAACTGACGGCAGTTCTCGAGCATCTGCGTAGTCAGATCTACAAACCGTGTTGCAAGTTCTTCGCAGGAATAACCGCCGCACAGTACGTCAAACGGCTCTAGCAGCCGAGGTGCCCGGGCCTGCTCATCACGCGGCAGCTGTTCTGCCGCATCATTAAGGCAGGACAGCATCTGCTCCAGCAGAAAACAGCGGCTGCCTGGTACGATATTCTCGCTTTCCCACTTGCTCCATACCCGGCGAATGAGGGCAGCGGCACTGTCCGTATCCATGTGCTCCACCGCATCACTCAGCGAGTTTTCCCACTCGCCGGTATAAAACATGACGATTTCTCGCAATGCAGCATCGGTCTGTTCATTGAACACCAGCACCGAGCTTTGCCGCTTTTCTAGACGCCACTTGAGCGCTGTTTTCGCCTGCTCTACCGCAGTCGGAATATTTTCAGTATCGCCGTCCAACAGCTTACTTGCTGCACCGGTCAAATGGATCAGATGATTGACGCTGTTCAGGCTGCGAATCTCCTGTCTAATAGCACGGAGCAGCGTCTCGCTTTCGAATTCAGCCTGCTCTGCGGAATAGGACAGCAGGCATACTGTATCCAGATGATCAGAAAACGCCGCTAGCAGAGTGCTGTGCTCCTGTGCAAGCGCTCGAATGTGCTCGAGCGTATCGCTCGCCTGATTGACCAGTGAACCGGCCTCATCGGACGATGCAGTAAAATTGCTGTCAATGCAGAAGGTCACACACTGCAGTTTTGTGTTATCCAGCACAAACAACTCACCGCCATGCCGTTGGGAACGTGTCGGCGTATGTCCGGTTTTCCATACAGTATGCACGCATTGCTCCCGCAGGGTATCCATACTCTCCTGCAGTTCATTCTGTACACGGGCTGCCTGCTGCCGCTGCTCGGCCCGCTCGCACAGTTCATAATCCAGTTTTTCGAGTGCTCGGTTCAGTTCGGCTTTCTTGAGCGGCTTGAGCAGGTAATCCCATACGCCGAAACGCAGTGCTGTCTGCGCGTATTGGAACTCGGTATAGCCGCTCATCACAATAAAATTTATAGCCGGGAATTCCTGCTTGGCGCGTTCGATCAGTTCCAGTCCGGTCATGCCCGGCATACAAATATCCGTAATGACAACATCTGGATGGAGTTCCTCTATCTTTTCAACAGTTCTATGCCATTGCACGCTTCGCCGACTATCTCTGCATCGGGATAGGTGATTAGCGCACGGCATAACTCAACAATATCAAATTCATCATCCGCAATGATAATCCTCAACATGGCGATTCCCCATTCTCTCTTTGCGCGGGTGTTCTCTTCTTCTGATAATAGAGTACCACAAAATTTTTCACGATTCAAATTTTTACGGCAGGTTCAAAAGATACCCCTGTGAATCCAAAAACGACCTGTTCTATCTGTCTGCCAGTCTGCTATACTGGTTACAGTGAGAGAACCCCACTGGCATTCTTTTCTTTAACACAGCAAAGGAGTTTTGCGTTATGGGAAAAACCGCTATCCCATCTGTTTTTCCGGCAGAGGGTACTTACGAGCTGTCCACACTTCATGTAAATCTTTCTTGCGCGGCATCGCATGCCGTAATCCATTACACCGTGGACTGTACCGAACAGACAGCAGACAGCCCGATTTACCACCGTGAGGCAGGTCTGATTCCGGTCAAGCACACAGATGGAGTAGAATCTATTACCATCCGCGCTTTTGCACAGGCAGACGGTCTGCAGCCAAGCGATACTGTTGCGTTTACCTACCGTTTTGCCTGCCGCCCCAAGGGCGTATTCCGCCATTCACTGCTGCGTGAACCGTCGGATACGGCTGCCGGTCTCATCCGAATTGAGGATTTCGATCTCGATCGTATGTATCTCATCATCGGTCAAAAACGCGCTGCACTGATTGACGCTGGCTGGGACTATGACGGTGATCTTCCGGCGCTATGTCACGCGCTCACCGGCGGTCTTCCGGTCGATCTGCTCATTGCACACGGACATCCCGACCATGTTGCACAAGCTGGAAAATTTATTGAATACGGCTGCAAGGTCTATGCTCCCTATGCTGACAAATCTATGAAGCAATTGGACTGCGGATTGGACTTTACCCATATTGAGGATTTGAAAGACGGCATGCGCTTTGACCTCGGCGGCACCGTACTGCAAATCTATGCTACGCCCGGACATACTCCCGGCAGCGTTGTTATTTTAGATGAAAACACCGGTGATCTGTTTGCATCCGATTCGTTTGGCAGCAATCGCCGTGAAATTCCGGACAGTGCATGGCTCCAGCTGAGCGGATACTCGCTGGAAAGCTGTCTGCGCTCTCTGGAGGCTTTTCTTGATGCCGCAGGAAATAAATGCAAACGCATTTTCACCGGTCACAACGCAGAAATGATGGACGCCCAACAATATTTGTCCACCTTGCGCAAAGCTATGCACAACGCTGTGGATAACGGTGCAGCCTGTCTTTTTTCTCTCTGCGCAGCGCAGCCGAGTCGTTCGGCTCTGGCTCTATTGCCGTAGAAGGTGACTGGCGGCATGATCCGATCTGGGCTGCGGCTAATCTGCAATTCCTGTACGATACCGACACACAACAGGATCCACCACGTTATGCACCCGGCTTTGATCCAACGATCAAAACCGTACTTTGATATCATTCCCCACATCTTTTATCTCATCTCTCTTCTGCCGCCGATCGGTTCTCCGGTCGGCGGTTCTTCTTGCGCGAGAGAATATGGGATGATTTTTACGTCTCTCTGCCAACTTCGAAAAAACACCCCATAAATCAAAAAAATACCCGCATTGGAAAATCGATTAGAAACCGGTATGCTTATATCATCAAAAAAGAAACATGGGAGGGAAAACGATGAAACGTGAATATTGTCTGGATATCGACGGCAACGTATATACCATTGGTGATCTGAATATGTTTCTTGACAATAAGGAGCCAATCTCCTATCCGGCAGCTGACTCACAGAATCCGACTAGGCCCTTCTTTACCGGAACTATCCGGCAGGAAGTCGAGGTAAACGGCGTAAAGCGTTCGTTCCTTCTGTATATTCCGCAGCATTATCCCATTTCGGGTGCAGGCATTTTCCTCTATCCGGATGACGACATATCCGCTGAAGATTATCTGGAAAATAGCGGCTGGAAGCCGGTTGCCGAGCAGACCAATGCCGCATTGATCGTGCTTGAATCCCGTCCCGGCGGCTGGAATAAAAAAGATATTCAAAGCGAAATCAGTTATAGCGAAGCGGTTTTCAAAAAAATCCATTGCCCGCGTGTATTTCAGCATGAACGAAGCCACCTACTACTGCATGGGTTTTGGAAACGGCGCTTACGTTGCAGCAGCATACGCTATGCTCAACTCGGCATTGATTGCAGCTGTCGCTCTGGATGGAGACTACGACCTGCATCCAGATTTAATGGCACAGCTCCGCAGCATTCGCTCTGACCGAGACGCAAATAAGTCCAAACTGGATGTGGCGATGCCGGCCTGGCTGATTGGAAAAAGCTACTCCTCTGTTGGACAGCCTGAAATGTGCAGCCGATGTCAGCGACGAACAGCTTTACAATGATGCTGCATACATCTATCGTCAAAATCTCAAGCAGTATTTCGACCAGCCGAACGGTCTGCCGATGGTGGAAATCTGGCACACCGAACCCAGTCAGTGGCAACCCGAAGCAAATGAAAAATACCGCCGCATGACAGAATTTGTACTCCGATTCAAGCGATGGTTGAGCATCGGCAATGGCGATTTCCGACCCGCTCGAACATGGCAGGACATGAGACTTCACCGCTTCACCGCCGAGATAGACAACAGACAGCGCGAATGGTTCGTATACGAGCCTACGGCACTCCGTGCCGGCAAGCTGCTGCCGTTGGTACTGGCCATTCATGGATACAGCTGCACCGGCGAACTGTTTGCAGAAAACAGCAGTTGGCACGAGTTAGCCGAACGGCGTGGTTTTCTTCTGGTTTATGTTTCCGCTTTTCCCGATAACGGCATTAGTGGTGGACACACCGTGCCGCTTCCTTCGTGGAATGCGCTGAATATCCACGCGCAAACCGATGATGTGAAATACATTGACTATGTACTGAGCAGTGTTAAAAACTCCTATCCGGTTGACTCTGAACGTGTTTACGTTTCCGGTCACTCAATGGCTCTCTGCTGACGCAGCGACTGATGGAGGAACGACCGCTTGCATTTGCAGCCTTCGGACCACAGGGCGCACCCTATCATATGGGATTGGACGGTACTGCTGTTGATCGTACTATCCACAAGGATGGCATCATCCGTCCGGTATGGCTGATGATGGGTGCCGAGGATATCGGTGATCAGGACAAGTTGGACTGCGGCTCGATCAACGACCGTTTTCTCGATATGATGTGTGAGCTGAACGATCTCGATCGCACAGGTGGCATTGACCGCGAAAACGGCAAGTATCATACCCGCACCTTTGTGAACGCAGAACGCGTTCCGCTGGTAAAGTTTACCGGCATCACAGACACGCCGCATACCTATACTCCGGAATTTGCCCAGCTTTACTGGGATACGTTTTTTCTGCCACTTCCGCCGAAAATCCGACGGAACGATCATTTATACAGACTAAGCGCTTTTAGAGGAAAAAGATTGGAGGGATTCCTATTAGCACGATACTGGAAATGCGGGACATCACGAAATCGTTCCCGGGTGTGAAAGCCCTCGACGGCGTGAACCTGAAAGTGGAAAAGGGTACTGTCCACGCACTAATGGGAGAAAACGGCGCAGGCAAATCTACACTGATGAAAATCCTGTTCGGTCAACAGCCTCCTGACAGCGGTACGATCCTGTTTAACGGACAGGAAGTCCACTTCAAATCAGTAAAGGAAGCGGTAAACGCGGGCATCTCGATGATCTATCAGGAACTCAGCCCGATCAAGGAACTTTCCATTGCGGAAAACGTATTCGTCGGCCGCTATCCGAAAACCAGAGCGGGTGCGATCGACTGGAAAACCATGTACGATTCTTGCCAGAAGATCTTTGACCGCTGGGGACTCAATTACAATCCTCGCACCAAGATCAAGATGCTCAAAACTGCAGATATTCAGATGATCGAAATCATCAAGGCTATCTCGTTTAACGCACAGCTTGTTATCATGGACGAACCGACTTCCTCCATCTCTCAGAACGAGATCGAGATGCTGTACGACTTCATCCGTGCTCTCAAGCGTGAAAACATCACCATTATTATCATCACGCACAAGCTGGATGAGGTATACACCATCGCAGATGAAGTTACCGTCCTCCGTGATGGTCAGTATATCGGCGCCAAGCCGATTGGTGAACTCAGCCGTCCCGAGCTGATCAAGATGATGGTAGGCCGCGAAATGACCAACCTGTTCCCGCCCAAGGACATCGGCTACGGCGATGTTCTGCTGGAGGTCAAAAACCTCAATAACGGTGCCAAGGTAAAGGACATCTCCTTCCAGCTGCACAAGGGCGAAATCCTCGGCTTCGCTGGTATCGTTGGCGCCGGCCGTACCGAGACCATGCGTTCGATTTTCGGACTTGATCCATGTGAGTCCGGCGAGATATACTTAGAAGGTCAGCAAGTCAAAATCCGCTGTGTACGCGATGCCATTAAGCACGATATTGTAATGGCGACCGAAAGCCGTAAGGACGACGGTCTGGTGCTCTGCCGCTCGGTAGAGGAGAACATCATGCTGCCGTCGCTGTACCGTCGTTCCAAGGGCGGTATCCTGGATGTAAAGAAAGAGCACGAAATCGCAGATTCTGCTTCCAAGCGTCTGTCGGTTAAGACCAGTTCACTGTCCACGATGGCTAACTTCCTGTCCGGCGGCAATCAGCAGAAGCTGATCCTGTGCAAGTGGCTGCTGATGGATCCCAAAGTGCTCATCCTCGATGAACCGACCCGAGGTATCGATATCGGTGCAAAATGGGAGATTTACAACATCATTATTGATCTGGCAAAGCAAGGGGTAGGCGTAATTCTTGTTTCGTCCGAAATGGAGGAAATCATCAACCTGTCCGACCGCGTGATGGTCATGTGTGAGGGACAGATCAACGGCTGCCTGCATAAAGAAGACGGCATTACGCAGGAAAAGATCATGACTCTGGCATCGGAGGTTCAAAAATGAATAAGAAAAAAAGAAGGATTGTTCAAAGGCGCATCTGTTGCGGAACTATACAGTAAATTCGGTGTTGTACTGATTCTGATCCTCTGCCTGATCATCGGCACCATCCTTTCGCCGGAATTCCTTACCGGCTCCAACCTGATGAGCGTAGCGCGAAATGTCGGCGTTTACGCAATCATTGCACTCGGCATGACCCGACTGCTAATTGGCGGCGGTGTTGACCTTTCCGCTGGCTCCAACGTAGCATTCTGCAGCGTTATTGTTGCGGTTATCTACGCACAGACCGGCAGCACGCTGATGGCCGTTATTGCTGCTATCCTCTGCGGTATGATCATCGGCGCGATCAACGGTTACTTTGCAAGTTACATCGGCCTGATGCCCTTTATCGTTACACTAGCCACCCAGATGACGGTCCGCGGCCTTGCCTATCTGGTAGCAGGCGGTGCTCCTGTTTATGGTGTCAGCAGTTCGATTATCTTCCTCGGTCAGGGCAATGTCGGCGGATTCCCAATGCTGCTGATCGTTGTACTGGTTGCAACCGCAATCATGCTGTTCGTTATGACCCGCACTTCGCACGGCCGCTATCTATACGCCATCGGCGGTAACCCGGAAGCGGCAAGCGCATCCGGTATCAACGTAAAGCGTCAAGTGTTTGTTAACTACATTATCATGGGTCTGATGTGTGCCTTTGCCGGCATCCTGTATGCAGGCCGTACCAACAGTGGTCTGCCGGCAGGCGGCGTAAACTTCGAGTTTGAGGCCATCATCGGCAGCGTACTCGGCGGCACCAGCATGGCAGGCGGCATCGGCAACGTGGCTATGTCCATCGTAGGTATTTATGTTGTAGGTATTATCAACAATGTTATGAACCTGTGCAGTGTCAACGCATTCTGGCAGCAGGTTGTAAAGGGTATCGTTATTCTGATCGCGGTACTGCTCGATATCTTCACTCGCAATGCGATTATGAAATCCACGAAAAAGCGTTAAACCGCTTGTATACGGATTTTATGATAGAACCATGAGAAAGAGAACGGAGGAAAAAAGAATGAAAAAGAGATTACTGGCGACATTATTAGCAGCAAGCGTAGCACTCTCCCTGGCAGCATGCGGACGAGGTGGCAGCTCCTCCGGCGGTGACTCCGCAGACGGTGAGCAGGCGCTGAACAAGCTCGGCTATATCTCCGCTGCATGGAGCGATGATTACTGCAAGCGTCTGAACGATGCCATCGTTGAACACGGTCCGGAATATGGCTTTGAGGTTGAGGCACTGAACGCCAGCCCGAACGGCATGATGGACGTTACCGGCTATATTGAAGCCACTGAAGCACTGGCTCAGAAGAACATTGACGCTATTCTCTGTCAGCCGCTGTTCTCCGTGCCGGATATGCTGATGCAGTTCCAGCAGAAGGATGTTAAGGTTGGCTTTGTCAACATCGTACCGCAGATTTCGGATTCCAGTAAGGATCTTGATTTCTGCTACGCGGGCAGCTCGGAGGAAGCAATCGGTGCTCAGCTGGCGGAAGCTATGTCCCCCGGCTTGAAGGATGGCGCAAAAATCTGTGTTATCTGTCTGCCGTATGGTCAGGACAACGCCGCAGGCCGCCTGAAGGGCCTGCAGGACTGGTTCGCGGCAAACCGCCCGGACGTTGAAATTCTGGAAGTAAACTATGTAGAACGCAACGAAGCAACCCTTGCACAGAGCATTTTCGAGGACTGGATTCAGAAGTACGGTGTTGACGGCTTTGACGGCGTAGCAACTCAGAGCTCCATGCAGACGCAGGGCATCGTAGAAAGTATGAAGGCTCTCGGCCTGAACAACACCAACTTTATCCTCGGCGGTATCTCCGCCTCGAGCAGCGACTGGATCAAGGAAGGCACTGAATACTGCGATCTGTATCAGGATCCGGATCTGGAAGCAACCACTGCACTCGATATGATGCGTCACATGGTAGACGGCACCACCGATGAGCTGGAATTCATGGATAATGCCCCGACTAAAAACTTTGTAAATGTTCCTATGACCACTCTGAACGCTGACAATATGGATGAATACACCTCGTCCGCACTGGCAGCAAAATAACCCATCTTCTTATTACTTAAAAAACAATCCCCTTATAAAAGGCGCGGCGCATATTGTGCCGCGTCTTAGTTTGTCAAGAAACTCGGTTGCGCATTAAGCTACAATTGGGTTTCTATCATATTTAGAACAAGTCAAAAGCAAGAAACGGAAATAATCCTTCCATTTCCATATCGCTAACTTTTTCAAATTCATAGCAGCAAACTTAAACTTCACCCAGTTTGTCACCTGAGCCAAGCCTCTGTACTGTGTATAATGCATAAAGCGTTTGAACGATTTCCTTCTGTACAAGATTTGATTATGCACTCAGATCAGGGCTGGCAGTACTAGCACGCATTTTACCGGAGCGAACTTCAAAAGTATGGAATTATTCAATCTATGTCCCGAAAGGGCAACTACTATGACAACTGCATTATGGAGACCTTCTTCGGCAGGCTGAAAAATGAAATGTTCTATGGCTTAGAGAAGGATTATCCCCGCCGTAGGCGCCAGCCGGATTCCCTTGAGTGTCTCAGCGAAGGATTTCTTCTCTTTCTGCGGCACATAGGCCAGAATATTCCGCATGAAATGCACCTTGCAGCGCTGCCATGAGGCTCCGGAAAAGGACTCACGGATTGTCGAAGCCAACCCAGAGTGAGCATCTGAAATGATAAGCCTGGGCGTGGACAGACCACGGTCCTTCAGATTCTGAAACAGCACTCCATAGGAACTTCTGGATTCATCGGTCATGGGTTCAACGGCGATGATGTCTCGATGTCCATTTTCGTCCACACCGCACACGATAAGTACCACTATGCTAACAATTCTGCCATCTACACGAACTTTTTCATACAGTGCGTCCACCCACAAAAACCGGGTACACCGTACCGGCAAGAGAGCGATTACGGAACTCCTCGACCTGCTCATTCAGTCCTTTTGTCATCTCACTGACCTGGCTTCTGGATAGATTTTCAATGCTGAGGCTATGCGCCAGCTTCTCCATTTTCCGGGTAGACACGCCCTGCACGAAGGCTTCCTGAACCACCTGTACGAGCATGGCTTCACTGCGCTTGCACTCCGTGACGAAGAACGGAATGTAGCCGCCCTGACGAACCTTGGGCACCATGAGGTACATTGTTCCCATCCGGGTATCCAAGCGGCGTGGACGATAACCGCTGCGGTAGCCGCTCCTGCCGTCCGTGCGCTGGCTTTTCTCTGCGCCCAGCTGCTGATTGATCTCGGCCTCCATGAGGTGTGTACACAGCCATTTCGGCATACTCAGCATCGGATCCGGCTGCGTCACACATTGCAGTAGCAATTCTGTCAGATTTGTGGTGTTCTTTTGTGAGCCATTAGGGTCTCTCCTTTATATCATGATTTTTTCGACAACTATCATTTTACAGGAGCCCTGATGGCTTGTCCATTTTCTGTTTGCTTTTGCGAACTTGATTATACGCTATCGATTTGAAAAACCACTTTTAACAAAAGAGATAGAACAAAAAGCCTCAGACGATAAAATGTCTGAGGCTTTTGCTATGTCCGTATGGACGACAAATAGACGGTAAAAATTTTTTTCTTCGATTTCAATTTGTATAGAAAATAAGAAAAACCGGTCATTTCTTACGAAATAACCGGTTGATCTGGTACGCCAGAAGGGATTCGAACCCCCGACCTTTTGGTTCGTAGCCAAACACTCTATCCAGCTGAGCTACTGGCGCATACAAGATCTATTTTCTTTCGCTGTCGGCGTTTCGCTTTGTCGCTCTCGCTGACTGCCTTATTATAATATCACGGGTGGGGCCTAATGTCAACAACTATTTTCAGATTTTTTGAAATTTTTTCGGAAACCTGTTTTCGGCAAAACAAAGCCGCCTGTAGGGGAACAGGCGGCTATATACAGCAGAGAAATTGGAGGTCTGCCATATACCTTATATTGCGTTTTATTCCTGCGGCGGAATGGTATCGAAGCCGATCTGCAGCTCTTCATCGGTGGGGATGTGGTTGCGCATGGTGCCATTGTGATACGCCTCGTATGCTGCCATATCAAAGTAGCCGGTACCGGTCAGACCGAACAGGATGGTCTTAGCTTCGCCGGTCTCCTTGCACTTGAGCGCTTCGTCGATTGCGGCGCGGATGGCGTGGCTGGACTCCGGCGCCGGAAGAATGGTCTCCACCTTGGCGAACTGAACTGCCGCGTCGAATACGTCGGTCTGCTTGACGGAAACCGCCTCCATATAACCGTCGTGGTACAGCTTGGAGAGGATCGGACTCATGCCGTGGTAGCGCAGGCCGCCTGCGTGGTTGGGCGCGGGCATGAAGCCGTTGCCGAGCGTATACATGCGGGCCAGCGGTGTAACATGGCCAGTATCGCAGAAATCGTAAACATACTTGCCGCGGGTAAGCGACGGACAGGACGCAGGCTCAACCGCAATGATGCGCGGGTCAGCCTTGCCGAGCAGCTTATCCTGCATGAACGGGGAAATCAGGCCGCCGAGGTTGGAGCCGCCGCCGGCACAGCCGATGACGATATCCGGATACTCATCGAGCATCTCCATCGCCTGCTTGCTCTCCAGACCGATGATGGACTGGTGCAGCAGCACCTGATTGAGCACGGAGCCGAGTACATAGCGGTAACCCTCGTGCGTAGTAGCCACTTCTACGGCCTCAGAAATCGCACAGCCGAGCGAACCGCCGGTGGTCGGATCGTGTGCCAGAATAGCGCGGCCTGCCTCGGTCGTATTGGACGGAGACGGCGTTACATTCGCGTCAAAGGTTTGCATGATGGCCTTGCGGAACGGCTTCTGCTCGTAGGAGACCTTGACCATGAACACTTTCAGGTCAAGGCCGAAGTACGCGCACGCCTCAGAGAGCGCGGTTCCCCACCGACCGGCACCGGTTTCGGTGGTAAGGCCCCTTGAGGCCCTGTTCCTTGGCGTAGTACGCCTGCGCGATCGCGGAATTCAGCTTGTGGCTGCCTGAGGTGTTGTTGCCCTCAAACTTGTAGTAGATCTTAGCCGGGGTGTCCAGCGCCTTCTCCAGATTGTACGCGCGGCACAGCGGAGACGGACGGTACAGCTTATACATATCGAGCACCGGCTCGGGAATATCAATGTAGCGGGTGTCGTTGTCCAGCTCCTGGTGCGCCAGCTTTTGACAGAAGATGGGATACAGCGCTTCTTCCGGCAGCGGCTGGTGCGTGCCCGGATGAATCAGCGGGTCCGGCTTTTCCTTCATGTCCGCCCGCAGGTTGTACCACTGCTTGGGCATCTGGTCTTCAGTCAAATAAAGTCTGTGGGGGATCTTAGCCATGGTGATTACTCCTTTACAGTAATGGAGAATTGATAATGGATAATGGAAAATGAATGTGACGCGCAGAGCGCGTTTATTAAATCATCGCGCTTTGCGCGATACCACAATTCTCAATTCTCCATTTTCAATTCTCAATTTGTTTTACAAAAAATAAAAAAGCTCCTGTCCCAGATTTCTCTTGGGACAGGAGCGAATACGCTCTTGCGGTACCACCCAGATTGACGCAAACTGCGTCCACTCTGCTCACACATCAAACAATGCGCGCTCCCCTGATAACGGGCGGAGTCCCCGTCGCAGTTACTTGGCCGAAGCCGTTCGCCTTGCCCTGCTGAAGTCCATTCACACGGTCCGTGCCTGCCGCGATCACACCGCCCGCGGCTCTCTTGGAGGTTTGGTTTCCCTGCTACTCGTCTTCGTCATTGGTTTGTGTTGGTTTACTTGGTATGGTCACAGTATATTCGCAAAACAGTGGATTGTCAAGTGGATTTGCGAAAAACAATATATTATTTCTCTTATAAATTCTTATTATGAGAATGAAGAGCGCAGTATCGTCTTTTTCTGCACACTGTGCTATAATGGGTAGCAGAATGAAAAAAAGCAGAAAGGACATGAGTGCAAATGCGGGTGATCGAGGGCGAAAACGAACTGCGGCTGACCTGTTCGCGAAGTGCGAGCGGCGGCATTGCGCTTTTGCGGTGCGAAACGCAGGACGATATTGTGCGTCTGCCGGATGAGATAGACGGTGTGCCTGTTACCGAGGTCGGCGCGTATGTACTCAGCGAGCGGGTCCCCGATCTGACAGGCAAGGACACGTTCGCTGTCCGTATCACCTGCGGCGGCACGGAGCCGAAGCACAATGCGGCGGCGATCCGCACGGTTACGCTCCCGAAGAATGCAAAAGTGTTGGCAGTTATGCATTTTATAACTGCCGAAACCTTGAACGCATCGAACTGACCGATTCGGTGAGTGAGTTCGGCGGTGGTGCGCTGATGAACTGCATGAGCCTGCGCGAAGTCATCCTGCACGCCGCACCGTCCGCGCCGACCTGCCTGCCCAGGCTGCTCGGCGAGTACGCCGGAGAACTCGATGTGCGGTTTGATGAGCACGCGCGGCTGCTGTTCCCCGAGTACGTCGAGGAACTGGAGGACCTCAGTCCGGCGCATATTTTTCAGCGGTGCATTCACGGTGCAGGATACAGCTACCGCCAGTGCTTTGACGGCGGTGTGCTGAATTTTCGGCAGTATGATGCTGCCCTGAGCGAACTGCTCGAGCGGCACGATTTTTTGGTCGCGGCACGCGTAGCCGTGCGGCGGCTTGCCGTACCGTTTGTACTCTCGGATGCCGCAAAAGCGGAGTATCTTACGGTTTTACGCACACACGGCGGCAATCTGGCGCAGTCCTGCGCCAAGGCAGGCGAGACCGCTGCCTTGACCTTCCTGCGGTCGCTCGGTGTGCTCTCTGCCGCCGATATGGATGCCGCGCACGTCTGCCTGCGAAGCAGAGCAGACGGCAGCGCTGTCCGTTCTGCTGTCAGCCGCCGGCAAAACGCAGTCCAAGGGACGCGCCAAATCGTTTGAATTATGATATAAATATATAGAAGTTATCAATAAATCCGTAGGGCACCCCGCCCTACGATGCAAGATGAACCTGTGAGGTGATGTTTTCTATGTCGCAGTCCTCCCGCTGGACTTCTATCGGACGCGAAATCCTGTTTTCCGCCCGCACCGAACTGTACATGAACCTGCCGTTCCTCGATTCCGCGCTGGCGGCGCTGCCTGCGGCAGACGGTTACGATACACCCACGCTCGCTACCGACACGCGCGTGCTGTTTTTCAGCGGTGCATGGCTGGCCCAGCAGTACGAGCGCTCCCGCGCGAACGTCAACCGCGCCTATCTGCACACGCTGTTCCACTGTCTGCTGCGCCATCCCGGAAAGACACGCGGACGCGATGCCGACCTGTGGGATCTGTCGTGCGATATTGCGGTCGAAAGCATGCTGGATTCGCTGGATTACCGCTGCCTGCAGGCGGAAAAGGTGTCAGTTCGGCGGCAGAATATCTACCGTGAACTGCGGGACGAGCTGCCGGTCCTGACGGCTGAGGCGGTCTATCGCCACTTTCGCCGCACGCGGCTGAATTCGTATGACTGTGCCACGCTCATGCGCGTGTTTGCGACAGACGAGCACACGCTGTGGTACAAGGAGGACGACGATCAGCAGGAGCGCCGCTGGCAGCAGCAGGCCGAGCGCACGCAGACCGCGATGGAGACGGTTTTCGCGAACAAGGCGGAAGGCGGTCAGGCTGTGCGGGAGCAGCTTGCCGTTTCCACCCGCAAAACGACTGATTTCCGCGCGTTCCTGCGCCGGTTTGCCGCTCTGCGGGAGGAGGTCTCGGTGGATGCGGATTCGTTCGACTACGGCTACTACGCCTACGGGTTGCGTCATTTCGGAAATATGCCGCTTATCGAGCCGTTAGAAACGCGGGAGGTGCGGAAAATAGAGGATTTCGTCATCGCTATCGATACCTCGATGTCCACCTCCGGTGAACTCGTGCGCGCGTTCCTCAGCCGCACCTATGAGCTTTTGCAGGAGAACACCAGCTTTTTCGGCATTTCAACCTGCGTATTCTGCAGTGCGATGATCAGCTGCGTTCGGACAAAAAGGTGACAAATGCGCGGGAACTCGCGGAATATATGGAGCATTTTGAACTGATCGGTCAGTCTGCGACCGATTTTCGACCGGTTTTCGAGCACGTTGACCGCTTAAATGCCGAAGGCGCGTTCCGCCATCTGCGCGGCCTGCTGTACTTCACGGACGGACTCGGCATCTACCCGAAAAAACGTCCGAAGTACGATGCGGCGTTTGTCATGCTTGAAGGCGAGGCCTATCCGGATAAGGTGCCGTCTTGGGGGATTCGGGCGGTAATCAGCGAGGATGCGTTATCTGTAGAATGAAAAAGGACGCTTTATGCGTCCTTTGAGCTGTCGCGAAACTACAGTTTCGCCGACAAGCAGGAACGGACCGTGGGCCGTTCCAAAGTCGACCGAAAGTTCCTATACAGAAACTTTCTCCTCCAGAAGTTCAAAAAAGGGTGATACATGCTCCCCCTTTTGAGCATTTGCAGAGCAAATGCTATTTCATGCGCTGCCGCGCGAAATGCTGAAAAATGCTGACTATATGACTTTTCGACAGATTGAGGACGCTTTACGCGTCCTTTTTTGCAGTTCGGTTATTTTTCACCCATTCGGCGATCGTCTGCTTGACCTTCTTTATCTGCAGCGGCTTTGCCAGATGGGCATTCATGCCTGCGGCGAGGCACTTCTGTGCATCCTCGTAAAAGGCGTTCGCGGTCATGGCGATGATGGGCAGCGTTTTCGCGTCCGGTCGGTTGAGCGAGCGAATGGTCTTCGCAGCGTCAATGCCGTTCATCACAGGCATCATCACATCCATGAGAACCGCGTCGAATGTGTCCGGTGGATTGTTCTGCACGATCTCCACAGCCTGTTTGCCATCCGTGACGACAGTTACGGTCGCTCCTTCGTCGGTCAGCAGAATCTGTGCGATTTCGGCGTTGAGCGCATTGTCCTCGACGAGCAGCAGCCTGCAGCCTGCAATGCTGATATCCTGCTCGGCATGTGCGTCCGGCGTCTGCTCGGGAGACGGTGCAATTTCAAACGGCAAAGTGATTACAAAGGTGGAGCCGACACCAAGCTGACTCGTGACCGTAATCGAGCCGCCCATCCGGTCAACAAGCTCCTTGGTGATGGTCATGCCGAGACCGGTGCCGTGATAATAGCTGCGCGCGTCCTGCTTTTCCTGCGTGAACGGTTCAAAAATATGGTCAACAAAGTCCGGACTCATGCCGATACCCGTATCCGAAATCGTCCAGCGATAGGTGCATTTGCCGTCCTGTTCACCGAGCGAGTCCGTATGGGTGGTGATTTTACCGCCGGGACGGTTGTATTTGATGCAGTTGGCATAAATATTGAGAAAAATCTGCCGCAGATGCAGCGGACTGCCGTAAATATACGGGTACGGAATGATGGATTTGTCCTTCTCGTACTCCCACTCAATGCCGGCTTCTTCGGCGCGGCCGATGATAATGGTAATGATATCGCGGGTCAGCTCCACCAGACTGATGCGCTCGTGCGTAAGGACGGTCGTGCCCTCCTCCAGCTTGCTCATCTGCAGCACATCGTTGATGAGCGACAGCAAGTGATTGGCGGAAATCTGCATTTTTTGTGATTGTCCAGCAGCAGCGCCTTGTCATCAAAGTGGGTTTCGTCCACCTGCAGCAGACCGATAATGCCGTTGATCGGCGTGCGGATATCGTGGCTCATGCGCGAGAGAAATTCGGTTTTGGCGCGGTTCGCAATACGCATTTCATCGAAGGCGGCCTGCAGACGGGCGTTCTCTTGCTCGTCGCGGGCGTGCATCTGCGAGGTATCCTGCAGCAGGATAATCGCCGTGACCATCGGCATTTCGGCATTGATTTCCGGATCAAACATGGTGGTCTGCGTCATCAGCACGGTTTTCTGTACCCAGCGGATAGCGCCGTCATCCTCCTGCACGCAGTATTCCACCGTGATGTGTTTTTCACCGGCGGCAAAGCGCTTGAGCAGACGGGCACTGGTATCTGCCGTGCGGTAGCTGCCGAGTGTTGCCGGTGTGACGCGCTTGCGGTACTCGTCGCAGTAGTCGCGGTAGGAGCAGGGAAGCGGGTAGTCAGGAACAGCGCCCGGTCCGAATCGCTCTTGCCCGCAGGTGAAATGTTGCGCTCGAGGGTGTCGCGCGTAAGGTTTACCGTGTAGATTGTGCCCGCCATATCGAGCAGCGCGTCCACATAGCTGTCGTTCTCAAGGATAGACTGCTTTAGCTGCTCGTAGTACAGCGTCAGCTGCTCCTTCGGGTCGATGGCTTGGTCGGCATTCAGCCGGATGGTCTCGAACGCGAGGATAAAGTGGTGCAGCACACCGGCTTCATCCCAGTCAATCGGAAGAACGGTCAAACGGCTGTAGCGGCTTTCCTCGGCCGCGTTGTACTGCAGTTCGAGGGTATCCTCTGCGCTGTGCAGGCTGCGCTGCAGTACGTCAAGCTGCAGCGCAGAACGGACGCGGCTGCGCTCGCTTTTAGCAGCCTGTTCCTCGGCAATCTGCTCGACGGCGCCGGTGTAGCTGCCGTCCGATGCCAGAAAAAAGCTCTCACACGCGCGGATGGTGCGGTAGGTGTCCAGACGCGCATCGCAGTACAGGCAGTCGGAAAAGCTGCGGTGCAGGCGGTTGACCTGCTTCAGCAGCTGAAAATCCAGCCGCTTTTCGGCGGCGGCTTCCTCGCGCTTCACGTGGTTTTTGTTGATATACATGTTTTTTGTCCGCAAGGTCAAACAGATCGCGCATATTGCTGTCCGGATTGTCCGATGCAAGAGCAAAGCCGGCCGCATAGCTGAGCGGTGTATCCGGATGCTGTCGGGACTCCTCGGCAAGCTGTTTACGGACATGGGAAAGCAATTTCTGCAGCGCATCGGCATCCGGTCCGTGCGTTATCGCGAGGAACTCATCGCCGCCTGCACGGCCGACAAAATGCTCCTCGGGCATGGCCGCACGCAGCGCGACCGCAAATCGCCGGATGTATGCGTCACCGGCCTCATGGCCCATGCTGTTGTTGATGCGTCTCAAATTGTTGAGGTCAAAGCTGCACACGCCGGTTTCTGGCGCAGGCGGCGTCGGATCGTCGAGCAGCTCCTCGCACTTGTTCTTGTTGGGCAGGCCGGTCGCGGCATCCAGATAGACCTTATGCTGCAGAGCGCGGTTCATCGCAGCCGTGTGCAGCGCCTGAAACAGCTGGTAGCCGATCAGCAGCATGAGCACAACGATATCCGCGGTGATGTACTTCTCCCGAGCGGAAAGCGAGGTTGCCTTGCGCTGCGAGTACGCCTCCGCCAGACCGGTCGCGTCGTCGCAGATGCCGAAAAAGGTTTCGCTGATGGGAATGATGTCCGTGTTATTTGAGCCGACTGCGCGCACGCGGCCGATCTCCTGCTTGAGTGCTTGAAAATAGTCGTCCAGCTCCTGCATTTTGCTTTGAAGGCGTCATCGTTCAGCCGCACGAGACTGAGCTCGTCGCTGCCGAAGCGCAGTCCGTCGATTAACGCGTCAATGTCTGCGATCATGCCGTCCTGCGGCTGACCGGAGATTTCCAGCTTGACGATACGCTGGGTCTTGCCGCGCACGAGTCCGGCGTAGTTGATGATACGCGCGGTGCCCTGAATACCGGAAACGAGGTTCATCATCCAGACAATCAATATAGCCAGCACGACTGCCAGCGCGCCAATGGCGGCGTTGACGATGCCGGTGCTTTTCTTTTGGGGTTGCCAGCCATGTGCAATGACCTCCTTGCAGACTGTCGAATTTTGTCGAACAAATTAGACAGGTGAGAAAGTTATATATAAAAATCATTATATCGTGAAAAGGAAACAAATGCAATGACAGAAGCGGAGAATCACGCGCTTCACAGAGATATCCACAGACTTGTGGATACATTGCCGATTTTGTGCTATAATGCAGAAAAAAAGCAATCGGAGGAACAGAGGATGAAGCTGCGTTATATGATTATCGGTGCCGGTGGCGTTGGCGGACCGGTAGGCGCATATTTGAGCAAATCCGGTGCGGATACCACACTCATTGCACGCGGAAAGCATCTTGCGGTCCTGCAGGAGCACGGCTTGACGCTTGTATCCGGAGAAAATGAGCGCGAGAGCATTCCGGTCAAGGCAATCGACATGGACGGCTTTCTTGCCGCGAGGGAGCAGGGCGCTCCCGCGCCGGATGTGATTTTCGTGTGTGTCAAGGGATACTCTCTCGCGGATACCGTGCCGTTCATCCGCAAGGCAGCAGGCAGGGACACGGTAGTTATTCCGGTGCTCAACATCTACGGCACGGGCCGTGCCCTGCAGGCGGAGCTGCCTGAGCTGCTCGTCACGGACGGCTGCATCTACATTTCGGCCAACAGGATTGCGCCGGGCGTCATTCAGAAGCACGGTGCGATCTGCCGTATCGTGTACGGACTGCCGAGCCACAAGACCGATCATCCGGTGCTGCAGCAGGTCGAGACTGACCTCAAAAATGCCGGAATCGACCCGGTTTATTCTCCGTATGTCGAGCGCGACACGCTGCTCAAATTTGCGTATGTGTCGCCGAATGCGGCCTGCGGACAGTATTATCACGCGAAAGCTGCGGAAATGCAGCATCCGGGCGAGGAACGCGACAGCTTTGTACGCCTAATAAAAGAGGTCGTTGCGCTGGCGGACAAGATGGGTATTCTGCTGGAGAGCAGGCCGGGGAGCTGGTCGAGCGCAACCTGCGCATTCTGGATGCGCTTGCACCGACCGCGTCTACCTCTATGCAGCGCGATATGGAAGCCGGCAAGCAGTCCGAGGTGGATGGTTTGATTTATCAGGTTGTGCGTCTGGCGGAGCAGTACGGCGTGGATGTGCCGGAGTATCGCAAAATCGCAGAGGCGGTAAAAAAAACAGACGGAAAATAAGTGAAAACGGCAAAGACCCGGAATCTTCCGAAAAAAGATTCCGGGTCTTTGCGCTATAGGTGGTGATGCTGTTTCGACTGTCATTGTAAACAACGACAAGAAATTTCACTGCACACCGTCCGACGGACGGTGACATTCGCAATCCTTTCGAGCGCCTGAAGCTGCTGCTCCATGGTTGGCACCTCACACTTGCCGGTGCGGATGGCTTCGCGCACGACTTCGGGCGACGCAGGCACCTTATTGATGCGCACGCCGATGGCACGCGATACAGCGTTGAGAATCGCCGGTGTGACGGGCACGGTCGCAACCTCGGAAATGCCTTTTGCGCCGAACGGGCCCTGCGGTTCCGGGTCCTCGATTAAAAAATAATCTCGTAATCCGGCGTATCCTCGGCGCGCGGTAGACCCAGCTGACGGTACAGCGTCTTGAACGGATAGCCGTTTTTCGTCGGATATCCCTCGGTCAGTGCATAGCCCTGTCCCATCGAGCACGAGCCGTGCATCTGACCCTCGATGATATGCGGATTGATGGCGCGGCCGACATCGTGCGCCGCGATGATCTTGAGCAGCCGAACCTCGCCGGTTTCTTTGTCCACCTCGACAATGGCGGCCTGCGTGGCATACGCATACGCCGGAAAATTGCGGTATTTTGCACCACGCTGCTTTGCACCCTCAAAATCACCGATGGCAAAGCACGGGTCGGATGCATAATAGTATTCCGCGCGGCGTTCCTCGCCCGGCCGCCACGGACGGCTGTCTAAATCCTGCTTGAGCTTGACGCACGCCTCATATACCGCACGGCCGCCGCACAGCGTCTGCCGCTCGGAAACCGATTCGCCGGTCGGGATGGTCAGCTCGGTGCCGCCGTTGGTGATGTAAATATCCGCGATATCCATGCCGAGCGTTTCCGCCGCGATCTGCGTCATGGCGGTGCGGAAGCCCTGTCCCATATCCGTGCCGGAAACGATCATGTGCAGGCGGCCGTCGCCCTGCAGAATCAGCCTGCACGCACCGTCATCGGTGAAAATACCCTTGCCGACACCTACATTCTTGAATCCCGAGGCCATTCCCCAGCCGAGCACCTTGCTGCCCTTTGGGATACTGTCCTTCGTACTCCTTGAGTGCTTTTCGCAAACTTTTTTCGCATTGATTGATGGTATCCATCATACCCATGCTGTATTTGAGCACCTCACCGCCGACCGAGGTCGCACCCGGATAGACGGCATTGCGCCGGCGCAGCTCGAACGGGTCGATATCCAGCTTTTCCGCCATCATGTCCATCGCAGTTTCAATGGAGATCGCCGCCTGATTGATACCGTAGCCGCGTAACGCGCCGCCCTGCAAGTTATTATTGCGAATCGCTGAGCCTTCCACCTTGACATTGGGAATGATGTACGGGCCGCCGCTCATCAGCGCGCCGGTCATCAGCGTGCCGTAGCTTTCGCACTCGTACGGTCCGCCGTCCGAGAACATGCGGCAGTCCAGATACTGGAATTTGCCGTCCGGCGTAAAGCCAATCTCGTAATCCGTATGGTAGCCATGGCGTTTGGTGGTGAGGGTGAAATCCTCGTTGCGCGTCAGCGTAATCTTGACCGGCTTGCCGCAGGCATGAGCGGCAACAACCGCCGGTGCTTCAAGAAATGAGTCGCATTTTTTACCGAAGCCGCCGCCGAGCGGCGTCACGATAACGCGGATATCCTCCTCCGGCTTGTCCAGAATCTTTGCCAGCATACTGCGGATTTCAAACGGCGCCTGTGTGCAGGAATAGAGGATTGTTTTGCCGTCCTGCACCATGCCGATAGCCGAAACCGGCTCCATGCAGGCGTGCTCCTGCGGCTCAATATCCTTGGAGACGTTGAGCTTGACAATATCCGTCCGCTGCTTTGCCTGCTCCACATCGCCGCTGACGCGGCCGGTGTGCACGATGAAGCTGTTCTTGCGGTAGCCGTCCGCCATGGTGTAGATGCCGGGCAGTTCTTCATAGTCGATTTTGACCAGCTTGACGGCCGCTCTCGTGTGCGCCGCCGTATCCGCGCCAACCAGCGCGAGATGGTCACCGAGAAACCGCACCTCATCCGAGCAGAACACCGGCTGATCGGGCGTCCATGTGCCGATCTTGTTCATGCCGGGCACGTCAGTCGCCGTCACGATGCGCACCACACCTTCCGCCTGTTCGGCGGCGGAGTAGTCCACCGCGTTGATCTTTGCGTGCGGCGCCGGCGCCCAACAAATGCACCGTGCAGCAGGGTATCCGCGCCGATGTCCTCCGCGGTGAGGTCGTCGCAGAATTTCAGTTTGCCGCCGGTCTTGTCCATGCCGTCCACATCCCAGACCGACTTGCCGACCGCGGAACCGGTGATTTCAGGCACGACCTGATTTTCCCCGACCACAATAACCGTGCTTTCGTGGCTGCGGAAGCTGTCGATATCGGATCTTCCCCGCGCAGCCGCGCCGCTGCCAGCTTGACCGCCTCGATAATTTTGACGTAGCCGGTGCAGCGGCAGTAGTTGTTTTTCAGCCCGTCGCAGATTTCCGGCTCGGTCGGAGCCGGATGGTGCAGCAGCAGCGCCTTTGTCGCTATCACCATGCCCGGTGTGCAGTACCCGCACTGCACAGCGCCGACATCGAGAAACGAGTGCTGAATCACCTGCAGCATGGTGTCATTTGGTGCGTTTTCAATGGTCTCAACGGCTTTGCCGTCCAGTCGGCGCACGAGCGTCACGCATGAACGCGTCAGCCTGCCGTCCACCAGCACGCTGCACGCGCCGCAGTGACCGGTGCTGCAGGCTTCTTTGTGCCCTTCATGCACTTTACATTGCGGAGATATTCGAGCAATGTGCGGTTTTCACCGTCTTCTATTTCAATTTGTGTGCCATTGAGCGTAAATCGTAGCACGGGATTTCGCCCTCCTGCCGTTACTTGATTTTTGCTTTGATGCGCATGAAGCGTCTGTGACCGGAGTCAAGCGCCTCGTAAAAGTCCTCGCTGTCCTTCGGGTCGTCCTTTGTCAGCTTAGAGACCACATACATCAGCACGAACGCGGTCGCCAGACCGATCGTGCCGTACCACCATAGCCGTGATCCCAGACGAAGAAGGTCAGGCAGATAATGATCGCACCGACCGAAATCGAGGTGATAGCGGCTTTTCGGGTTGCCCACTTGCAGTAAATGCCGAATACCAGCGCCGGGAACAGCGATTCGACCAGGGAATCCGCGAAAATCATCAGATTGTAGACGTATTCCCAGTGCATGAGCGATACGGCAACCGTTACGGCACCGAACAGCAGAATTACCACTCGGATAACCGAGGTTTCGGATGTCTTGAATTTGCAGTGACCGATACCGACTAGCAGATCCTTGTAGATGATAGAGGACATGACCATCAGCAGCGCATTTGCGGTGGACAGACCGACCGCTAGTACGCCGATGAGGAACACGATCATCAGCACCTGCGCCAGTACGCCGTGCGTGCCCGCGATGATGTTGCACATATACGGGATAACCAGTTCGGTTTCCGAGCTGGTAAGGTCAGGCATGGCAGCCAGCGCGACCAGACCGATGAGCATCGTGCCGCCCCAGACGATGATCTGCAGGAACGGTGCAAGGAACGCCATCTGACGCTGGTCCTTCAGGCCCGCGCTGTAATAGCCCGAGCGCACAAAGACCTGCGGCAGCAGCAGCGTGTAGCCGAACGCGCACGCCAGCGGATAGCTGACGCGGGACGGATAGGTGCATATGCCGATGGGTCCCGGATAGGAGAACCAGTCCGGTGTCTGCACGCGGACGGTCTGGAACGCCTCGATGATGGAGCCGTTGAATACGATCTTGAGCGTTACGAAAATAATTGCCCACAGCGCCAGAATGAAGAACCAGCCCTGTACAGCATCCGCCAGTGCGGTGGATTTTACGCCGCCGAGCATGACGAATACCGTCATGATAATGCCGCAAATGAGCGTAAACGTCTGCGAGGATACCGCGCCGCCGGTGGCTACCTCAGCTGCACGTCCGCCGGCTACCAGTACCGCCGAGATAAACGGCACGGCGCAGATAATGTAAACAATATCGATGATAACGGTCAGCGCCTTGGACTTGTAGCGGCAGAAGAAGAAATCCGCCGGTGTGGTGAAGTGCTTCTGCTGGTTGACCAGCCATACCTTGGTCATCGTGAAGTAGCAGATGATCGGGAACATGGAGTAGATGCACATCTCCGAGAAGAAGTAGCCCAGTCCGTAGCGGTAATACGCGCCCGGACCTGCGAAAAAATACCCAGACGCTCATGCAGGAGGCGATATAGGTCATGACCATGACCGGCCACTTGAATCGGCCGCCCTGCAGATCGACCTTGCCTGCGTCACGTTTTTCCTTCCGTGTGGTGTAGCGTGCGATAGCGATCAAAAATAGAAAATATGCCGCAAAAACGATCCATACCGTTTTGCCTGAAAGTAAACCCTGTGTTGTCATTTCTCTAATATCCTTTATCTGTCCTGTTTCGCGTCGGAAACGGCGCTGTCCGCTGCCGGTTCGTCCTGTTCCTCATCCTCGATGAGAGGATATTCCTTTTCGGTCAGCTTGCAGCCGATATACACGGAGAGCACCGTGCCGACAAAGCTGATGAGGCCGTGTACGATGCAGGCCGTTTCGCTGCCGTAGGGAGGGAATCCCGGGAAATTATAGAATACCCAGAAGAACAGCACAGACGCCAGCCAGATTTTCTCTGTTCTGCCGATTTTCATTTTGTGTCACCTTGTTTTCTTGTTTATATGTAATTTCAGGTATGCATTTAGTCCTGAGAGCGCCATTCGTCAAGCAGCGCATCCGAATCCACGACAAGTCCCAGATGCAGCGAGATCATGCGCAGCGCAGGCTCTTCGAGGTGCTCGGAGCCGCGGGTCAGGTCGCGCGGCACGACGACGCGGAAATCGCGGTTTGCGGCATCGAAGGCGGTGTTGATAACGCAGCAGTCGGTCATGCAGCCGGTGAGCACCACGCGGCGGATGCCGAGGTTGCGCAGCAGCAGCTCCAGATCGGTCGGATAGAACGCGCTCAGGCGCTTTTGGTCGTCACCATGTAGTCCTCGTCGTGTACATCGATGGACATTCTGTTCCAGCGTGTGCCTTCGATGGCGTGCTCTGCGATGTTGGGAATCTCACCGACCGTAACCGGAAACACCATGCGCCACGCAGACGGAAACAGTTTTTCGTCTGCGCCGCCCTTTACGCAGCGTTGAGCGGACATGGATGATCGGCAGACCGAGCGCGCGTGCTTCGTTCATGAAATGATTGAGCGGTTCGATGATCTCGCGTCCTCGCGGAGACGGACATGGACAGTCCGGGTCGGTTGACAGGTGTCCATCGTGCATGTCGATCGTAATGACAGCCGTATCGCGGCGATTAAGGAAAACCTGCTGTAATTGCTCCGGAACCTCCTTTTCGATGCTGTCAAAGTATGCTTTCATTTGATTTTTTCTCCTTCCCGGCAAAACGCCGCAGCAATCTGTGCGGCGCTGTCAATAGCGGTATTGAGTTATTATAGCACATGTGTCATGACATGTGCAAATGTTTTGGTCGGGTTGGGGAAAGATCGTGAAGGGATGGAGACTGGCGATGTTGGACGGGAGGATGGGGATGCAGCTATCTGCGTCGCTCCGCGAAGGGAGCGACGGTCGATGCTGACCGCCTTGGTAGCCATGTTAAAGATTTCAATCCACGCTCCCGCGCCGCGCGGCATATCGCCCTGCATGAACTGCTCGGTGTCCAATATGCCTGCCAAGAAGACCACTTTGAATTACAGCAAACTGCTTGAAAATGTCAGTCAAATCCCATAGATTTTACTGACTTGATTTATACAAAACTGGCAAAACCGCCAGAAAACGAAATTCCTACAATTCCGAGGTTGACACTGGGGATTGACTGTGTTATTCTATAACCAACAAATCCAGTAGGGAATCGGAAGGGAGCGAGTAAAATGTTCATCGTAAACGCACGAATGTCGGGTCGAATGTGTATGAACATGCTGTATTATGCTCAGATGCTGCCTGACCGACAGAATATGAAATTACTTTGAACCGGCTTGCCTGACGCTGCGCGTCCTTGCGGATTCATTGCATTTTCTGAAGCGGGGAGCTGCGAGCTTCCCGCTTTTTTGCGCATTTAAGAGGAATAAGGAGGAATTTTCTTGATAGAATTGTCACATATCTCGAAGGAGTTTGTGAGCGGCAAGCGAACCGTTCATGCGGTGCAGGATGTTTCGCTGACGATTGACAAGGGTGAAATTTTCGGTATGATCGGCTTTTCCGGTGCGGGTAAATCGACGCTGGTGCGCTGCATCAATCTGCTCGAGCGGCCGACCTCCGGCAAGGTGATCGTAGATGGTCAGGATATGCTGTCGCTCTCGGCAAAGGAGCTGCGGCAGGCCCGCAAGAAGATCGGCATGATCTTCCAGCACTTCAACCTGATGCCCTCGCGCACCGTAGCCGGCAACGTAGCGTATCCGCTGCGCAGCAGCGGCCTTTCCAAGCAGCAGATTGCGGAAAAGGTACAGCGCCTGCTTGATCTGGTCGGCATCGGTGATAAGGCGGAGGCGTACCCCAAGCAGCTGTCCGGCGGTCAGAAGCAGCGTGTTGCCATCGCAAGAGCACTGGCCAACGACCCGAATGTGCTGCTCTGCGACGAGGCTACCTCGGCACTCGATCCGCAGACCACCAAGGCGATTCTGCAGCTGCTGAAGCACCTGAATGAAACCCTTGGCATCACGGTGGTGCTGATCACCCATGAAATGGCCGTGGTCAAGGAGATTTGCCGCCGCGTAGCCGTTATGGAGCACGGTAAGGTGGTCGAGTCCGGCGAGGTGTTCAACATTTTCGCCAACCCGAGAGGACATCACCAAGAACTTCATCCACACGACATCCAATCTCCGCAAGATCGAAGAACTCATCGCGGAGGATTCGCCGGTCGTCAAGCTCAATCCGGGCGAGCTTATCGTGCGCCTGAGCTACATTCAGCGCAATGTATCCGAGCCGCTCATCTCGACGGTATCGCGCAAATTCGATATTGTGCTCAACATCATCTTTTCCGATATCGCCATCGTGCAGAATGCACCGATCGGCGGCACGGTAGCCATTATCAGCGGCGAGCGTGAACAGATCACGCAGGCAATCGCCTATCTCAGTGAGAAAAAAACGTAGGAGTGGAGGTCATCAAGGATGCAAGAGTTTCTGAATAACATCATTCCAAACGTAATGGCAAAGCTGCCGGACTTCTACGCGGCCATCGGTGACACGCTGCTCATGGTGGTCTGGTCGGGCGCAATCTCGTTCGTGCTCGGGCTGACGCTGGGCGTGCTGATCACGGTCACCAAGCCGGGCGGTATTCTGGAGAACAAGGTTGTCTATCAGATTTTGGACAAGCTGGTCAGCCTGTTCCGTTCCATCCCGTTCATCATCCTGCTGACATGGGTAATGCCGGTGTCGCGTGCCATCATGGGCACGGCCATCTATGTTCGGGGTGCAATCGTTCCGCTGGTATTCGGTGCGGTGCCGTTCTTCACCCGTCAGGTGGAGAGTGCACTTGCCGAGCTGGACGGCGGTCTGATCGAAGCGGCACTCTCGATGGGCTCCACACCGCTGGAGATCATCTTCCGCGTATACCTGAAGGAAAGCGTAGCCGCCATCGCGCGCGGCACAACCATCACGGCGATCAGCCTGCTCAACCTGACCGCAATGGCCGGTGTCGTCGGTGCTGGCGGTCTGGGCGACTTCGCCATCCGTTACGGCCACGACCGCAACATGCTGGACGTTACCAACGTCACTGTGCTGGTCCTCGTCATCATTGTTTGCATTATGGAGTTCGTTGGCGGCAAGGTCGTCAAGAAGAACACGCATTAAGGAGTGTCTGACATGAGTATTTCCAATCGCAAAGTTGTTATTGTCGGTGCAGGCCATGTCGGCTCCCATGTCGGCTACGCACTGATTTCGCAGAGTTTGGCAGACGAGATCGTCTACATTGACTCCGATCACGCAAAGGCAGTCGCACAGGCGTTCGACCTGACCGATGCGACCAATTACCTTCCGGTTCGCACCAAGGTCACCGCGGGTGACTACAGCGATGCCAAGGACGCACAGATTATGATCATTTCGGCAGGCCCGCTGCCGACCGGCAATCAGACCCGTATGGATACACTGGGTCAGACCATCGCCATCCTGAAAGATGTAACAAAATCCATTAAAGAATCCGGTTTTGACGGCATTATCGTCAATATCTCCAATCCGGCGGACGTTATCACGCATTACATTCAGCACACGCTGAACTGGGCGCCGGAACGCATCTTCTCCACCAGCACTACGCTGGACTCCGCAAGACTGCGCCGCGCGATCGCGCAGGAGATCGGCATTGACCAGAAATCCATCACCGCTTACGCGCTCGGCGAGCACGGCGAAAGCCAGATGGTCGCATGGTCGGCTGTCACCATCGCGGGCAAGCCGCTTTCCCAGTGGCGCGAGGAGTATCCGGACACCTTCGGCAAACTCGACCTGGATGCGCTTGCTGACGCAGGCCGTGAAGGCGGCTGGACCATCCTGCGCGGCAAGCAGTGCACCGAGTTCGGCATCGGCGCTTCTGCCGCAGAGGTCGTTCGCGCCATCTTCTACAACGAGAACCGCGTTCTTTCGGTTTCTGTTCTGTTGGACGGCAAATACGGTCAGCACGATGTGTACGCCAGCGTGCCCGCTATCGTGGGTCGCGACGGCATCGCAGAGATCATTGAGCTGCACCTCACCCCGGAGGAGCAGGAGAAGTTCAACGCATCCTGCAAGACCATGAGCGAGAATTATCAGCTGTCGCTCACTCTCTAACATCAGTTAATTAAAAAGTTCACATCATAAACGGAGGTAATCCCAATGAAGCTCAAAAGAATCATCGCCCTGTCCCTGTCCGCAGCAACCCTCGCCCTGTCCCTGACCGCCTGCGGCGGCTCGAGCAGCGCAGCTTCCGATAATGCACAGGCATCCGACAGCAATTCCGGCGATGCCGTAACCGTAAAGCTCGGCGTAGTCGGCAGCATCTACGAGGATCTGTGGACCCCGGCCAAGAAAAAGCTGGCTGACGAGGGCATCGACCTTGAGTTCGTACAGTTCTCGGACTACGTTACCCCGAACAACGCGCTGGCGAACGGCGAAATCGACCTGAACGCTTTCCAGCACCGTATTTACCTGCAGAGCGAGATCGACAACTACGGCTACGAGATCGAGAATATCGGCAACACCTTTATCATCCCGCTGAACCTGTACTCCGACAAGGTTAAGTCGGTTGATGAGCTTAAGGACGGCGACACCGTAGCCATTCCGGACGATGTAACCAACGGCGGCCGCGCGCTCAAGGTTCTGGAAGCAGCGGGCCTGATCAAGCTGAAGGACAGCGCAGAGTTTAACCCGACCATCGACGACATCGAGACCTACAACACCAAGATCACCATCGAGGAGCTGAAGGCTAACGTAATCCCGTCCACGCTGGCTGACGTTACCGCAGCTGTCGTAAACGGCAACTACGCACTGGATTTCGGCCTTAAGACCGAGGACGCCATCTACAAGGATGACCAGCTGGACATCGAGGAGTACTGGAACCTGATCGCAGCACGTTCCGCTGACCTCGAGGATGCGGACAAGCTGGAGACCTACAAGAAGGTCGTAGCAGCGTTCCAGTCCGATGAGACCGAGAAGGTATTCAACGACCAGTTCGGCGGCTACTTCATCAAGGCAGGCTGGGATCAGGATCTGCTGGCTGACAAGTAACTCACAGTGATTCCCAATGCCGCCGGAAACAACCGGCGGCATTCAATCTATCAAATGCAGTGTTATATCGGATTGGGTTTTCGCGCGTAAGCGCATTTGATAGAATTTGTGAAACAAATTCATAAAAACGGGGAGCATGTATCACCGTTTTTATACTTTAAGAGGGAGAAAGTTTCTGTATAGGAACTTTCGGACGACTTTGGAACGGCCCACGGTCCGTTCCTCTTGTCGGCGAAACTGTAGTTTCGCGACAGGAATTGGCAGGAGGAAACAGCAATGGAAGTAAGCAAACAGGCTTTGCAGAATATCATTTCGGATGAAGAACGTCTGCTTTTCGCAGAGAACATCCCGGCGGAATACCTGAGCGATGCGCTCGGCCGCCGCACCGGCACGGCAGACGCGCTCGTGTTCGCGCGCTCGACCGAGGAGGTCAGCGGCGTGCTCCGGTACGCCGACGAAAACGGTATCCCGGTCACGCCGCGCGGCGCGGGCACCAATCTGGTAGGCTCGACAATTCCGCTGTTCGGTGGTATCATTCTGGATGTATCTCGCATGAACCGCGTGCTCGAGCTGGACCGCGACACCATGACCATCACCGTCGAGCCGGGTATGCTGCTCAAGGATCTGCAGGCGTATGTCGAGGAGCGCGGCCTGTTCTATCCGCCCGACCCGGGCGAAAAGGCCTCGAGCATTGGCGGCAACATCAGCACCAACGCGGGCGGTATGCGTGCGGTCAAGTACGGCGTAACACGCGATTATGTGCGCGGGCTGGAGGTCGTTCTTGCGGACGGCACGGTGCTGAAAGTCGGCGGCAAGCAGGTGAAGGATGCGAGCGGACTGTCGCTCAAGCACCTGCTCATCGGCTCGGAGGGCACGCTGGCGGTCATCACCAAGTGCCTGCTGCGCCTTCTTCCCAAGCCGGAGACCACGGTGAGCGTGCTCGTGCCGTTTGCCGACCTCGGCACGGGTATCCGCAGCGTGCTGACCATCCTGCAGGCGAACGCCAACCCGACCGCAGTCGAGTTCATGGAGCGCAAGGTTGTAGCCCTCGGTGAGAGCTTTTCCGGCGTGCAATATCCGCGTCCGGATGCGGGCTCGTACATTCTGCTGACGTTTGACGGCCACGAGAGCGAGGTCAACGCGAATATCGAGCGCGTGCGCCGCCTTGCACTTGATAACGGTGCCATCGACTACATCGTGCTGCGCAGCGCTGAGCAGGCTGCCGACATCTGGAAGGTGCGCGGTGCGCTCGTTATGGCGGTCGAAGCTGTGTCCGAGCAGGAGCCGGTGGACATTGTCGTGCCCATCAGCCACACGGCGGACTTTGTACGTTACATCAACGAGCTGGAAGCATCCTCAGGCGTGCGTATGATCGCGTTCGGTCATGCGGGTGACGGCAACGTGCATCTCTGCGTGGTGCGTGACGGCCGCAACCAGCAGACCTGGGAGCGTGAACTGCACGACAACATGGAGCAGGCCTACGCGAAGGCGTATTCCTACGGCGGCGTAGCCTCGGGTGAGCACGGCATCGGTATTGCCAAGCGGCCGTATTTCCTGCGGGAAACTGCGGAGGAGAATCTTGCCGTGATGAACACCATCAAGACCGCCCTCGATCCGAAACATACACTGAACGACCAGAAATCTTACATTGTAGGAGGAAAATAACCATGCAGAGCTTATCTGAGCGCACCGCCGGCTTTACCGATTCGGTCATCCGCCGTTTGACGCGCGTTTCCATGCAGTATGATGCGGTAAATCTGTCGCAGGGCTTCCCGGACTTTGAGCCGCCGAAGGAGCTGCTTGACCGTCTGGCGCAGGTGGCCTACGAGGATTACCACCAGTATTCCATCACCTGGGGTTCGCAGAACTTCCGTGAGGCGCTGGCCGCCGAGCAGACCTATTTCATGGGCCGCAGGATCGACCCGACCACCGAAATTGTCACGACCTGCGGCAGCACCGAGGCGATGATGGCTGCGATGATGACAGTCACCAATCCGGGCGACAAGGTTATCATTTTCTCCCCGTTCTACGAGAACTACGGCGCGGACACCATTCTCTCCGGCGCGGAGCCGATCTATGTCCCGCTGGTGCCGCCGGATTTTCACTTTGACGCCAACGTGCTGGAGGACGCTTTCCGCCAGCACCCCAAAGCCATCATCCTGTGCAACCCGTCCAATCCGTGCGGCAAGGTGTTCACCCGCGAGGAGCTGGAGATTATCGCGTCTCTCGCGGAAAAGTACGATACCTACGTTATCACCGACGAGGTGTATGAGCACATCGTATTCGCGCCGAACAAGCATACCTACTTCGCGTCCCTGCCCGGCATGTGGAAGCGCACGCTCTCGTGCTCGTCGCTCTCCAAGACGTATTCTGTCACCGGCTGGCGGCTGGGCTATATCATCGCGCCGCCGGAGATCATTGAGCGGGCCAAGAAGGTTCACGATTTCCTGACGGTGGGCGCGGCAGCACCCTGCAGGAGGCCGTTGTCACCGGCCTGAAGATGGGGCAGGACTACTATGACGATTTGCAGGCCAAGTACACGCACAAAAAGGATCTGTTCCTTAAGGGTCTGGACGATTTGAAGATTGCCCACACCGACCCGCAGGGCGCGTACTACGTTCTGCTGGACATTGCCGAGTTCGGCTACGAGAGCGATCTTGCGTTCTGCGAGGATCTGGCGCATTATGTCGGCGTCGGCGCGGTGCCCGGCTCGAGCTTCTTCCGTGAGCCGGTGAATCACCTGATTCGCCTGCATTTTGCCAAGAAGGACGAGACGCTGCTCGATGCACTCAACCGTCTGGAAGGTCTGCGTGATAAGATCAAACCGAAACACCGATAAACAGGAGGAAAAGCCGTCATGGACGTAAAGAAAGCCGCAGCGGAAACGAAGGACTACATCGTATCCATCCGTCGGGAATTTCATCAACACCCCGAACTGAGCCTGCAGGAATTCCGCACCGCACAGCGTATTGAGGAGGAACTGGACAAGTTCGGCATTCCGCACACGCGTGTAGGCGAGACCGGCGTGCTCGGCACGCTGAAGGGCGCAAAGGACAACGGCAAGGTGCTGGTTCTGCGTGCGGATATCGATGCGCTGCCGATTGAGGAGACGCACGAGTGCGCCTACCGTTCGACGAATACAGGCGTCATGCACGCCTGCGGCCATGATGCGCACGCTGCCTGCCTTCTGGGTGCCGCGAAAATCCTGTCGGAGAACAGAGATGCATTCAGCGGAAAGGTCCGTCTTGTGTTTCAGCCGGGAGAGGAAATCGGAAAAGGTGCAAAGCCGTTTGTCGCAGCCGGTGTGCTGGATGGTGCCGAGCGCGTGTTCGGTCTGCACACCGCGTATGATTTGGAGGCAGGCACGGTAGGACTCAAACCGGGCATCAACAACGCCGCAGTCGATCATTTCCGTATTCGCGTGCACGGTAAGTCTACGCATGTTTCCACGCCGCATCTGGGCGTAGATGCGCTGTACATCGCCAGCCAGATTGTCGTGGCAGTGCAGGGACTGGTTACGCGCCGCACTTCACCGACCGAGCCGGTCATCATCGGTATCGGCAAGCTGAACGCAGGCACGACCTACAACGCCGTGGCAGCATTTGCTGAAATGGAGGGCACGACGCGCACCATTTCGCAGGAGAGCCGCGACCGCGTCCGTGCACAGGTCAGTGAGACCGCGCAGAGCATTGCGGCGCTGTACGGCGGCACGGCGGAAATCGAGTGGACGGACTTTGCCGCTGCGCTCGTCAATGACCCGCAGGTGTGCGAGGAAGCTGCTCGGGTCGTGGACGAGCTGCTCGGAGAAGGACACGTTGTCACAGACCGTGAGCTGTCGCTCAGCGGCGATAATTTTGCCGAGTTTGAGCTGTATAAGCCGGGCGCGTATGCGTATCTCGGCACCGGCAATCCGGATTTGCCGCACACGATGATCACCAACCACAACGGCGGCTTCGATGTGGACGAGAATGCACTTGTGACCGGTGCCGGTCTGTATGTCGGCTACATAGTCGCGCGGCTTGGATAAAGAAAACCGCTCTATCCTTGAAAAAGACAGAGCGGACAGCGCATAATATAGATAAGTTAAGGCAATACCGCATAATTGAACAAGAGTGATTTGCGAGTAAATTTTGCGTACTGACGAGGCACAGTTTTGCGGTAATACTTGATGTATTACCGTGAAATTGCAACAAAGTCAGGGCACAAAATTTCCGCAAAGCACCGCGGCTTTAATTGTGCGGTGTTGCCTTAAGGGACGCTGTGCAATGATCAGCCCCTAAACGTTTTTGCTCAACACGTATTTGTAAAGAAAGCGAAACGCTCAGCTATCGTTTGGTAGCTGAGCGTTTTGCTTTTGAAATTACAGTTTTGAACTTACATCCCGCACTCAAGTCCGTTATACCGTGTCACCACAAACGGATAGCTGAGTGTTTCAGGCTGGATGCCAAGCTGCCGCAGACCGGCGCACAAATCCTCGACAACCTGCATATCGTGGTCGCGCTGCGCGACGGACAGTTTCATTTTATCTCCATACGACCAGATCAGCAGCGCAAACGGCTGCACAGCACACGGCAGGATTGCGCCGTAATCGAGTACATACGGACGGCAGCTTTCCGGCAAGGCGAACCGGCCGACATTGGTAATGAGAAAGCTGTCCTCAAGCACAAAATCAGTCGTGACCTTCTGTGCCGCCTGCATTTTCTCCGCGAGCGGCATGTCTGCCTCATGCAGCGATTCACAGCGGTCTGCGGCGGCTTTTGCACGATAGAGCAGCTGTTCGCGCTGCATCTGATCCTTCAAAAATGCCTTCGTGCGCCGGAACACCTCGTCATTCGGCAGATCGCGGTACTCCGGAAAATACGGCAGATCGATAAAGCAAATAAAATACCGCGTGGTAAGCGTCGGCAGCAGCGGACGCAGATCGACCGGAATCTCCGCGATAACCGGCTTGTCCGTTCCGCCGAACTTATCATCAAACGCTTTCATCATCAGCGGAGCCAGTACAGACAGCGGACTGACGCCGATGGACTTTGCGTAATCGTGCAGCTGAGAAAATGGGAACGTCACCTCGGTGACGACCTCGGAGCCGTCAGCGCCCCACTGTACCTCGGGGGCATGAACAGCCTCCGGCTTTTTTCCAGATGCCATCCGGCGAAAATTCACGGTCTGCTAGCTGCTCGTAGCCGTTTGCGCTCTCCTCAGGAGACCAGCGGGTATCCATGCCGCGCACAGAGCCGTCATTCTCAACCGAAACCGCAGTTTTTCAGGTACTGGAACAGTACACAGCGGATAAACTCCTCGAATCCGCGTCCATCTGAGATAGAGTGCTGATACTCCATATAGATGGTCTTGTCGTGGTAGCCGACGAGAAATAAGTATCCGTTCGTATCCTTGGAGCCGATGGTGTAGCGGGTGGATACGCCGTCGAACGGCAGCACTACGGCAGGCTGCACGTTTCGGCGGTAGCGGAACGCGGTCTCGGTCGGCTCGGCGGTCAGCATCATGTGCGGAAAGCGCAGCAGTGCCTGCTCGACGGCTTCGCGCAGCTTGTCCGGGCGCACTTTATCGCGCATGCGGATGGTGTGGCGCGGTACACAGGCGACGGTTTCATGGGTGTTATACAGGAAGATTTTTGCATAGCTGTCCGTGCGGAGCAGCGGGTCATTCATGGTCATTATAGCATTCTCCTCAAAGCATAATCCGGCGCATCTTATATGGTAATTTCAGTATATCACCCTGCAACGACGTTGTAAATCAAAATAAGTCGAATTTGCACAGTATTATGCAAATATAGAACATGGTGTACGATATAATGAGCCGCGAGCCTGAAAATACTTGCGATTCGGTTGGCAGAGTATATCACGCCAGGAAAGAAACTGATATATGAGCATGGAATTTCTGCCGCGGCTGTTCGATTCGTTCTCGCGTGAGCGTATTCCGGGTGAGAAGCAAAAAACAAGCGACACCATATTTCGATTGGTGTCGCTTGTGTGCGTTTTCAGGCGCTGTCGGTATTGTCTGCCCTTGCAGGGCGGTTGTTCATACCATATCCGTTGGGTGGTATGGATCGGATGGGATTACTGGTCGGTGTAGCGGCTGAGGATAACCGCTACCTGAGCACGGGTTGCGGTGCCGTTCGGCACGAGCGTAGTCGGGGTAACGCCGGTTACCAGACCGTTGCCGTTCGCCCAGCTCATTGCTTCAGCAGCCCACGACTCGACAGAAGCCGCGTCTGCGTAGCCATCGAGTGCTGCGCTGCCCTGCGGCGTATGACCGCGATAGGTATCGTAGCGGTACAGGATGGCCGCCAGCTGCTGACGGGTGATCAGCGTATCCGGCTGGAATCTGCCGTCGGTGAAGCCGTTGACAATGCCGTTTTCGGAGGCCCATGCGATGGCTTCTGCGTACCACTTGCCGTCCGCCACATCGGTGAACTGTGCGGTGGAAGCGGCCTTGCTGCCGCTCATGCGGTAGAGCACCTGAACCAGCATTGCGCGGGTCATGCCGTCATCCGGACCGAACTTGGTTGCGGTCAGGCCCTTGAACCAGCCGTTCTCGAGTGCAGTGTTGACCTCGTTGTAGAACCACTTGCGCAGGTTGACATCGGAGAAGTCGCTGCTGTACTCGTGGGTGATAACGAAGGTGGAGAAGTGGGTGGTCTTAAAGGTAGCCTTTCCGGTCGCTGCATCATAAATGACAGGCAGCTTTTCGAACGAGCCGTCCTCAGCAAGATAGTATGCAACCAGATGCGCGGCGTTCTCGCCGCTCTTGAGGCTGTATGCTACAGAAACCGAAGCCGTGCCGTTCAGCGCATGAATGCGGGTTGCAGTGCCGTTTTTCGGCTGCACCTGCGCAGAAATGTTCAGGATGGTGCCGTTCTTCGGCAGGTATTTGCGCTGTGCGTCCGTCAGGGAGGACTTGTCAGCGGAAGCGATCGAAATACTTGCCATACCGTCGGCCTGTGCGGCGCTGCCGAGTGCGGTCAGCGTCTCATGGTCGAGTGCAACCGTGCCGTTCGGCAGGGTAAGCGCTGCGCCGTTCTTTGCACCGGCGAGAGCAGCTACCACATCTCCGGTGAGCGATACCGTGCGTACGGTGGAATCTGCGGACAGGTCAAGCGTCAGCGAATCCTTGCCGGAAACCGCAGTCAGCTTAGAGCTGTCGGCGGAAACCGCTGCGGTGCCGTTCTTTACCTCAACCGTTGCGGGAACCTTGGTGCCGTCCGGCGCGGTAATGGAGGACGAGCCGCTGTCGGTCGGAGCCGGTGCAACAGCGCCGCCGCTTGCTCCACCGCCGCCGCCTGCGCCGCCGCCGCTGCTCGGCTTGACGGCAAAGGCTGCGGTAACTGCAACGTCATTCGCCGGCATGGTGAAGGTGTAGGTCAGGGTGGACGCGGAAACCGTCTTGTCGAGCGCGGTCTCCGGTGTCAGCGTCAGGGTTTTCAGCTGATAGCCGCTTGCGGGTGCAGCGGTGAGCGTTACCTTGTCGCCAGCCTTGGCGCGTGCCGCAGAAGCGGAAACGCTGCCGTTTTCGGTCTTGCCGGCCGTAATTGTGTAAGTTTTGTGGAACAGATTGTCGGTGTTGACCGCCAGAGCTTCCGTTACGTTGCGGATAACGGCTTCAAAGCTGCCGTCCTTCTCGGTTACGGAAACAACGGCATTCGGAGCCGCCTTCTGGAGTTCGGACTTGATTTCCTCGGCGGTGCCGACACAGTTTGCGCTCGGTGCGAGCGTCAGCTTGACCGTGCCGTTCTTGCGAACCTGAGCGGATGCGCTGTTGACTGCACCGGTGTCGTTCGGCTGAATCGGCGTGGTGTAGGTGAATTTGCCGGTGCCGTTCGTGCCGGAAATCTTGGCATCGTACTGTACAAGGTCGGTGAAGTGAACGCGGATGGTCTGGTTGTCATCGAGTGTGTGAATATAAATTGGATCGACAAGATTTACACCATTAACCTGTACAGCAGCATCGTTTTCTGCTGCGGTAATGTCACCCTGGGTAACCGTCCACTTTTCAACCATCTTTTGGGTGTTTGGTGCTGCAGTGAAGGTGATTACACTGCCGTTTGGCTGCTTGGTCTGAGAGTTAATCGCGGTGTCGTCAATCTTGGCGGTCAGATGGCCGTTCGCATCAGTGGTGCCGAAAGTAAGCTGATAGCTTGCCGTAACCTTAAAGTATACGGTCGCAGTAATATTCTTGTCCGCACGGATTTTGCCTTCCGGATTGGTTTTGGAGTTTCCGGCAGTCTTTTTGCCGTTTACTTCCCACTGTTCAACCTGATAGCCAGTCTTCGGCGCTGCATGGAAGGTGATTTCCTCATCCTTATAGATGGTTACGCCATCAGTCGGTATAGCCTTGGTCTCAACTTCCTTACCGTAGATATCATACAGCGTGTATTTTACGGTGCCGTTGCCAGCTGCAGCGGTGGCCTTGGCGGTGTAGGAAGCGCTCTGGGCAAATTCGGCGTGGATGGACAGATCGCCGGCCAGTTCGCTGATGGTGTAAGTGCCGTTGGTCTTTGCCGCAGCTTCATTCTGAGCAGTACCGTTTACAACCCAGTTCTTGAAATGCCAGCCGCGGTCTGCGCGTGCCTGCAGCACAACCTTGCTGCCGCCGGGAATCTTGGCCAGATCGTCCACAGCTTCGCCGTCTACGGTTGCAATGATTGTGCCATGCGCCATTTCCGGTGTGGTAATCGCAAATGCGGCACGGTCGGTCTTGAGCGAAACCTTGGTGTTCTCGGTGATGGGGAAGGTATAGCTGCCGCCAGCGTTGAGCTTTCCTGCTTCAACGGCCTTGCCGTTCACCTGATAGGTCTCGCCCGTGGCTGCAGCATAGCCTGCCTTGGGCGCTACCGTAATTTCCGTATCACCGGTGACGCTTTCGCCGCTCTTGAGAGACTTGGTGAGCGTCTTGGAGGTATCGTTCGGATCAACCGTCTGATAGCTTGCGGAGATTTCGCCGTCCAGTGTCAGCGTGTAGCTGTCGCGCTCGAATACGGCAGCCAGATCAATATCCTGCACGCCAACCTCAACAGAGAGCGTGTTGGAGCCGTTATCGTGCGGGGTGCCGGACGGATAACTGTTTGCACCGCGTTTCGCGAGAATCCACTGCTTGAAGTGCCAGCCGGTATTCGGCGTTGCGGTGAAGTTGAACTTTGCACCGCTGGCAATGTAAGCCGGGAAGTTCTTGAGGCTTCCGGAGCCATCTTCATACGTGCATTTGAGTGTACCGCCCTGCTTATTCTGAACGGAAGCATTCAGTTTGGTATCGGTGGTCTTGAAAAATACTGAAACGATTGCGGATGCTGCACCTGTTTTGATAGTAACGCTGTTTGCTGTGATGGGATTACCGCTGCCATCCTTAATTGTCTGACCGCCGTAGGTCCAATGGTCAACTGCATAACCTGCATCCGGCGTAGCGGTCAGGGTAACATCGGTGTCTGCGGTAAAGCTGGAGATTGCACTGCCGTCATCCGCCTTGCCGGCATTCAGACCTGCGGTAATGATCGACGCAGAACCGACAGAGTGCCTGTTTGCGCCTTCGCCGAAGTCCTCAGCCTTGAGGGTCAGGATGTAAGTCGTGCCGTTTACCGTGTAAACGCCGGGGATAAAGGTAAATTCATAGTTGTTGTACAGCGTTTCGTTGGTCTCATCGGTCTTGCACGGGGAAACCGTGTAGTTGCTGGGCGCAATTTTCGGCGCGAGCGTTACCTCGTTGCCTGCGGTGTTGACTGCGGTATAGCCAAATTTCAGTTTGGCAATCTCATCAGCAGTCATGTTTTCGTGTCTGCCGAGAGAAAAGCTGGGTGCTCGGATTGACCAGAGTCTGATCAACGCCGTCCTTCGGAGTGACAACGCGCAGCGTAACGGCACGCTGAACAACGGTAAACTCAGTTTCTGCAACCGGCTTGGTTTCGCCGTTTACATAAGCATACAGCGTGTAAGTGCCGGCATTCAGCTTATTGTTCTTTGTCAGCGGATGCGAATCCTCGGAACCGGCAACCACATACTTGAAGGTTGCGCTGATCTTTTCCAGATTATTCGAACTCTGGGTCATGCGGGAGAGCGACGGCGTTACCGTATCGCCGTAGGTGAAGCGAGTGACGCTGTTGTTATCCTTGCCGTTGGTGAGCGTTAGCTGATAGCCGGTCGCGTTCTCGCCAACGAGAACCATCTGGCCTTCCGCGTTGCTCATATCCTTGAATACATAGCTGCCCGGATAATACGGGGTAACCGTGTAGGCGCCGTCTGCGGGCACAATAACATCCTTTGTAACCTTGCCGGTTTTGTCAATCTCAGCCGCAACCGTGGTAGAGAAGTCCGTGCCGCGAATCAGGAAGCTGAGCGTGCCGGTCGGGATGGTGGAGGTAGCAGACGCGGAACTCATTTTAGCGCTGATGTGCAGCGTGCGGTCAAACTGATCAGTGTTGTCTTTTGTACCTTCTTCGCCGTAACATTCAGCTCACACTTGGGTGTGCGCTTGCTGTACTGTGTGGTAATCTCAGGCGAGTAAGCGGAAATGCTGAACTCCTTCTGGGCGGTGTTGTCGAAGTAGAGCACATTCAGTCGGCAGCGGTAAGTGCCCTTGTCGGCAGAACCGGCGTTTTCGATGCTCAGCGTATCGGAAACGCTGCCGGCAATCTCGGTCCAGGAACCATTGTTCAGCTTCTGCCACTGATAGCTTACGCTGTTGTACTTGCCGCCGTCCGGATTTTTATTGTCTCCGTTATACTTAACCGTTGCGGTTGCCAGAGAATCCGGATAGATCGGTAGAACCGTCTGCTTCTCCTTGCCGTCAATCGTTACCGAAATATCGGGATAGCCTGCTGTGGTCTTGGTGCGGCAGGTCAGCGGTTCGCTGTAAATGCTCTTGCGCTGCTGCTCAGCCTTGTTGTTGTTGCGGGTCTGAATCTGATACTCATACTCGGTATAGGGAGACAGGTTCTTATCCGTGTAGCTGAAGGTGTAGGTGCCGTCATCGTGACGCTCACCATCGGTGAACGGCACAAATGCGAGTTCCTTGCGTCCGGAGCCGTCCGGGAAGTTGTAGTAGCGGTACAGCTGGAAACCGGAAACAATCTTGTCGTAGGTCCAGGTCAGGGTGACGGAATCATCGGTGGTTTTCGCAACATCCTGCTCAAAATCCTCCGGCAGCGGAGACGGAGCCTGCGGCTCGGTTACCGCGTAGGTAACAACCGGGAACGCCTGATTGCCGCTGCGGTAGTTGTAGCAGAAAATACGCCAGTTCATGCCGTAGCCGTACGGTTTGGCTTCAATCGGCATGTTCTGTAGCGAACCGGAGAACGAACCGCCTGCGGTGTTGACAGACACCTTGCCGGCAGAGTGTTCCGAACCTGCCACAACGCCTGCGGTTACGCCGCCTGCGCCTGCACCGGCCTTGGTTTCGATAGAGGTGGTGTTGGTGTAGTTTTGGCTGTCCGAGGTGGAGAAGCTGATCTCCTGCGTGATGCCGGAGCCGCCGCCTGCCGCGGTGAAGTCAACCTTAGCCGGCTTGCCTTCATAAGCCTTGGAACCTGCATATTCCTTGGTCGGATAGCTGGACGGATCACCGATCGTATGCGTCAGCACGCTGCCCGAAATGGATGGCAGAACGCTGTAATCCTCGGCGATATTTTCGTAGTCGGACAGGTCGATCAGACCGATCGAGGCTTCGTGCGGGATGGAAACGGTGGAGGTTACTTTAGTGTATTTGCCTGTTCCGTCCGGGATGTAGGAGGTGTACTCGTAAATCTCCATCGGGATGGAATAGAACGCCACTCTGTCCTCGCCGGAGGTTGTCTCGTAGGTGATGGACTGCTCGAGCGAGGAGGTGTGCTCGGTCTCGTAGGTGAAACCGGAGGTAAAGGCGGCTTCCGCCTCAACGCTGCCGATCTTAACGCCGAATACCGAGAATTCCTGCTCAAAGGAGACGTATGCGCCGACCGAGATGGTAGAGGAGGAGCTGGTGCCGTTCTCGGTGCCCTTCATGCTCGAGTAGGTGGTGGAGGACTCGGCATAGTTGCCGGACAGGTCATCGCGGTCGAGCAGATCGGAGAAGTACGGAGGTGAAGCCAGTACCGCCAGAACCTGCGGGTCGGAGTAGGTGTAATAGTGCTTGCCGGTGTAGGTCATGTAGCTGGTATCGTCGTCCGTGTTGGCGAGACAGAGCGTGTACGAGCTGTTGACATCGGTTTTTACCGGCTGAGAGCCGTCAAACAGGTTGACGGTCGAAAGTCTGGTTGTACCCGGCGTGCGGGTGGTGTAAGGTGTTGTTTGCGATGTAGTAGCATCTACATAGCCGACAAAAGCCTGATAGGAAGATCTTTTGCGGAACAGCTTGTGCCACCAGCTCTTGTAGTAGGCACGGCGCTCGTACTTCGGGACCTGACCCTTGACGGTGTAAGAATCGGACTTATGCTCCGTGTCCTTGGACATGGTCTGCGTCAGTGTGAACAGCGTACCCGAACCTGCGGTGTTGTTGTCTTTATCCACCGCGGTGGTCACAGAGCCTGCGGATGCATCGTACTCAACGTAGTCCTCATTCGGCATAGCAGGTGTGCTGTCGAGTGCCTGCTTGATATTCAGACCGTTCTCATCGCAGGAGATAACAAGGCTGTCAAAGTACAGCAGATCGCTGGTTTTGCCGTCATCGCCTTTTTCGCCTGCGGTCGGACGGGAGATAATCGCCGTATTGGCCGGGCACAGCGGCAGAGAACGGAAGATTTCATTGCCATCTGCATCCGTGTGATTCTGCATTGCGCTGTAAATATAGTTTTTGTCCTTATCCTTGGAGAACAGATCGAAATTCTGCGAAACAGACGGCTTGAAGGTGACGCCGTTCCATGCGTACAAACCTACATAGCGTGTATTCTGCTTATTTGCCTTGAGGTCGGCATCCGACTGAGCCGCCAGAATCAGCGTTTTGCCGCCGCCGGTCATATCGCCGAAGGCGAAGGATGCGCGGACCAGATTGCTGCCTTCGTAGGTCAGCGGGAATTCCTGCGAGCTCTGCAGCATGTGTGCGCTCGTGGAGCCGAACATTACAACGGCACGCGAGCCCGCGTTCTGCTGCGGACCGTAGTAGTAACCCCAGGTGCAGGCGAGATCGTCTACGCCGTCTTGGTTGACGTCACCGCTGACGAGAGAGATCATGTTGGAAACGACACTGCCCTCACGGAAGAAGTACGTCCACGCCTGTCTCCAGTTAGAGGGATTGGGTAATCTTCAGTCTGCAGGTCGTAAATCTCAATGCGGGAATTGCCGACCTCCGGCACATAGACCGCAACCTCGTCCTTACCATCGTTGTCCCAGTCGCCGGTAGATACCTGCAGGTAGTTTTTCAGCTGATACGGGTTTTCTGCGAAGTTTTCGACCTTTTTTTGGCGGTCGCGCTGCCTTCATCGCTGGTGTCGGTCAGATTCGGGTTGCCGATTTCCTTGCTGGTGTCCAGCAGCGTGATCGGCTTGCCGTACTTGCCGGATTCAGCATCGCCGAATCGCAGGTACAGACCGCCTTTCGCGCTCAGGTCACCAGCGTAAACCATGACAGTTTGCGAGGACTTGGCGTCACTGCTCGAGGTGAAATGGCCTGCGGCCACGTCTGCCATAGCGTAATTGGTATTGTCGTTCAGCTTGGTAGACGCATTGGTCATGCCGGTCAGATAGCCCTTGGTGGCATAGCCGTCACTGCCCTTGCTGCCTGTCGGGAACTGTGCGTATGTGCCGGTAGAGGTGGTTTTACCCTCAGAAATAGTTTGGTTCTGCTTCTGAGCGCTCAAAAACTGCTGAGCCTTGGTAGATGTGTTATCATCATTGCCGTACAGCGTGCTTTGAAGGGCATTGTCCTTCTGGTTGGACTTGGAAACGCTTGTATCGCATTGCTCTGCGCTTTCACGCTTGTCCAGATTGATTTTATCCGACGGCAGAACATCACTTGTCAGACCAACGGTATACAGCTCGTACACCGGCGTAACCTTGATGGTATTGCGCCCGTATGGGTTGCTGGGGTCGTTGGCATTAAAGCCGTCGGGCGCTTTGCTCGAATCAATACCGAGCGCCGCAAGCGCGTCCGAGCTGCCGGTATCCGCCGCCGCTGCGCGGATATCAAGCGGGCCGCCTATGCCGGCGATAAGAGCCAGTGCCAGAGCAAGGCTTATGCCGCGTTTGAATTTCATGGTATATTCCTCCTTTTCCAATTCTGCGGTGCGGTGGAACGAGTCGCGCCTGCAGAAAAAGAGACTGAAAATTGCCTGCGTTTATCATAGCAGCTTTGCAGCCTGCTGTGCGGTCGGGCACACGAAATGTCCGATTTTCGACACGAAATACACCGATAGGAAAAACAGAGTGAACTACGCGTAAATTCTGCAAAAATGACACACAATCCACAGGAATTATCAACAGGCTGTGGATAAAATGCGGCAAAAAACACCCCGGTTTTGTCAGGTGACAAAACCGGGGAAAAGATGACGAATGCTTTCGGGCAGGGGGTTAAAGCAGCTCGCGCAGCTTGTCCGCAATGAGCCTGCCGAGCACGGCGTGCTCCTCTGCGGTCAGATGAATCTGGTCCGAGCATTTTGCCGCCGTGACAGCCGAGCCGTCCACGAAGGCGCAGCCGTACTTTTCTGCCAGCGTGCGGAACCGTGCGGGCAGAGCACGGATGAGTGCGGCACTGCTTTCGTTAAACATGCCGTAGTAGACGCTGTCTGCAAGGTTTTCGCCCATTTTCGGCGGTGCAACCAGAAGAATCTGCGGTTTCTGCATGGTATTTGACCATAAAAGCGGACTTTGCATCAGCTTGATCGTGCGGTCCATGGCATCGCTGATGGTGAACGGCGAGTGGCCGTACATTGCCTTGCTGTCGTTTGTGCCGAGCATGATAACGATCACGTCGAGCGGATCGTGCGTTGCCAGCAGGGCAGGCAGCATTGCCATGCCGTTTCGGCCGTAATCAATCGGGTCGGTGCTGCAGATGGTGCGTCCGCACAGACCTTCCTCGATAAAGTGCACGTCCGGGAACTGAGCCGCAACCACACCGGTGTAACGCTTGTCCGCGTCCAGACGGTGCATGGGATCGTCGCCCTGATAACCCCAGGTGTTGGAATCGCCGTAGAACAGTACATTTTTCATTTTACGCTCTCCTTTGTCTCTATCATAGCATGAAATTACGGGAATAGATAGGGAAACCGCATTGTATTTCCGCACAGACATGCTACAATAAATACAGATTATTTCCCGGAGGTTTTTCCTATGACCCTGCAGCAGCTGACCTATCTTGTCACTGTGGCCGAATGCGGCAACATCACGGACGCCGCCGAGCGGCTGTTTCTCTCGCAGCCGAGTTTGAGCGCCGCGATTCACAATTTAGAGAAGGAGATGGGCGTTACCGCCTTTGTGCGCTCAAACAAGGGCGTAACCGTCACGCAGGAGGGCGAGGAACTGCTTTCGTTTGCGCGCATGCTGCTCGAGCAGGCAGACATCATGCAGGAGCACTTCGGCGTGGGCAAAAAGCGCGTGCCCAAGTTCTGCGTGTCATGTCAGCACTATTCGTTCGCGGTGAACGCATTCGTCGAGGTTGTCAAGGAGTACGACGCGGACCAGTACGGTTTTATCCTGCGGGAAACACAGACTGGTGAGATCATTGATGATGTGGCGTCGGGCAAAAGCGAGCTGGGTCTGCTGTATTTGTCCGAGAGCAACGAAACCGTGATCTCCAAGCTGCTGCGCAAAAGTGAGCTCGTGTTCGAGGAACTGTTCACTGCCGCACCGCATGTGTTCATCAATAAGGACCATCCGCTCGCAGACCGGAAGTGCATCACGCTCGATGAACTGAAGCCCTATCCGTATCTGATTTTTGAGCAGGGAGACCGCAATTCCTTTTATTTTTCCGAGGAACTGCTCAGCATGCTCGACATGCCGAAAACCATTCAGGTCCGCGACCGCGCAACACTGTTCAGTCTGGTAATCGGACTGAATGGCTTTACGGTCAGCTCGGGCATTATCGACCGCAAGCTGAACAGTCCGAGCATTATCGCGCGGCCGCTCGAGATGGAAGGCAGCATGCGCATCGGTCTCATCCGCAAGAAAAACGTGGTATTCAGCCGCTATGCGGACTCCTATGTGAAGGCGCTGAAAAAGCATCTGTCGATAGATTAAGGCAACACCGCGATTCGGGTGTGTCGGTGGAGCACCGGAACGATTCGTGATCGTTCGACATCGCAAAAAGCCGCTAAACGGTATACGTTTAGCGGCAGTTTTTTATCGATTTCTTCTCCACGTTTCCGGCGCAAACAGCAGAAGCATGGGGAACAGCTCCAGACGACCGGCGAGCATATCGAAAGTCAGCACGATTTTACTCAGCGGGTGCAGTGCACCGAAGTTGGCTGCAGGACCGACCTGATTGAGTCCCGGACCGACGTTATTGATGCAGGTAACGACCGAGGTGAAGCTGGTTACCATATCCTCACAGTGCAGACTGACAATGAGGATGGAAGTGGCAATGACGATCAGATATGCCACAAGAAAGGCGTTGACCGAGCGCATGACCTCATGCTGGACGCGCTGTCCGTCCATTTTATGCACGCGCACCAGACGCGGATGAATCAGCGACATCATTTCCTTCTTTACGCCCTTGAACAGCAGCAGGATGCGCGAGCATTTCATGCCGCCGCCGGTCGAACCGGCACACGCGCCGATGAACATCAGCAGCACAAGCAGCAGCTTGCTGAATGCAGGCCACTGGTTAAAGTCCACGGTTGAAAAACCGGTGGTCGTGATGATAGACGCAACCTGAAACAGGGAATGGTGGAAGCTCTCGCGCAGCGAACCGAAGCAGCCGCGCACGTTGAAGGCAATCAGCGTGGTGAATACGGCAATCACGCCGAGGTACACGCGAATCTCCTCGATTTTGAACAGCTGCTTGAATTTATGGGTCAAAAGCAGAAAATACGCGTTGAAATTGATGCCGAAAAGGATCATAAAGATCGAGATAACATTCTGCAGGTAGGCGCTGTTGTAGTGCGCGATGGAATCATTCCAGTTGCCGAAGCCGCCGGTGCCCGCCGTGCCGAGCGAAACGCAGATGGCGTCGAACATCGGCATGCCGCCGAACAGCAGCAGAATGATCTGCAGAACGGTCAGTCCAAAGTAAATCGCGTACAGGATAAGCGCGGTATCGCGCATGTGCGGCGATATTTTGGAGACCGAGGGTCCCGGGCTTTCCGCGCGCATCAGATAAATGGTCTGACCGCCTGCCAGCGGCAGGACGATCAGCATGAACACCAGAATGCCCATGCCGCCGACCCAGTGCATCAGGCAGCGCCATAGCATGGAGGCATGCGAAAGCGCCTCCACATCGCCGAGAATGGTAGCGCCGGTGGTGGTAAAGCCGGATGCGGCCTCGAAAATCGCATCTACTGCGAACGGAATCTCGCGGCTGAGCACGAACGGCAGGGCACCGGTCACGGCCAGCACCAGCCAGCACAGCGCGACTGCCACAAAGCCTTCGCGTGCGTAGAACTTGGTGTTTTTCGGCTTGTATTCACACAGAATGCCTGCGCCGACCATACAAATCAGTGCGGTGGCGATATAGGCAGGCAGCTCGGGTTCACGGTAAATGACCGCGGTAAACGCGGGCAGCAGCAGGAACAGGGACTCAATGCCCATCAGCCAGCCGATCAGATAGCGGACGATTGCGAAATTCATTTTTCGCGCCCTCCGGCTGTCGGCAGGAAGATATCCTGAAGGTCGTTCATGCCCTCGAAGGTGGAAACGACGATAACCGTATCGCCTTCATGCAGCACATCGTGGCCGCGCGGAATGATACGCTTGCCTCTGCGGTTGATGCAGCACAGCAGAACATCCGGACGAATCGGCATATACTGCAGGGGAACACCGGTGAGATGGTGCGCCGCAACACGGAACTCAAGCGCTTCTGCGCCGTCCAGCTGATGCAGGGTCTCTACGTTGGAGCCCATCGAGTTCTGCATCGCGCGGGTGTACTGGCTGATCAGCTCGGCGGTGGTCTGCGTGGGGCGAATCACCTTGCCACTCGGCATGCTGGCGATGACTTCCTCGAAGTTCACACGGTTGACCTTGGTGAATAGCTTCGCACGGGAATGACGGCCGGCGTGCAGCGCAAGCAGGATGTTCTCCTCGTCCATGCCGGTGAGAGCCGCGAAGGCCTCACAGGTTGCCAGACCCTCCTCATCGAGCAGGTTGCGGTCGGTGCCGTCGCCGTAGATGATGGTCGCGTGCGGGAGCATTTCGACAGTGCCTCGCAGCGCTCGAGTTTGTTTTCGATAATCTTGACTGCAATGCCGGAATTCAGCAGGATTTTCGCAAGAAAGTACGAGATTTTGCCGCCGCCGACCAGCATCGCAGAGGAAATGCGCTTGACCGGCAAACCGACCTTCTCGAAAAATTCGCTCTGCTCGTGCGGCGGAATGATAACCGTGATGTTGTCGTTTTCGCGCAGGATGAAGTCGCCCTTGGGAATATAGGTCTGACCGTCGCGGCGGACCATACACAGCAGCACGTCCGTGCGGAGCAGCGGATTGACCTCGCAGACCGCCATACCGTCCAGGCGGGACTCGTGCGGGATTTTGAGGTCGAGCAGCTCGATGCGTCCGCGGGCAAACGTGCTGACGCGGATGGCCGACGGGAAGCGGATCAGACGCGAAACAACACGCGCGGTGGACAGCTCGGGGTTGATGACCATCGAAATACCCAGCTCATCGCGGATAAAGCCGAGGTCGGATACATATTCCGGATCGCGCACACGCGCAATGGCGTGGCAGCCGGATGCCTTGCGGGCGATCAGACAGGAAAGCAGATTGATTTCGTCATGGGCGGTAACGGCGATGAGCAAGTCGGTATCCTGCACGCCGGCTTCACGCAGAACGTGATAGCTGGTGCCGCTGCCCTTTACTGTAGCAAGGTCGTGTGTGTTGGACAGTTCCTCCAGACGGCGTTCGGACAGGTCAACCAGTGTCAGGTCGTGTCCGGCCGCGCTGAGCTGTCCTGCCAGCTCCGAGCCGACTTTGCCGCAGCCTACAATAATGATGCGCATAGCGCACCTCCGATCTATTTCTCTATAGCTGTGCTCTGTTGACACAGTCTTGATACGCATATAGCGATTATAGCGGTTTGACCGAGAAAAAGCAATATCCAGACAGGAATTTTGCAGGAGTTTAGCGGAAAACCGACAAATAGGGAGAAATGGTCGGTGTATAGCTGATAAATAGTATGTCCGAAAAAAGGAAAGACCACCCGAACGGGTGGTTTTCACTGCGGATTAAAGTTCCGCGACAGGTCACTTAAACTGTGTATAAGTGGTATCGCTTGCGTAGCCGTCGCTGTCGGTCTGGTGCATGGAGACCAGATTGCCGTTATCATCAAAGGTACGGGTATCGGTCGAGAGGGTGCCGCCTTCGATGGTCGAGCGGGTGGTCTGCGTTTTGCCGTCCACCGAGTACACGGTGAGCACCTCGAACACGACGCCGCTCTCGTCTACGGTGACCGACTGGATGAGCCGTCCCTGACTGTCGTAGCGGTTGTCGGTGGAGGAGGTGATATTGTCCTCGCCCTCGTAGGTGCGGGAGGACAGCACGTCGCCGTTGGTGTTCATGCCCATGCGGACGACCATCAGCTCGTTGCCGTCTGCGTCGTAAACCGTGTTGACGGCAGAGGACTGACCGTTGTCAACCTCGGTGTAAACCGTCTCGGAGGAGACCGAAAGTTCGCCGTCCTCGTAGTTTTCCGTGCGCAGAACGCGGTTTTTGTCGTCATAGCTGCGGCGATACTCCGAGGTGGAGTTGTTGGTCTTGTCGGTGGTGACAGCATCTGTGCAGTTGCCGTTTTCGTCGTAGGTGTAGTCCGTGTAGGTGAAATTGAGCGGTTCTTCCTCGCCTTCCACGGTCTGCATGGTGTAGGAGCGGAAGGTGCTGCCGTCCTTGTCATGGCAGTTGACCGTGTAGCTGCGGTTGCCTTCCTCCGTACGCAGCTCCAGTTCATAGGAGGCAGCACGCGGCAGAACGGAAGCCAGCTGTGTCGGCACCTGCTCCATCACGGCAATGCGGCATGCAGGCGTGCGGTCATACGCGATGGTGGCACCGAGCACGATGACCGTGCTTACAATACAGGAAATAATGCGTTTGATCATATTTTTGTTCCCCTAAAATAATTAAGGCAATACCGCATAATTGAACAAGAGTGATTTGCGAGTAAATTTTGCGTACTGACGAGGCACAGTTTTGCGGTAATACTTGATGTATTACCGTGAAACTCGGCAGCGCGGACGGAACTCGCGCAAGGAACCGAAGCCAAAGTCAGGACACAAAATTTCCGCAAAGCACCGCGGCAGTGCGATCGGAGCCTGCACAAGGAGCCGCCGCTTTAATTGTGCGGTGTTGCCTTTAAGGTATAATAATTTCGGTAATCAAGGTGATTCCGGAAAAATGCAGCCGAACCGGAATTCGGCTGCATTCAGCGTTGCTGGATTTTTACTGCGGTGTTGCCTCAGTTACTTTACGATTTCCTTCGCTGCAGCGGTCAGAGCCTCGACCTTTTCTGCGGCCTCGGCCTTGTTCTCGCCCTTGGCCATGATGTAAACCTTGACCTTCGGCTCGGTGCCGGACGGACGGATGATAAAGGTTGTGCCGCCCTCGAGCTCGTAGTACATCACGTTCTGACCCTTAAGCTCCATCGGCTCGGACTTGCCGTCTGCCATGCAGGTACGGGTGCCCGGCATATAGTCGCGGGTGTAATCGATCTTGTGGGTGCCGATCTGGGTCAGCGGCTTGTCACGCAGCTCCTGCATGAGCTCCTTCATGCGCTGCAGGCCGGAAACGCCCGGCATAACGATCGAAATGGTCTGCTCGCAGTAGCAGCCGTACTTTTCATACATCTCTTCCATTGCGTCGTACAGGGTCTTGCCCTGGGTGCGGTAGTAAGCCGCCATCTCGGCGATCAGCATGGAAGCGGTAACGGCATCCTTGTCGCGGGCATAATCGCCGCACAGGTAGCCGTAGGACTCCTCGAATGCGAAAATGTACTCGTGCGAGCCGTCCTGCTCGAACTGCTTGATCTTCTCGGCAAGGAACTTGAAGCCGGTGAAGGTGTCGAAGCACTCAACGCCGTTCTTTTCAGCCGCTGCGCGTGCCATTTCGGTGGTAACGATGGATTTGAGCACCGCCGGATGTGCAGGCATGGTGTTCGTCAGCTTCTTTGCGGTGATGATGTAATCGGTGAGCAGAACGCCGACCTGATTGCCGGACAGGGTGACATACTCGCCGGACTTGTCCTTGAGGACGATGCCGGTACGGTCGGAGTCCGGGTCGGTGCCGATGATCAGATCAACATCGTTCTGCTTTGCCAGCTCGATGGCGAGCGTAAAGCCTTCCTTGTACTCCGGATTCGGGTTCTTAACGGTCGGGAAGTCGCCGTCGATCTTCATCTGCTCCGGCTCACAGATAATGTGCTTGTAGCCCAGACGGCGCAGGATCTCGGGTACCAGACGGTAGCCGGCACCGTGGAACGGCGTGTACACCAGCTTGAACTCATCGGCAACTTGCTTTACGCAGTCCGGATTTACCGCAACCTTAATGACTTCGCCGAGGTAAGCCTCGTCGGTCTCCTTAGACAGAATACGGATCAGACCGTTTTTGACGGACTCATCGTAGTCTGCAGTTTTTACACCGGTGAAGATATCGGTCTTTGCCATTTCGCTGGCAACCACGTCTGCCTCGGCCGGAGGAAGCTGTGCGCCGTCCTCCCAGTAAACCTTGTAGCCGTTGTATTCCTTCGGGTTGTGGGAAGCCGTGATGTTGATGCCGGCGATGCAGCCGTAGTGACGGACAGCGAAGGACAGCTCCGGGGTCGGACGCAGCTCATCGAACAGCAGCGACTGGATGCCGTTTGCGGCCATGATGCACGCAGACTGCTTGGCGAACTCGGCCGAGAAATGGCGGGAGTCATATGCGATGGCAACGCCGCGGTCCATTGCGGCCTGACCGTTCGATACGATCAGGTTTGCCAGACCCTGTGCAGCCTGACCGACGGTAAAGCGGTTCATGCGGTTGAGGCCGACGCCCAGTACACCGCGCAGACCGGCCGTGCCGAACGACAGCGGTGCAAAGAAACGGCTTTCGATCTCTTCCTGATTATCTGCAACAGCAGCCAGCTCGGCATGCTCGTCCGCAGAGAGGGCAGAGCAGTCCAGCCAACGCTTGTATTCCGACATATAATCCATTGGTATCACCTCATCGTGTTAGTTGGCGCATCGCCGCTTTCGGCCGACGGATTGCCACTATCTAAATTATACAATATCCGGCTGTCAATGCAAGGGGTTTTGCGCGAATTTGTGAAAAGATTCCATGAAGCGGAGTAATGATATACAAAACGGCAGAGCAGAAATTGTACGTTCTGTGAGAATACCGGAAAATTCTGCGAAAATGCGAAACCAAAACCGGCAGCAGGCCGTCTCTTTAGACAAAAGCCCTGTCTCGAGATAAAAATAACAGTACACAAATAAACAAAAGAATGGTAGAATAAAGGTAAATTATAATAAGAGGTGATAGCTTTGAAAAAGTCCTTTCCGCCGTACTGACAGCGGCGCTGCTGGTCAGTACCGTGCCGGCTGCCTTTGCGGCTTCGGATATTGATGGCCACTGGGCAAAGTCCTACATTACCGAGCTGCATGAAAACGGCATTATCAATCCGTCTGCCAGCACGGGCAACTACGGCCCGGATGACAAGGTAACGCGCTGGGAGTTCATGCGCTATATCAACCGCGCGTTCGGCTTTACCGAAAAGGCGGATATCAGCTTCTCGGATGTCAATTCGAGCGATGTTTTCTATGAAACCGTGCAGATTGCGGTCAAGCAGGGTTATATCAACGGTGTCGGCAACAACCGTATGGCGCCGGAGGGCACGCTGACCCGTGAGCAGGCGGCAACCATCCTCGGCCGACTGCACAAGTACACGCCGACGGCTGACCTGTCTGCGCTGGATATGTTCTCTGATCGGGCCAAGCTGAGCGATTACAGCAAATCCTACGTTGCGGAAGCGGTCAAGCAGGGTTATATCAACGGCTACACGAACGGTACCTTTAAGCCGCAGGGCACGCTCAGCCGAGGCGAAATCGCCAAAATGCTGTACGGCTATATGGGCACCTCGCTGAATAAGAACGGCAACGTGTATTCGCAGGCTACGCTTAAGAGCGATACCAAAAACGTTACGATTTCCGTACCGTGCACGTTGGCCGATGCGGATATCAAGGGCAATCTGTACATCACCGAGGGCGTTCTGGCGGGCAATGTAACGCTTGAGGATGTCACCGTTGCGGGCGATATCATCGTCAGCGGCGGCAATGTAACGCTGGACGGTGTTTCCGCACTCGAGATGGTCGTCTCCAACCCGACCGGACTGACCCCGCAGGTCATTGCGACCGGCAATACCAACATCGGCACCACCGAGGTAAAAACCTCTGCAACGCTGACCGAGAGCAATCTGGCAGCGACTGCAGGCGGCTTCTCCGATCTTAAAATGAACGGCAGCAGCGTCAGCCTGACGCTGGATGCAGCTGTCTGGGACGTTGCCAATGAGCAGACCGGCACCATCCTGACGACCGGCAGTACCTCCATCAGCACGCTTACCGCGAACGGAAGAACCACTGTCACCGGCGGCGGCTCGGTCCAGAAGGCGGTGCTCAACTCCAACGGCTGTGAGCTGACCATGCAGCCGACCAGCGTTGAGCTGGCGAGCGGCGTCACCGCGAAGATTGCCGGCAAGGACGTTGCGGCGTCCACCAGCGTTTCGGTTTCTCCGTCCACGCTGTCCATCGACGTAAACAACAAGGACGCAATCGCGTTCTCCTACGAATTCACCTTCAACGCGGACAAGAACGATCTGACCCGTGTTTCGGTCAACGGTACCAATCTCAAGCAGGGCACGGATTATAACCTGCTGAGCGACAAGAACGGCATTCGCGTGTACAAAACCTATCTGTCCACGCTCAAGGCGGGCACCTACACCGCAGAACTGACCTTTGAGGACGGCTCCAAGGCAGCCATCGGTCTGGCGGTCAGCAACTCGGCGCAGAGCGCAGTCAGCCCGAACCAGATTACCTTTGATAAGTACGAGCAGTCCGCAAACTATGCCGATCAGACGGTAAACGTCGTTCTTCCGGCGGGCACGCGTCTGGATTCCATCAAAATCGGCAGTACGGTGCTCGAGCGCGGCACGGATTACACCTATAATGCAACGAACGGCACGATCCGTCTGCTCAAGGAGACGCTTGCCAAGAAGAGCAAGGGCACTTATACGGTTACATTCGTACCCAATCAGGGTTCGTCCTTTACCTGCTCGCTGAGCGTGGTAGATACCGCGCCGGTGAACGAAGTGGTTCCGGGCACGGTCGATTTTGACGCAAACACCTCGTCCGGCGGCTACGCCGATCTGGTGGTAACGCTTAACATGGTAGACGGCGCAGCGCTCAAGAATATCCGCTCGAACGGCAAGACGCTCGAGGAGAACTGGCAGTACAAGATCGCGGGCAGCAAGGTTACGATCAACAAGTCTGCGATTGCGGAATTCGGCAAGAGCGGCGCATCCTACGCGGATTTCGTTTTTGTGATGAGCAAGGGTCAAAGCCCGACGCTGCGTGTCAATTACGTTACCACTTACGCGCTGACGGCTTCCGTGGTCGATGATCTCGGTCTGCCGATTTCGGGCGCGTCCGTCACCTTCACGCCTTCGGACGCGGAGAGCGGCACAGCAGCGCAGACGCTGACCACCGGCTCGGACGGCACGGCAACCGTTTATGTTAAGCGCGGCTCGTACGTTGTAACGGCAACGCATTCGCGCTTTACCGCGGCGGTTACGCAGACGGTCAAAATCTCTGCAGGCCGCACGGTCAAGCTGACCGGCGAGATTCTCGAGAATGTACAGCTGGTTGTTACCAACGCGTACGGCGCACCGCTGTCCGGTGCGGTTGTCACGGTCGGCGGCAAGAGCATCACCACCGGCACGGACGGCACGGCGTCGTTCAGCCTCAAGCGCGGCAGCTATGTGGCGCAGGTGGCGTGCACCGGCTACTCCGCACAGAGCGTACAGCTTTCCGTAACCGATTCGATTCGTGAGCGCGTACAGCTCAACTAATTTCTCCAAAATGCAAGCCGCCCGGTTTTCCGGGCGACTTTTTGCGCGCTTTACAGGCAGATGGGGGATAGGGCGCAAGGGCGTCAAAACGTCGCACAGCGGCTTGCGGTTGGGGTGTGATAGAGAATAAGGGCGGCCTTCTGACGGGTGATGGACTGGCGCGGTCGGAATGTTCCGTCATCATAGCCGGTTACAATACCGAGCGCCGCTGTCAGACAGACACTCTCATTCTCGCAGTCGGAAAAGGCCGCTGCCGGAGCCGCGGAGGCATTCGGCTGCACCTTTTGATACAGCTTGACCGCCAGTCTGCAGAAATCCACGCGCGTGATATTCAGCCTAGGATAATAGAAAGGAAGCGAAATATCATGTTCCCGAGCGGCTTCCAGTTCCGCCTTGGCCCAGCTGCTTTCCTGCGAAGCGTTAGTCGGAAGCCGGATTTCACCGCCTTTGCCGTCCAGCTGGTAAAGCGCGGTGCCGCGCTTGCCGATGTAGCGGCTGTCTGTCCAGCTGAGCTCGTCGAAATCGTGCTTGACGACAAACTGGCCGGTTTTGTCAATCAAACCGTACGTTCCGTTGCTGATTGCTCCTTTTCGGGAACCAATCCACAAAGTATTGACATCAGGCCATTCGTAAAATGCGGCGTGGATACAGCACCGCAAGCGCCGTCGATATCATCGCGGATAACCTTCATGTTTTCGTCGAGCAGCACAAGTGTCGGAATATCATACTGCTCGGCAGGCTGCGGTACTGCAGCCGTCAGCGGACGTTTCGCATAGACACCGATGAAGAAACAGTCATCGTCTGCCATGCTGAAATAGGTGCCTTTGACCGGCGTCTGAATCGGTGTGACCGTTCCGCTCGCATCGGCATAATAGAACGAAGAAGCCTGGTTTTCATAACGAGTCAGCAGAAATCTGCCGTCTGACAGCACATCGATTGTGGTATATTCTGCGGGAACGATTATTTTTCCAGTTTTCAAATCGGCAATACCGTACAAACTGTCGGCAGAAATTTTGTACAGATTTTTTTTCGGCACGAGCGCATACGCTGCTATGCGGGATTGGCCGCTGTCCGCGGAAAGATAATCTGCGGAAGTATCTGCCTGTCACTGCTGCTGCAACTGTGTTAAAGCAGTGCTCGGTATCGATACCGCACCGGCTCCCGCCGCCATGCTGCCCGCGATCAGCGCGGCTGCACATAAATAACGCCATCGTTTCATAAAAAATACCTCCTGCCTGTGAAGTCCTTCGCTTACTATAACCGTTAGACGAGGAAAAGTGTGAAAAAGTTCGCTCAAAAAATTTATTTTCATGTCACAGTTGACAGTGCAGAACGGTTAGATTATATATTATATATGGTCTAAAATTCATCTGGCAAGGGATAGGGAACATGAAAAACGAGGGGTTTTGCTGTCTGCACTCGTGCTGTGCGGCTGTATGCTGATTGGCGCCGGAGCCGCAGATACCGCATCGCAAACGCAGCTTACGCGGCAGGCGATCACGCATTTTCAACAAAGCCCACCAGAAGAGGATACCAGTTATCCGGGATATCCGACATGGAAAACTTGGCAAATGGACAGCTGCGAGGTTCTTCCGTGTCGACTGATCGAGGAAAAGGACATCTGGAAGCTGATATTTACCCCGAGTGACTATAGCAGCCGATGGGTCTGCGCGGTCGATTTGTCCGCCGGAACGATTGTTACGCCCCTGTTTGATGGTCTTGATGGTCAAATTTGGAAGTGCGCAGATGATCAGTTGCTGCTAGAGCATAGCGACACTTATCAACTATGCGATTTGAATGGCAGTTTGACCGATATATCCATTCCTCATGCCGGCCATGTATTGGCAGTCGATGATCAAGGATATGTCCTTTGCCAGTACCCGGTCACCAGAACTGTGCGGACCGATAGCGGCACAATGCCGTACACGTTCCATCAGTACACGCTGCTGGGACCGGATTTTACCGTCCTGCAGGACGGCATCGACCAGTATTACAACGTTGGTCAGTATGATTACTCTTATGATAGCGAACTGTTTTATAACGATCTCGCCGCTGTCCGTGTCGGTGCGTCCGACTGGTATCTGCCGGACGGTGGACCGTGGCCGCGGCTGTATTTCAACAGTAAATATATGTTCATCGACCGCAGCGGTAAAACGGTGAGCAGCAACCGTTACGATGAGGTATCGAACGAAAATGACCGCTGGTTTGGCTGTCACGGTACGACCGAGTATCTGTTGGACAGCAACGGAAATGAGCGCGAACAGGCGAATTACTGCTATGTTCCCAGCACTTGGGCTGAAAATATAGTCGAACAAGCGGAGAAAGACGGACTCCGACTGTCCTATCATACACCATACCGCCTGAATATCCACCGCGATGAATTCTGCAAGCTGGCTTGGCAAACCATTCAGACGGTAAACCCAAACATCAATCTGCCTGAACCGGCACAGCCGTTCTCCGACTGCGATGAAGACATAGTGCGTCAGATTGCATCACTCGGCATTGTCACCGGTTATGAGGACGGCACGTTTCAGCCCACGCGCGAGCTTTCCCGACAGGAAGCGGCGGTTATCCTGCAGCGCCTTTATACGGTGCTGTATGGAAATATCGAAGTCAGTCCTACGCTCTATGCTGACAACGGGAGTATTGGCGTATGGGCAAAGGATTCTGTCTATGCGATGAGGCAAACCGGTATCATGCAGGGCGTAGGAGCGAATCGATTTGATCCGAAGAATGGCTATACTTGCGAGCAGTCGATCATCACAATGCTGCGTATGACGCAGAAGGCGTAATCAGGGAGGAAAATCATGCGTATTGTGAAAAAATACTGGCTGCCGCTGCTGGCGCTTGTGCTTGCGATGGGACTCACTGTCTGGCGAATCGGCTATCTGGAGCGGACGAACACGTCGCTCAGCATGGAAATCGGCAGCAGGGAAGCTCTGCAGAACGGAGAGCCGATCACGCTGGAGAATCCGGTTATTCTGTACAAAAACGAGCCATATGTCCCACTTTACGAGGTTGTAGAGCGCCTTGGCGGTACGACAGACGGCAAAACCTATACACTGCACGGTGCTGAGACCGCTGTCTCCGGCGTGGAACGGAATGGCGTACTATACACGCCGTTTTCGTACCTGTGGGACAGCCACATTCCGCAGATACGGTGGGATAAGAGCCGCAACCGCGTTATCATCACCGAGGCACCGGATGAAATTCCGCTGACCCGCCGGTGGCTGTTCTGGCGGCACAAAACCGTGCGCGGACTGCGTGTCGGAGACAGCGAAGCACGGTTCCTCGATCTGTACGGCTCGCCGGACGCACGGGACGAAACGATGGTGGACCTGCTGCGTGTCACCATCGAAAACGGCATCGTAACCGAGATTTTCATGGGACGTTATGAGTAAGCAAAAAGGACTTCGTCAAAACGAAGTCCTTTTTTGATATGGCTGGTTACTTGATGATTTGATACATGCGCTCGATGGTCACAATGGACTGCTCTGCGGTGTAGCCGTCCGTCGGGCAGAACTGATTGTTCTCCTTGCCCTGCATGATGCCGGTCTGGCGCATGGCGTAAACGCTGTCGCGCGCCCAGTCGCCGATTTTGACATCGTCAGCGAAGGCCTTTTCGGAAACCACGTCCGTCTTGCCGCCGAGTACCTGATACAGCCGGTCAAGCATGGCGGCAGCCTCCTGGCGGGAGATGGTCTTGTACGGACGGAAGGTGCCGTCCTCGTAGCCGGTGACAATGCCGAGTGCGGCGGCATTGTTCACGTTCGGGTCGTTCCTGCAGTCGGTGAACTTGGTTTCCAGAGCCGGAATCTCCTTGTTGGGATAAATCTTGTTGTACAGGTTCATCGCCAGCTTGGTGAAATTTTCGCGGGTAATGTCCAGCCTGGGATAGGAGAATGACTCAGCGAGACCGTGCTCTCCTGCGGCAGCTACTTCGGTTTTGGCCCAGCTGCTGTACTCCTTGACGTTTGCGGGCAGCAGGGTTTCGCCGCCCTTGCCATCCAGCAGATAAGATTTTGTGCCGCTGCTGCGTGTGCCGATAAAGTGCTGATCGTACCAGAAAATCTGGTTAAAATCGTACTTGCCGACAAATTTTTCGGTTTTCGGGTCAAACAGACCGTAGGTGCCGTTGCCGCTCGTATTTGACTTGTCAATACGTTCCCACTTAGTGCTGCCGGTCTTTGCGATGAAGAAATCGGCGTACCAATCCGGTACCATGTCGATGTCATCGAGGATGATGTTCATGTCTTTGTCGGCCAGAGCACAGAAGGTGACATCCTCAACCTGTGTGGTTGGACCATCGCCGGAATACGGGTCATATACCGGCTTTTTCACGTTTTTGAAGAGCACGAACACATTGCTGTTTGGCTCATACGTCGCAAGCTCATAACCGGACGGCAGCTTCATCGGCGTCAGTTTGCCGGTTTCATCGGCGAACCAGTAGTTGGGGTGATGATCAGCGTCGTACTGGCTAACCAGTGTTTCCGTGCCGTCAAGCGCAATGTAATAATCGTACTCCACAGGAACAACCAGCTTGCCGGTTGCTTTGTCCAGAATACCATACTTGTGTGTGCTGTCAGCTGTTAGGTTAACCAAATACTGTTTCGCGTTGAGGTTCGAGAGGATAATCTCGCAGTTTTCACCGGTAAAGCCGAGCGTTTTCACCTGACCGTAATCCTTGATCTCCTGCTGTACCTTAGTCATAGCCGATTGCAGCGTATCCTGTGCCGCACTGGGCAGTTCCGCCGCCTGTGCCGAGAACAGCAATGCACTGCTCACCACAACACCGAGTAACGCCTTCTGAAACCGTTTCATATTTTTTCCTCCTTTTCACTGTTAATGCTTATACGCTCTATCCTGTATATGACAATAACGAATGCCATCGACAGCACGGCCGCTGCTGCGGTGGGGTCATTGTCATATATCAGCTTAGACGTTTGTTCCGTATGGTTTGTTCCGCCTGTTTCAAAATTTTTTCTCGGACATCGAACCGGTACGCCAAATGCATAGCCGGAACGCATGGAACACGTACCGTATGCGCGTTTCTGCACAGGAGAACTGTTATATTTATTGTATAGCTTTTTCCGGAAGGACGCAACAGAAAAGCAGCAGAGGCGGGATTGAAAAATCCTCAAATCGGCGGCGCACATGTTTGACAGACCGTGCCCGTTCTGGTATAATATTTACACGCCGCCATGGCGGAACTGGTAGACGCAGGGGACTTAAAATCCCCCGGCCTTAAAACCGTGCCGGTTCGATTCCGGCTGGCGGCACCAGAAAAACCCCGTATTTCTTACGAAATACGGGGTTTTTCCTGTCAGTTTGATTTAATTTTTGTTAAATACAGACTTATCCAGTGCGCCGTCCTGATGCGCCACGATCGTGGTGCAGACAGCGTCGCCGGTGATATTAACGGCAGTACGCGCCATATCGAGGATACGGTCGATACCCATGATCAGGCCGATGCCGGCAACCGGCAGACCGACCGAATCGAATACCATTGCCAGCGTAACCAGACCAACCGACGGCACGCCTGCGGTACCGATGGAGGCGAGCGTTGCGGTTGCAATAACGGTCAGATAATCCGCAGGGCTCAGCTGGATGCCGAACGCTTGTGCAACGAATACAACGGCAACACCCTGCATGATGGACGTACCATCCATGTTGATGGTCGCGCCGAGCGGGATGGTGAAGGACGAAATACGGCGGTTGACGCCGATTTTTTTCCTCCAGCGTGTCGATATTCATCGGGATAGTGGCGTTAGAGGTTGCAGTCGAGAACGCAAAGCCCATAACCGGAGCGAATTTCTTGAGGAAACGCAGCGGATTGAGTCTTGTAAGCGGCGCCAGCAGAATCTGGTATACGCCGCAGCACCGGATGACCAGCGCCAGCAGCACCGCGCCCATGTACTTGAACATTGGCACCATAGCGGAGAAACCAAGACCGGCAAAGGTCTTAGAGATCAGGCAGAATACGCCGATCGGCGCAAGACCCATGACCATCATGGTCATTTCCATCATAATATCGTTGCCCTGCTGGAAGAAGTTCGTTACCAGCTGGGTCTTATCCTGCAGCTTGGCGAGGATAACGCCGACGATCAGTGCAAACACGATAACCTGCAGCATTTCGCCGTTGGCGAGCGCACCGATCGGGTTTTTCGGGATGATGTTCAGCAGGGTTTCCGCAAAGCTGACCGAATCCGAAGAAGCGGCGACTTCGGCGGTCTGGATCTGCGACATATCCAGACCCATGCCCGGCTTGATCAGCAGACCGATGCCGAGTGCAACGGCAACCGCCATCATCGTGGTGAAAATGTAAAGCCGATGATCTTTACGCCGACCTTGCCGAGCGTTTTACTGTCGCCGATGGCGGTGGCGCCGCAGATCAGCGAGCAGAATACCAGCGGTACGACCAGCATCTGCATCAGGCGGATAAAGCCCTGACCGACAACATAAAAAAATGCCGTTTACCAGCACGTTCTGCACAAAATCCACATCAGCTGCGAACATGTTGAGCGCAATGCCGACGATTGCACCGGCGATCAGCGCGATGAAGATCCTTGTAGTCAGACCGATTTTCTTTTTCTCTTTTACTTCATTCATTTATTTACTCCCGTCTGCCGGTGGGACATGTATTCGCTCAGTGCGTCATGCCAGTCCGGCATTTGATACAAACCAGTGATGCGCAGCATCATATTGTCCAGCAGCGTAAAGCGCGGGCGCAGCGCAGTGTTCTCGGAGGCCGAGGTGACCGGCACGTTTTCCTTGCCGGCGAGACGCAGAATTTCGCGGGCGTACTCTGCGCGGGAGCACGAGCCGTCGCACGATGCGTGAAACAGGCCGTACTCGCGGCTGTGCATCAGGCAGTCGATAAAGCCGGCGAGCGCTTCCGCCGAGGTCGGGGAGGAAATCTCACCCTCCGGCAGATGGACAGCGCCTTCCTTTGCCGCCGTATCAAGCACGCGGTCAACAAAGTCGTACGAGCCGACGCCGTACAGCCACGACGAACGCACGATAACATGCTTGTCGGTCAGCTCACGCACGAGCTTTTCACCGGCGTACTTGCTCTTGCCGTACATCGTGGTCGGATGGGGATCGTCGAACTCACAGAAAGCCTTGTCCTCGTCGCCGCCGAATACGTCGTCGGTCGAGATCTGAATGAATTTTGCGTCGATGCGTCTTGCAGCCGTCGCCAGATTGCGGGCGCCGATGGCGTTGATCTTATACGCTTCTTCGGGGTTCTCCTCGCAGGCCTGCACGTCGGTCAGACCGGCACAGTTGATGATGACATCCGGATGGTTAATATCGGCAAAACGACCGACAACGGATACATCCTCGACCGCTACATCACGGTCGCTGGTTACCAGCTTATATGCTGTGTTGCCGCCGAAACGATGACTAAGTGCGGAACCCAGTCTGCCGCTTGCTCCCGCGATCCAAACGCGGGTCGTAATACTGTTCATAAAACACCTCTCCTGTCGGCTCGGTGCAGCGGAACTGCTCCGGCGCGCATTACCCATTTTATGGGCTGTATATTCAGTATAGCACAAAATTGTTAAAAAAACAACAAAATATGCGGCCTATTTGCATAAGTATGCTCGAATTCCTGCAAACTATCCGATTTGTGCAAAACTTCTTTGTATTTTTATGCAAACTGACAAGACAACTCAGCCGAAGAAAAGAAACAGCCAAAAACGCGGAGAATTTTTTGGGAATATGGACGGAAAATATCCGTCAATGCCATGATATCCGTACACCGATCGACGGTATTCGCGGCATGGTCGAGATCAGCCGCCATTATGCGGAAAATGCTGTAGATCACCTCTCTGCATACGAAGCAGGGAAGTGGTTTATTTATATGAAAACATCTGATTTTTATTGTGCATAATGCTGAAAAACCCTGCGTTGACCTATATGGTTTTTGGTGATATAATTAACGGAAAACAGTGTAGATTGAATCACATAATTTGCCAAGCGTTATTCTGTCTCGAAGGAGGAGCAGGAAATGAAACCGGTTCTGGAGGTTTGCACCCACTCAGTCGAGTCTGCGGTAAGCGCGGAGCGCGGCGGTGCTATGCGGCTGGAGTTATGCGCCAATTTAATGATCGGCGGTACTTCGCCGGATGAGGATCTGTTCCGCATGGTGCGGGAACGGGTTTCCGTACCGGTTCGTGTGCTGCTGCGTCCGCGCTGCGGCGATTTTTTGTATACGGAAAGCGAATTTGAGCTGCTCTGCCGTCAGGTGAAGCGCTTTGCCGCACTCGGTGCGGACGGCATTGTCATCGGCGTGCTCACGCCTGAGGGCGATCTTGATGAGGAACGTATGGCCAAACTGATTTCGCTTGCAGGCGGCTGCGGTGTGACGCTGCACCGTGCGTTCGATGTCTGCCGCGACCCGTTTGCGGCACTGGAAACCGCAAAGCGGCTGGGTGTGGATACCATTTTGACCTCAGGGCAGCAGGCGGACTGCACCGCAGGCGCGGGATTTGCTGCGCGCGCTGGTTGCAAAAGCAGGAGAGGACGTGCAGATTCTGGTCGGTGCAGGCGTAAACGCTGATGTTATCCGCGATTTGCAGCCGAAAACAGGCGCAAATGCCTTCCATCTTTCCGCAAAGCGGGTGGAAAACAGCAGAATGCAGTTCCGGCGCGAAAATGTGCCGATGGGGCTGCCCGGACTGAGCGAATTCAGTTTGTGGCAGTGCGACGAAAATGCAGTCCGTGCGGCGCGTGAAGCGTTTGATGCGTGCTGCGGTGCGGGTCAGGAGGCGCGGACGTGAAAATAGAAAAGGTACTCAACAACAATGTTGTGGTCGCGCTGGATGAAAACGGTGCGGAGACTGTGCTTATGGGGCGCGGTCTGGGCTTCGGCCGCCGCGCAGGTGACGAAGCACCGCCGGACAAGGTGGAAAAGCGGTTCACGCTGCACTCGGATCAGCTTTCCGACCGGTTCCAGCAGCTGATAACAAGCATTCCGCTGCCGCATTTCCTGATGAGCGAACGCATTATCAACCATGCGAAGATCGCGCTCGGCAAGGAGCTGTCGGACAGCATTTACGTTACGCTGCCCGATCATATCTCGGCGGCCGTCAACCGCTATAAGGAGGGCATTGTACTGCCCAATCCGCTGCTGTGGGACATTCGGCAGCTGTACAAGGACGAATTCCGCGTGGGTCTCAAGGCGAATGAGATCGTCAAGGAGGAAACCGGCGTGGAGTTCACGGATGATGAGGCAGCGTTTATCGCGCTGCACTTTGTCAATGCACAGCTCGGCGGTGAAATCCGCGATATTTACGACATGACTTACCTGATGAAAGCGGTTTTCGGCATCGTTTACGATGAATACGGTTTCCGGCCGGACCATGAATCGCTCAATTACTCACGGTTTGCCACGCACCTGAAATTCTACGCGCGGCGCATCGTCAGCGGCGAAAAGTACGGGGACGAGGATGCCGATCTGCTCGAGGTCGTGCGGTTCAAGTACCCGCGTGCCTACGCCTGCGCGGACCGCATCCGCGCCTATGTGCAGACGGAAAAAGGGTTCCATTCCGGGCAGAATGAGCTGCTGTATCTCACCATCCATATCGCCCGGGTGATGGAGCACCCGGATGAGAAATGATTCTCACAGGGCAGTGCCAAACCGGCGGCGCTGCCCTGTTTTTGTGCAAAGTGTAGAAAAACAGGGCGAAAATTTGGCAGTCGATTCGACAAAATCTGCTTGTAATCGTGAGAAACTTTTGTTATACTGCAAGTAACAAGTAAACAGTATCCGTTTGAAATGGATTGTTACCGCTTTGTGCGGGCAAAACCAGATTTCACACAGGATTTGCTATCAAAGAGCAAGTTATATCTGTGTTGAGATTTGGTTCTTTTTATTTTCTGTATGTTTTGTGACGAAAATGGCATACTTAAGGCAACACCGCGCAAATTACGCTTGTTCGATCATGCGGTATTGCTTAATCAAAAAGGTTGTGAGCAAAATGTTTGGTAAACTGAAAAATCTGTTTGGCGGCGACAGCGGCATCGAGGTAACGGCGCCGGTTGCCGGCAAGGTGGTAGCACTGGAGGACGTGCCCGATCCCACGTTCGCACAGGGCATTCTCGGTCCGGGCATTGCGATCGAGCCGGCCGAAGGACGCATCGTTGCTCCGGCGGACGGCACGGTGGATGTGATGTTTGAGACCGGCCACGCCGTTTCCATGACGACGGCGGACGGCGCGGAGCTGCTCATTCACGTCGGCATCGACACCGTACAGCTTGAGGGAAAGCACTACAAGGCGTGCTGCAAGGCAGGCCAGCAGGTCAAAAAGGCGATGTCCTCATCGAGTTCGATCCGGCGGCCATCAAGGCGGAGGGCTATCAGATTGTAACGCCCATCCTCGTGTGCAACCCGGATGCGTTCACCGTGGAGCCCGCCGCGAGCGGCGCGGTCGCCGCAGGCGATGCACTGCTGACACTGAAGAAAAAGTAACGGAAAGGAAGTATTCTCCATGAAAATCGTTGAATATACCATCAAGGATGCACTGGGCATCCACGCTCGACCGGCGGGATTGCTGGTCAAGGAGGCAGGCAAGTTTGCCTCGAAAATCATGATCGCCAGCCCGAAAAAGGAAGTCGATGCCAAGCGCATCATGGGCGTGATGAGTCTGGGCGTCAAGTGCGGCGATACCGTAAAGATTACCATCGAGGGTGAGGACGAGGAGACCGCTGCAGCTGCAATGCAGGCGTTCCTCGAGAGTAATTTGTAAGGATTTCATTTCGCCGGGTGTGAACGGCGATGAAATAGGGGGACGGAAACGGAGTTCGGCTCTCCGATCCGTCAACACAATCGGCCGCTTCGGCGGTCCACAAAATAAGGAGGGGAAACTCTTATGATGAAAAACTGCAAAAGCTGGGCAAGGCTTTGATGCTGCCGGTAGCTGCGCTGCCGATCTGCGGTATCCTGATGGGTCTTGGCTACGCGATCGCTCCGGGCGTTATGGGCGTGCCGGGTGCGGCCACGAGCGGTGCACTGTATAACATTGGCTTCCTGTTGATAAAGGCAGGCGGCGCGCTGATTGACAATATGGCATGGCTGTTTGTCATCGGTGTTGCAGTCGGACTATCCGACGACCGCGAGGGTACCTCGGCACTGGCCGGTCTGGTATCCTGGCTGATGATGACCAACCTGCTGAGCACCGGCGTTGTTACCACGCTGATGCCCGCAATCGCGGATGATCCGGTAAAAACGCTGGCATTTGACAAGATCCAGAACGTATTTATCGCTATCATCGCCGGTATCATCGGCGCAAGCTGCTATAACCGCTTCAAAACGCGAAGCTCCCGGACTGGCTGGCATTCTTCAGCGGCAAGCGCTGCGTTGCCATCGTAACCGGTCTGGTTTCCATCGCGGTATCCGTTGTCCTGCTGTTCGTATGGCCTGTCATCTTCAGCGCTCTGGTAGCTGTTGGCGAAGGCATCATCGGCATGGACGGTATCGGCGCCGGCATCTATGCATTCCTTAACCGTCTGCTCATCCCGACCGGCCTGCACCACGCGCTGAACAACGTATTCTGGTTCGATACCATCGGCCTGGGCGACCTGTCCCACTACTGGGCCGGCGACACCTCCGCAAACGTAGGCTGGAGCCTCGGTATGTATATGTCCGGCTTCTTCCCCTGCATGATGTTCGGTATTGCCGGTGCGGCTCTTGCTATGATCAAGGCTGCGAAGAACAAGAAGGCTGCTATCGGTCTGGTCCTGTCCGCTGCCATCTGTGCATTCATCTGCGGCGTTACCGAGCCGTTTGAGTTCGGCTTCATGTTCCTGTGCTTCCCGCTGTATGTTGTTTATGCAGCTCTGTACGGTATTTTCACCATCATCACCTACTATGTCGGCTTCCGCGCAGGCTTCTGCTTCTCCGCAGGCGCGACCGACCTCGTATTCTCGTCCTTCCTGCCGGCAGCGAACAACACGCTGATGATCATCCCGCTGGGTATCGCAGCATTCGTTGTATTCATCTGGTATTCTACTTTGCGATCACCAAGTTCAACCTCAAGACCCCGGGCCGTGAGGATGAAGAAGCCGACTTCGCAGAGGTTGACAAGAATGCCAAGCTGGCAAATAACGACTTCACCGCAATTGCAGCTGCAGTCCTCGAAGGTCTGGGCGGCAAGGAGAACGTAGAATCTCTGGATAACTGCATTACCCGTCTGCGTCTGGAAGTCAAGGACGGCACGCTCGTCAACGAGAAGAAGATCAAGGCTGCAGGCGTGGCTGGCGTAATGCGTCCGTCGCAGACCGCAGTTCAGGTTATCATTGGCACCAAGGTCCAGTTCGTAGCCGACGAAATGGCAAAGATGCTGAAGTAACACTGAAAGCAATTCAACGCAGCCTGAAGTGCTCGCACACGGTTTGAAAATACAGCCGCGTGGGAACACCGAATGGTTAAGAAATCGCAACCAATCTAACTAACCTATCTTGTTTGCATATCACGATTGCGCTCCGCGCAATGGAAAGGGCGGGCACATTGCCTGCCCTTTCTATTTCCGGAGACAGAAGAAAGAGGTATTCCATGAAAATCATTCGCGCTAAGGATTATAACGACATGAGCCGCAAGGCAGCCAAAATCATTTCGGCACAGGTTATTCTCAAACCGGATTCCGTACTCGGTCTGGCGACCGGTTCGTCACCGATCGGCATTTACGAGCAGCTGATTAAATGGTATAACAAGGGCGATGTGGACTTCGGCGGCTGCACGACCTTCAATCTGGACGAATATCGCGGTCTGACACCCGATCACGACCAGAGCTATCACTATTTCATGCACAAAAACTTCTTCGACGCGGTGAATGTGCCGGCAGAGCGCATCAATCTGCCGGACGGCGCGCAGCTTGACGCCGAGCGGGAGTGTAAGCGCTACGATGCAGCCATTAAGGCGGCGGGCGGCATTGACCTGCAGCTGCTCGGCATGGGCCTGAACGGACACATCGGCTTCAACGAGCCGGACGAGTATTTCTCCAAGGGTACGCACTGTGTAAATCTGACCGAGTCCACTATCGAGGCAAACAAACGCTTTTTCGCGTCGGCGGATGATGTGCCGCGGCAGGCGTACACCATGGGCGTGCAGACCATCATGCTGGCACGGCGCATCGTGCTGGTGGTTTCGGGCGAAAACAAGGCGGAAACCGTCCGTGAAGCGTTCTTCGGCCCGGTAACGCCTCAGGTTCCGGCATCCATCCTGCAGCTGCACACAGATGTTTCCATTGTAGCGGACGAGGCGGCACTGTCTAAGTGCGGCGATTTGCTCTAAAAAAGGAAGAGAAGTTATGGAATTTAGCAATTTGAGGGTATATCAGCCGGACGGCACGTTCAAAACCGGCGGACTGTCCATCTCGGGCGACCGGATTGCATCCGCAGAGGTGAGCGCGGATGCGGTGGATATGGGCGGTCTGTACGCCGTGCCCGGACTGGTCGATCTGCATTTTCACGGCTGCATGGGCCGCGATTTCTGCGACGGCACGCATGAGGCTATCTCCACACTGGCAAAGTATCAGGCACAGATCGGCGTGGCCGCCATCTGTCCGGCGACTATGACCTATCCGGAGGACAAGCTAACGCAGATTGCCGAAGCCGCCGCAACCTATCAGGCGGAGAGTAATGACGCGGCGCTTGTGGGCATCAACATGGAAGGCCCGTTCATTTCCGAGGCGAAAAAGGGGCGCAGAACGGCGCTTATCTGCATGCGCCGGATGCGGCCATGTTCCGCCGGGTGCAGGAAAAAGCCGGCGGTCTGTTCAAGCTGTGCGATCTGGCACCCGAGCTGCCCGGTTCGATGGAGACGATCGACGAGCTGGCAGGCGAGGTGCGTATCTCGATTGCGCACACGACAGCGGATTATGACACCGCTTGCGAAGCCTTCAAGCACGGAGCCCGGCAGGTGACCCATCTGTACAACGCCATGCCGCCGTTTTCTCATCGGGCACCGGGCGTCATCGGTGCGGCCTTTGACAACGATAACGTGGCGGTTGAACTCATCGCGGACGGCGTGCATGTGCATCCGTCGGTCGTTCGCGCGACCTTCCGGCTGTTTGAGAACCGTGTTATCCTGATCTCGGACAGCATGATGGCGACCGGTATGGAGGACGGAGCGTATTCCCTCGGCGGACAGGCGGTTACCGTGCGCGGCAACCTTGCCACCCTGCACGACGGCACGATTGCGGGTTCCGCGACCAACCTGATGGACTGCGTGCGCTCGGCTGTTAAAATGGGTGTTCCGCTCGGTCAGGCGATTCATTCCGCGTCCACCAATCCGGCGCGCGCTATCGGCGTTGAGCACGATTACGGCTCGCTCGAGCCGGGCAAGCTGGCGAATGTGCTCCTGCTGGATGAGGAGCTGAACATTCACACGATTCTGCTACGCGGCAAGCTGTTAAATTGAACAGCGATTTGATAAAGAAATGAAATGAAAAGAAACCGGCATCGGAAGATGCCGGTTTTACGTTGTTATGGGGTGCATGGTGCGGAAAACTGGAATTTGACTTAATATCCATGGTCAACATGCTGCCACTTTCCGCCATCTGTTCTAACTAAAATCCACTTCCAATCACTGTATGTACTATTTGGATTCAAAGACCCGTCTCCACCAGATGAATCAACATCGAATGAAGATAATAAAACAATGACTTCATCTGCATTGTTTCTGTCTGCCCAATCTTTATGATCTTTCGTGCAGTCATCTCCGGCATAGTAAATTTCTGTGAGAGTGCATCCTTTCCAGTCACTCTTAAACTCCTTTTTTATTGTGTCAATAGCGGCTTTAATATCCTCTTCTGAATAGCTCTCAGATTCAACATTATGAGTTTTTACTTCACTGACATCTCCACCACAAGCACTCAAACCAAATAAAAGCATAATACATAGCATTGTACATACTATTTTCCTCATACAAGACCTCCTTAAATTCCGATTTGATATTTCAGCCAATAGTATGCAGTTGAAAACGCCTTACTTCTTCCTCTTTTTCTTCTTCTGCACGCTGTATCCAAACTTGCCGAGATACTTGCCAAGCGCAAAATACTCGCCGTGGGAGTACATAATCAGGTTCGCATCGTTGATATGAAACCGGTCGTTTTCGTCCAGATATTCGTCATCAACCGTCACGCCGACCACCTCGGCGATGAACATGGTATGGCTGCCGAGTGCGCGGCTCTCAGTGACGCGGCAGGCGATGTTGATCGGGCTTTCCGCGATAGCGGGTGCGTTGACATGCTCGACCGGCATGGGCGTCAGACCGGTTTTCGCAAATTTATCCACATCACGGCCGCTGACAACGCCGCAGTAGTCGCACGCGCGCGCCAGCTTTTCGGTGGTGAGATTGATGACAAATTCACCGGTTTTCTCGATAATATCGTAAGAATACCGTGACGGACGGACCGAGATCGACACCATCGGCGGGTTGGTGCAGATCGTACCGGCCCACGCTACCGTGATGATGTTGGGACGGTGATCTTCATCGGCAACGCTGACCATCACCGCCGGAACGGGATTGAGCATGTTGCCGGGCTTCCAGCTTTGTTTACCCATGTTTATCTCCTTTATTGTGCGTGGGATAGACGGCACGCAGTTGTTTTGAAAGTCTGATTATGCCAGCGGCTGCACCGTATAGCGGAGCCGTGCGGGCGAGTGCGGATACCGACGGTAAAACGCGCTTACCAGTCGGTCGGCAACCATGCGGCTGTTTTCGTAATTCGCCTGCGGCAGCAGGATGATATACTGCGAAATGCTGCATCGAGCGATCGCATCGCCGCGGCGCAGATTGTTCTGGACAAGCACTTGCAGATTGTTCATTGCGGGGTCCAGACTGCGGCGTGCAAGCATTTCGCCGTCCTTGCCGGAGACCGACAGCAGGCAGATATTCGCTGAATGGCCGTTTCGCGCGATTGAACGGGCTTCGGAACGGTACAGAATCTTGAAAAAGTCATATTCGCATACCATGGCGCCGCTGTGCGGCGCGGGCTCCTCAAGCTGAGAGCAAACCTCGTCCATGGTCAGTGTGCGGTCGTTTACGGTGCGTGTCGCCTGACGATACAGTGTGCGCAGCGTCTCGGACGGCATAACGCCGAAATGCGCAAACAGCTGCTCGCTCATTTCCTCGTAGACCGACATAGCGCCCTTCATATCGCCGGTGCGGAGCAGACCGCGCATGAGGTGCTCATACAGATCCTCCTGATACGGCTCAATATGAATTGCCCGACGGCACAGCGCAACGGCTTCGGCGGTGCGTTCCTGCTTTCAAGCAGCTCGATCGCACCGGCTGCCGCACGGGTGTACAGGCTGTGATAGTAGGCCACGATTGAATAGTCCAGATTTCATCGGTCATGCGCGGCAGCGGATCGCCGGCATACAGTGCCAGTGCAACCTGATATTCCGCCAGACGGACATCGTCATCTCCGGCGGCTTCGGCGGCATGAAAATGCGCCTCAAAATCCGCAATATCGAGGGAAAGCGGCATAGCGTTGTTCCAGAAGTATCGTCCTGCTTTGCGGCGGATGAGCAGGCGGCCAAGTCCCGGCTGCAGCTTGTCCAGCGCGGTGCGAATGCGGTGAAAGATTGATTTGAGCGCATTTCCGGGATCCGCGCTTTTCTCGCTGTTGCTCCAGTATAGATGGATCAGCTCCTCCTGTGCGAACGAGCGGCCGTGGTTATACAGCATATAGGCCAACAGTGACCATACCCGGCGGGAGCGGTCGTCGCTGTCGGAAATGGTGCGGTCGCCGTATCGAAGGGTAAACTGCCCGAGCATCTGCACTTGTAATGTAGGTCCGTTCATCTTTGCTCCCCACCTTTGTATGATGTGTTCGCAGATTGACGCGTATAACCGCTTACAAAGTCATACGGCATATATTAGAAATATACCACGAAACAGGCAAAAATGCAAACCGGAGAACAGGGAACAGCGGAGCTCCTGCAGGTGCAGCCGCAGATTTGCGGGAGAACTGCCGTTGAGAAAGAATGCATAAATCAACACGATAGATGAATTGATTTTGCGAAAAATACGAAAATACAGTATGATTTGCAGTAAAGAGAACGCACGTTCTTTATTGAATGCTCGATTTCTCTGTCCGGATAGGAGCAAGGACAGGGTACCTTCTGAATAGCATGGACAAATGCAGCTTCAGCGATTTGGAGAATCCTTGCAACCGATTGGCAGAAGTGCGGCTATACGGGCAGCTCAAAAGCGGTAAGGAGATTTTGAGATTTATCCGCACTAAGAATAACCGTGCGCCGGACGGAGAGGACCGGTACGCTGTCAGATCGACCTGCTTCTTAGCGGAAGACCGTAATACAATCGTACTGCAAGGAGATGGTTTTATTGCTGCCGGACGCATCTCTGCGCAGTGCGATATGGACGCTCAAGTAAAGGAGTTGATTCAGAGTCGTGTCGCAAAGATATAAGATATTTTATACCTCAGCAGCCGAGCGGGATATTACGGAAAAGCTGATGTACATTATGCAGCAGTATCGGGATACCGCTTTGGCAGAACGGTGGGACAACGCCTTTGCACTTTGATACAGGAGAATTTGACTGTATTTCCGGCTAAGTATCCGCTGTATGATGTAGAGCCGTGGAGTTCTGCGGGAATTCGACAGTATGCTACGCGAAATGACGTGATTTTGTATTCGGTTGATGAAATCCACAGCTAAGTGCACATTCGCAGTGTTTGCACACGCGGTCGAAATTTGGATTTGCATCTGTCGGAGCAGAGCGAAAGCATAGAGTAAAACGAAAAGAGCGGCAAGGCAGCTCCCGATAAGAAAACATCGTGAGGAAAGAGAGAACGGTATAGCTTCGGCTGTACCGTTTTCTCATTTTTCCATTGATGCCGTGACTTTTGACATTTCCAAGGATCCGATACCCTTGTAGTAAATATCGATCTCCTGCATCCGGTTCTTGCCCTTCGGGTCGCTGGCCGCATGGACGATGATTTTCTCCACGAACTCATGGAGGATGCAGGGCGTGAGCTCCGGGATATCCGTGTACCTCTCCACAACGGAGAGAAAACGATCAACATCCGCCGATTTGCTTTTCCCTAGCTCCACTTCTTTCCGAAGGGGACTCGTCAGCACCTTGAGCTCCTGTCCTTCCTTCTCATAGTCCGCAGAGAGCTTCTGAAAGCGTTCATCGGAGAGCTTGCCCGAAATGTTGTCCTCATAGAGCCGCTTGAAGATAGCATCCAACTCTGTGATCCGCTTTTCGGAATCGGCAAGCTGCCGTTTCCGCTTTGCAATATTCCGGTCACGCTGCCGCAGGTCACTGTCCATGACCAGCCTCACAAACTCGTCCTTACTGCGGGAGGCGAAGGAAACGATCTCCCGCGGGAGTCGCTGATGGCTGAGGCGCAGATGTGCCGGAAGGCGTTCTGCCGGGAATAGCGAAAAGAGAACAGCGCAGCTTCGGGGCGAGATGCCCGTCCGCTGCGCTGTCCGATGTTCGCTTATGGGGTCATGCCAGCGGCTTTGATGTTTAGCCGTATGTCAGCCGGTCACTTCTTGCAGCGCCAGAGGAAGGTCACGATCTGCGCTCTGGTGCAATCCGCGTCGGGGCTGAATGTGGTGCTGGTGGTTCCCTTGGTGATGTCCTCCTTGACCGCCCACAGTACCGCGTCGGCATAGTAGGCGGTGGACTTCACATCAGCAAAGGGATTGGCTGTACCCGCTGCCGGGGACTTCTCAGAACGCCACAGGAATGTGACGATCTGGGCACGGGAGCAGGTCATGTTGGGGCTGAACGTGGTGTTGCTGGTGCCCTTGGTGATGCCGTTTTCTACTGCCCACAGCACAGCGTCGTAGTAGTAGCTGCCCACAGGGACGTCGGTGAACGGCATGCCGCGGGTTTCGGGTTTGGGACTGCCAGCGGCGCGCCACAGGAAGGTCACGGCCTGCGCACGGGTGCAGATGCCGTCCGGGGAGAAATGGGTATCATCGGTTCCCTGCGTAATGCCGTTTGCAACAGCCCAATCCACGGCGTCCTCATAATAGCTGCCGGTGGCTACATCCACAAAACACGCCGGTCTGGGGGTTGCCGTTGGCCTTCATAAAGATGACCTCGATGGTATGGGTTCTTCTGACATTCTCAAAGGTGTAGGACTTTACCGCGCCGATGCTCTTGCCGTCGATCTTGACGTTGGCGACAGCATAGCCCTTATCCGGAGTGATGGTGAAGGTCTGATCCCGGCCCTCGCGGACGCTGACATTGCCGGAGGGGGAAATGGAGCCGCCAGCCCCTGCAGTTGCCTTGATGGTGTAATAGCTGTAGCCGCTGCCGCCACCGCCATTATAACGCCAGTGTGCCGTATAGGTTCGGTCGCCAGTGCTGCCCGTTTCAATGGTGACGGTCATATTGTTCTCGCCGTCAAGCCCCGTGCCGCTCCAGCCGGTGAAAGTATAGCCGGATTTGGTAGGATTCTTGAGGGTGAAAGTCCTCGTCTCGATGGTGTAGGTGTCGGGATTGCCCCGCAGTGCCGCCGGCCAGATCATAGGTAAGCGTGTACTGGTTGACTGTCCACTGCGCCGTCAGCGTGGTTACGACCTCCGGAACGCTTTCACCGGGGGCGTACAGGTTTCCGTCGCTGCCAAGCCACATAAAGTAACTGCCTGTATTTCCGTCCGGGCGGGTCAAACCGCCGGACATGGGAGCGGTAAATGTGCTGCCGTTTTTCACGATGATCTGAATAGCATCGGTGCTGCCGCCCAGCGTGCCGCCGCCAAGGTCAAGGGTAACGACCTTCAGTCCGCCAGAGCCCAGTGTGTCGGGGCTCAGGACTTCAAGGACGGGGCGGAAGCCGCAGAACGCGTAGGAGTGCGTAGCAGAGTTGCTGTACCAGTAGCGGGCCGAAGAGTACCCGCGGCGCGCCCGGTACGACGCGTTGCCAGAAACAGTATCCTGTCCCCACAAATATATTTTATTCCAGTTTTGGATATATCCGCCGTTCTTGTTCAGCACCGCGTCCCACTCATTGCTTTGGGGCACGCCGCGTTCGGAATTGCCCGAACCTATAAAGTTACTTCCCACAGACGGTGCGCGCAGGGTATAGTCCACGCCGCCGCCGGCGTAGTTCTTGCCGAAAATCAGGCTCGCACCGTTTAAGTCATCCCAACTTACCGTATGCGTTACGGCATAGTCCGCCACAAACAGGCTGTGAGCGTATTTGTTCTGCTGTGCATATTCCTCGGTGGTCGCCCTCGCAGACGTGAGCTTGTAGGCTTCTATTGTTCCCGCATAGGTAAAGGGAACATAGTGCAGCGACGTATCCGGCAGAGAAACCGCTCCAAATGAGTTTCCGCTGTTTGCTGTGCCGGGAATGTCCATTGCCGAAAGGTCAAAATAATATCTGCCACCTGAGGCGAGGGTAAACTGCTCGTCAGGCTGATTTTCCACCGTCAGCGCAATGTCTGTGAAATCACTGGCATAGTCGGTCTTTTTATCGCCGTTGCACTGCTCGCTGAACACCTTGAGGATATAGCTGCCCGGTGCAAGGCCGGACGGGATTGTGATTTCAACCGTTCCGTTTTCGGCAGTAGGCTGCGCTACTCTGCCGTAATACTGTGCGCCGCTGTTATCCGCAAGGATGACAGAGATATATTCATTTATCCCTGCGGTCGCCCCGTTGTAATGCAGCGTAAGGATATCACCGGGGTCGCCGCTAGCGGTTGTTTCCGTTACGGCAAAATTGCGGTTGCTGTCCTTCAACGTCAGCTTCCATTCGTTTCCGGTGTATTCGGAAGTCGGGGTCAATCCTCCGTCAGGCTTTCCGCCCACGGCGGCAGATGCAAAAGGACAGAGTTCAGATTTAAGTTAAAAGCGGGACGAGCCGCCCAGACACCGCTCACGACGTAAGGGTACACAGGCCCATCGCCGAAGACCACGCCCGCATAACCCGCATAATCGGGAAAGTCATAAGGCGAGCGAAGCCACCACACACCGGCGCTATTGCCATAATTGGCAATACGCGCATTGTCATCGGTAAAACCGTATGCGCTGTTTTCCGCTTCCTCTGCCGAGAGGAAAAATACCTTGTCCCCGTTTAGGATATTTTCAGAGGCGGTAAATGATATGCCACCGGTACCTTTGGTAAATGCTTCATCGCTTTTCGTGGTTGCAAGCACCGCACCCTGCTCGCCGTTGGAAAAACTACTGACATAAAAGTTATTGCACCACGTTTTCGCCGTACTGCTTTGCCATGCGTTTCTGATATTTCCGCTGTTATCAAAATACACGTCTCCGGAAATGCCTGTTCCAAGCAGCACGTCGGAGAGCAGGAAAAAGGCCGTCGCCCTCTGTGGCATTTTCCATGTTGGTTTTCGTATCTAATACCCGCCATTTGATGGGGCTGCCGTTGTAGCTTCCCATGTAGATATAATCGTAGCTGTTGTTGTAGCCCGAAATCCCGCCTGTCGGGTTGTTTGTGTTTACAAGCTGGGTCGCCTTGTCGTTTTCTGCCCCCGCCGCAAACGCCACGGTGGGGAGCATACACGCCGCCATGCAAAGGCAGAGCAAGATACTGAGTATTCGTTTTTCATTGGTTTTCCTCCTCCTGTTCGTGTCGAGTGGGCTTGTCCGCCCCGTCTTTTTCTGATTTTCTCTGTTTCTGAGCCGGAAGCACAGCGCGGTGATGACCACCGCCGCGGCAAAGGAGACAACGGCCACCAGCACGTAGCCCCCCGCGTCCTCCCGCAGCAGCATCGCGCCGAACGCACCCCATGCTTCCGGTTGCCCCGAGCGACGACCGTGCCCGCCGCCTGCATCAAGACCGCGAACAGCAGCATACACATAGCGCTCAGTCCATAGATGCCGCGCCGCTGCCTTCGGCGGGTGTTTTCCCGCACCCGCTGCTTGACGAGCGCGACCCGTCTTGCGGTATTGTACATATCGCTTGAACCCCCTTTCTGGTTTTTCTGGAACTGTGATAAAAACCCTTTCACTTATATAGGTACAAAAATCGAAAAAACTCTCACTCAAAACGCAAAATTTTTCAAAAAATTGAGAGCCGCCAAAAAGCAGCTCTCAAAGAGTGGATATTCGGTTATTTTCTCCGCGATAATCGGAAAGTGGACAACCTTCCCACCGCCACCAGCAGCACCGGCAGGGCGTAGGCGATGTACTGCGCCGCGCTGCCGTAGGCAATCAGCAAATTATATCTGGCATGGAGGGTGATGGCCGCGCCCAGCAGCCCGCAGGTGCCGGCGATCTTCAGCCACGTCCGCTGCCATGTGTATGCAAGTCCGCCGCCCACGATCAGGCCGCAGAGGACGTGCATCGCGCCCGTGCCGAAGCCCCGGAAGAAGATGAAGGAGAAGCGGTCCGCACCGTTCTGGATGAGATAGCAGACGTTTTCAAAGGTGGCGGAGGAGAGGGCAATCGTGATGGCGACGGGCTTGATTCTATCCCCCTCCGGCTCAAACACCAGAAGATAGAACACCAGCGGCAGCAACTTCATGATTTCCTCCACCACAGGCGCAATCTCCGCCGTGGCGGCAAGGGCGTCCGCCTGACATACCGCCGCGAGGAAGGTGTTGATATAGGCCGAAAGCAGGCACACCCCCATCCCGGCAATGCAGAACAGGAAGAAGCGGAGCTGCCGCCTGCCCATGCACAGGGCGGCCACCAGCAGCGGGGACACCATGCAGAGGAAGATGTTTTCGATGTAGGTCATGCGTCCACCGCCCTTCTCGTGGCGGGCAGCAGCCATAGAATGGCAAACGTCAGCAGTATATCGCACCAGAAGGTGGGGCTTGCGGGAGAAGTATCCGGCCAGAAGCAGCCCGCCGTCCAAAGCAGATATTCCGAGACAGCAAAGCACAGCACGCCGCTATGGAAGTACCGCATATTCCGCGCCGCGCCCGTCTGCGTTTTCGCATAGACAAGCCCACGAATGGCGCAGAAGGAGAGCCATATCATCATGCCGCACCAGATCAGATTGGAGAGAATGTCCCCGAAAGCACAGTAGAACGCCAGTAGCGGCACGCCGAACGCAGGCGCGAGCCACGCCCTGCGGCAGCGGAAGCCTCGCTCATCTGCTCCCGCCAGAGTGGCCTGCAAAATGCGCAGGAAGATGAGGCTGGCCACCCAGCCGAACTCCGACACATAAAAGACCCGGGGTGTGGTGTCGAACAGCAGCAGATACAGCGTCCAGTAGAGCGCGCCGAGGGCAAAGCAGCCATAGAAGCACAGCAGCAGGAAGTACGTCTGCCTGCGGCTTTTGCGGTAGGCGATACCCGAAAGCAGTGCGCCGACGAACGTAGTCAGTAATTGCAGCAGGTTCTCAATCAGCTCCATGAATCCCCTCGCTTTCTTTGTTCTGATCGTCCTCCCGGTCCATCTGCCGAAGGCGGAAGCACAGAATGGTCACGCACACGCCGAGTAAAAACGCCAAAAGTCCGATGACGATGTATCCCAAAGGCCGCGCTTCCGCCATACATACTGGCCGTCGTCTCAAAGCCCGCATAGTCGCCTGTCTGGATGTTTGCGGCAATGCCGGGCATGACGAAGGACGCGCCGATGAGCAGCGCGAGGCACGCCGCCACAGCGGAAGCCATGGCGATCGTATTGCGCCGCCGCCGTTTCTCCCGCTCAATTTTGGCGATGCGCCGCTTCGTCTCCGTGACCCGCTCCTCATGACTCCGCATCTGTGATCCCCTCCCGTTCCAGCAGCCTGCGCAGGCTTTTCTTTCCGCGATATACCATGTTTGTGATCTGCTTCACTGTTTTGCCCATGACCTGCGCGGCCTGTGCGTAGCTCATGCCCTCAAAATAGGTGAGATAGAGGACCTCCCGGTAGTCCGGGTTCATTTCACTCATGCAGAAGTGCAGGATGCGGTTTCGCTCCTCAGTATGTATAACCTCCTCCGCCAGCAGCCGTCCGTCCGGCTCGCCGGTCAGCGCATCGAGGCTGAACAGGGACTTTCGCTTGCTTTTATGGCGCAGCGCCATATGCCGTGCCGCCTTATAGAGATACGCCTTGAAGCCGCCGTCCCGGATGCGGGGCTTTTTCGTGAACAGATAGGCGAAAACGTCCAGCATCAGCTCCTCCGCCTCGTGAACGTCGTGCAGATAGCCGTCAATATACAGGGTCAGCGGGTCGCCGTATTTTTTCATCAGGGCATTAAGCCCTTCATCGTCGCCGTTTAGATATTGGCGGTATAAGGTTTCGTCGCAGGCCATAGCGTTCACTTCCTTTTTGCGGATGCTTAAATGCAGAGGGGTATCCGTCAGGTGCTTGCCCTGCCGGAATCGCGGGGCTGCCCCTTAAAGCGCGGGTCGGACGGCTTTTCCGCGTTTTCCGGGATCGCCCATGAACGCCCGAACCGGGACACGCCGGGGATCCGCCCCTCGGCGCAATATTGGTTGACCCGCCGCTCTGACACGCCCCAACGGCAGGACGCCTCCCGAATGGAGATATAGCCCTTGATCCCGTTCATACCGCACCTCCGCATGGATAATACTCAACACGATCATTATATACGAATATTCGAAGAAACACAAGGCATCCGGCGAAGTGTTCAGAGAAAAGTTACGGATAGGAGCGTTTTTTTTTGAAAAAATCCTCCGAAATCTGGCCAAAACGCCCCTATTCGGATTGTAGTATGGGTAGAGGGGAAATACGGGGGTACGAAGTAGTCAGCAAGCACAGCAAGCGAGTACTCGCTTGCGGATTTTGCGCTGTTCAGGTCCCCTGCCCGAACAGTCAAAATTGCTTGCTGGGGCGCGGGTCTCCGGTGGAGACCTCAAAGCGTGAAACGCTTTGAAGCGCTGACCGAGCCGACAGGCGAGACCATCCCAGACCCTTATGAAGAACGGAGGGCGGCGCTGACCGCCGAGCGTCAGAAGGCGCGGCGGGAGGAGCAGGACTACGCCGCCGTGCGCCGGAACGTGGAGGAGTTCCTGTCCCCGCCACGGCAGAAGGATATGGAACTGAAATGCCCCCTGGGACAAACTTTTTTGCCGCGATCTGCGTTTTCCCCTGAGCTTTTGCCGAAACGTCAGATATAATGAAGATATAAACGATTTTGAAGGAGGTGAACCCCATGACAAGAGGCGAGGCATTGCCGCTCTTTTTATCGTTCCGGCTACCACATAGTAGCCTGCGCAGTAGCCTCGATTTTACTCCATGAAAGCTGCCCCCAAACCGTAACAAAAAACGCCCATTCCAACGGAACAGACGGTTATCAGTGGTACGCCCGGTGCGATTCGAACGCATGGCCTTTGGAGTCGGAGTCCAACGCTCTATCCAGCTGAGCTACGGGCGCGAGTACATGATATAGTATACCAGTCTTTCGGGCATTTGTAAAGCGGTTATTGCGGGGTATTTCGGTCGGATTGCGCCGAAACACCCCGATTTCCGTCTTACGCCTGCGCGTCGTCCGGCTTTTTCTTCTTTTTGCGCTTGCGATAGCGGTCCTCCTCGGAGAAAACACAGCCGCAGTAATTCTGCCTGTACAGGCCAAGCTCACGCGCCTTATCCTGTCCTTCGCGGAAGCGCGGCGAAAAGTCGCGGTGCAGATACTCGACACCGTATTTTTCGGCCATTTGTTCGCAGATCTGACGCATCAACTCGTGATTCTGGTACGGGCTGACAAACAGGGTAGAGGTAAACCGGTCGTAGCCATGCTCGGCGGCGTAGCGCGCGGTTTCCTCAAAGCGGAGCGCATAACAGGTCGCACAGCGGTTGTCCCAGTTGGGATAAACAGCTTCGATGAACTTGCGCAGGCCGTACTCGTTCTCGATCTCCAGCTTGAGATCAATGCTTTTTGCATACTCAACGAGCGTATTCTTGCGCATTTTGTACTCTTTCATCGGATGAATGTTGGGATTGTACCAAAAACCTACCGGCTCGATGCCCTCCTGCCGCAGCGTGTCGATACACGCAATGGAGCAGGGCGCACAGCAGATATGAAGAAGTGTTCCGGACAAAAAATCAAACCTTTCTGAAATGATAGTTGGATTAACGGTGAGGATAAGCGGGAACTTATTTGCGTAGTAATGGATCAATATCTATGAATTCATATTCTTTTGCGGCTTCGCTCTTAGAAGAAAACAATTTCACATCGTCACATGGCTGCAGTTGTTTTTTCCAATCTGCGCAATCGTTTACAAAATTTTTGAAGTTATCGGCAATCCGAAATATTTTTCTGCTTTTATCGATATAGCAGATAGGAAATTCACTCTCTATGTCTGTCAGACCGCCCACGGTGCCTATATAACCACCCCGACTGTCTACCGCCATAATATCTACACGAGGTACAGCGTAAAAATCAACATTCAGAGCCATATTATCAAATATGAAATGAATATCATAGCAATCTATAAACTTTTGATATTCTTCGTCCATGAGTTCTGTCGGCATGGAAGAAATCGTTGTTCCTGCTTGGATAATTTCTGCATCTTTTCGGATAACGCAGATTGCGCCGTTTGCACCATCATAATTCGAGCTTGTCACATCCAGAAATAATCGTTTCATTTTCTTCCTCCTGTATAAATCGGCAGAGTCGTCAAAGTGAATTATTCCCTTTTTGAAGTCGAATGGCATAGCGTTCTCCTTTATTTCTTCCAGTGCTTGAGGGTCGGCACGATGGCTTCCATATGGGCGCGAACCTGCTCTGCAGGCCAGCTTTCGGTTGCCATATGCGTTACGCAAAAGTCGATCAGCTGCTCTTTTGTGGTGTATTTGAAGGTTCCGTCGGCATAGCACCACATGCAGTAGTCCTCGTTAAAGGAGCCGTCCGGCTCTTTACTGGTGATGGAATCTTCAAGCGGCATGCCGCAGCATTGGCAGATCAGCTGCCGCGGAGAGCCAAGAAGCGTATTGATCGACACGTTAAAGAAGGCGGAAAGCAGCTTGAGCGTTTCGACGTTCGGCGTGGTTTCGCCGGTTTCCCAGCGGGATACCGCCTGTCGGGTGACAAAAATTTTTGCAGCCAGTTCGTCCTGTGAGAGATCTTTTTTCGGTTCTGAGATGATATAAAATATCCTTTGTATTCATAATCGAACACCTCCGTGAGGTAAGTGTATCATAGGATCTTTTTACGGACAAGCAACATGCGGTTGCGGTATCGGATAACGCCTGTCAGCAACCTGCCGGCTTAATTATTATACCTCGTTTCCGGCCTACTTGCAAACCCTGTCGAAAACCGTTATACTGAGATTAGATTGACCCGGAATTCTGATCAAAGGAGGAATATTCTCATGAAGGATATTGCATACTATAACGGAAAAATCGGACGCATTGACGAGGTGCAGGCGCCTATCACCGACCGCGGTTTTTACTTCGGCGACGGCGTTTACGATGCGGCGATGGTCAACAACAAGAAAATCTTCGAGCTTGAGGATCATCTGGACCGCTTTTACAACAGCCTGAAGCTGCTCCGCATTGAGCCGCCGATGCAGCGTGACGAGCTGACAAAAACGCTGAACGAGCTGGTGTCTCAGCTGGATTCGGATGCGCCGCATATGCTGTACTGGCAGTCTACCCGTGCAGTGGCACATCGCATGCACGCGTTCCCCAAGGGCGGCAAGGCCAGCCTGATGGCATTTTCCGAGCCGTGCGGACTGGACCGCCAGGATCATCCGTACAAGCTGATTTCGGTCGAGGACACCCGTTTTTCTGCACTGCAACATCAAAACGCTCAACCTTATCCCGAACTGCATGGCGATGCAGCAGGCTGTTGAGGCGGGCTGTGACGAGGTTGTATTCCACCGCGGCGACCGCGTGACCGAAGGCGCACATTCCGGTCTGGCGATTCTCAAGGATGGCGTGTTCTGCACGCCTCCGGCGGATAATCTTATTCTGCCGAGCATTACGCGCAAGCATTTCCTTACACTGTGCGACAAGCTCGGTGTGCCGACCCGCATTGCACCATTTACTGTGGATGAGCTGAAAAATGCAGATGAGGTGATGATCCTGTCCACCGGCACGCACTGCGTCGGCGCATGCGAGCTGGACGGCAAGCCGCTCGGCGGCAAGGATCCTGCGCTGCTCGATAAGCTGCAGAAGGCGTATCAGCAGTGGTTTAACGAGGAAACCGCAAAATAATGGAGAATTGAAAATGGATAATTGAGAATTAACTCAATAACGCGCATTGCGTGTATCCGTCATTTTCCATTCTCCATTCTCAATTTGGAAAGGACAAAAGAATGCCCAACATGGTTATCATTGGTGGCGGCCCGGCGGGACTGAGTGCTGCGATTTACGCGGTACGCGCCGGCATGCAGGCAACCGTTCTGTATAAGGACGGCGGTGCGCTGGCCAAAACGGACAAGATCGAGAATTATTTCGGCTTTATTGAGTCGGTTTCCGGTGCAGAGCTGCTCGAGCGCGGACAGAAGCAGGCCGAACGTCTGGGTGCAGTTTTGCGGCAGACCGAGGTAACCGGTATTGAGTATGCGGCGCAAGGCTTCACGGTTAAGACTGCGGACGGCGTGTTTGACGCGGATGCGGTCATTCTGGCAACCGGTTCGCCGCGTGCAGTGCCGAAAATCGAGGGCGTAGCCGCATTTGAGGGCCGCGGCGTCAGCTACTGCGCCATCTGTGACGCGTTTTTCTATCGCGGCAAGGACGTTGCCGTGCTCGGTCAGGGTGAGTATGCACTCGAGGAAGCGCGGGTGCTGCTGCCGGTGGCGCAGTCCGTTACGCTGCTGACCGATGGCAGCGAGGCTCCGGCGGATTTGCCGGACGGTCTGTGCGTGGAAACGCGCAAGGTAAGCGCGATCGAGGGCGATGAACTGGTGTCGCGCGTGGCGTTTGCCGAGGTGAACCGCTGCGCGTTTCCGGCGTGTTTATCGCCTATGGTACGGCCGGCAGCGGCGATTTTGCCCGCAAGCTGGGCGCGCAGCTGGACGGCACGCGCATCAAGGCGAACGCCGACGGCTCGACGGCTGTGCCCGGCCTGTTTGCGGCCGGTGACTGCACCGGCGGTCTGCTGCAGGTGGCAAAGGCCGTAGCGGATGGCGCCGAGGCTGCAATGAGTGCGGTGAAGTTCGTGAGAAAGTGAAGAAAGCACCGCATACTTCGGTATGCGGTGCTTTTTATGCGGTTTTGACCGGGGCATTAACCCTCGTAATCATCCTCATTCTCCCAGTTGTGCCAAACGGCCTGCACATCGTCGTTATCCTCGAGGTTGTCGAGCAGCTTACGCATCTGCGCCATATCCTCTTCCTTCTCAAAGGGTGATGTAGTTCTGCGGAACCATCTGCAGCTCGGCCTGTGCGAAGGTGTAGCCTTCCTTCTCAAGTGCCTCACGAACGGTAGAGAAATCATCCGGAGCGGTGTAGATTTCGAAAACGCCTTCCTCAACGAGGAAATCCTCAGCGCCTGCGTCGAGCGCCTGCATCATAACAGCGTCCTCGTCCAGACCTTCGCTCTCCATAATGATAACGCCCTTCTTATCGAACTGCCAGGATACGCAGCCGGAAGCGCCCAGACCTGCGCCGTACTTGTCGAACAGGTGACGAACGTCCGCAACGGTGCGGTTCTTGTTGTCCGTCAGGGTCTCAACAACGACTGCAACGCCGCCTACGCCGTAGCCTTCATAGTTGTTTGCCTCGTAATCGACCTGACCGTTTGCGCCGGAGTACTTATCGAGCGTGCGCTTGATGTTGTCGTTCGGCATGTTGTTGGCCTTTGCCTTTGCAATGCAGTCGCGCAGGCGAGCATTGAAATCCGGATTAGCGGAGCCGCCTTCCTTGATTGCGATTGCCATTTCACGGCCGATTTTGGTGAAAATCTTTGCTTTTTTTTGCATCGTTTGCGCCCTTGCGCTTTGCGATGTTATTCCACTTGGAATGTCCCGACATGGTGAGTGTCCTTCTTTCTTTTATATCATCTAAAATATTAACTGTATAACACGCAGAACAATTTTAACAGGTTTTTCGCTATTCTGCAAGTCCTGCGAGTATATTTTTCGCGTTTGCGGTGCAGAATAGCATTGCAAACGAAACGAGGTGAGCCAAATGAGCAAGCAGAACAAGAACCGGAACCAGCAGGGTCAGCAGAATCAGCAGCAGAATCAGAGCCAGCAGAATCAGAAAACGATCAGCAGAACGGCTGATATTTTTCCTGAGCCGATGGGTGTGCCTGTCGGCTTTACTTATTTTTATCTATTCGCTGAAGATTTCGGAATGGGTGCAGTCCGGACGGCTAGGGAGGTCCGCCGCACCTGCGGCGGCGGGCACAAGGGTGGAAACCTTGGTGTCCACCCTTGTGAATCCTGTTTCCTTTATTTCTTAGTCTGGCGCAGATCAGAGAGCGGCGACCGCTTTGAAATAGGGGAACGGCAGAGGATTTTTACTTCCGTATCTTTCTCGACCTGTTCGCAGTGTCAGATTCCTTACTGCTACACATACCGGCTGCTCTGCGCAACTCGTTCGTTTGGTGGCTGTGGACGGCACCTGCGGATTTAATCATTGATAACATTTAACGTGTATCATTCATTATTTGGTACTGATGATACCGTCGCGTAATTCTCCATTCTCCATTTCCAATTCTCAATTTGCTTTACTTTCCGAGGTTTTCATCCCGGTATTTCTGAATCGCTGCCAGAAACTCTTTGCCGTATCGTCTTGCCTTTGCGTCGCCTACGCCGCGGACGGACAGCAGATCGAAC